>Ga0307990_1000880_pt1 | contig 25886 bp, 24 predicted proteins | sample EllFjometagen129_FD_203168 | JGI IMG/M metagenome (GOLD analysis project Ga0307990, IMG submission 203168) | Marine microbial communities from Ellis Fjord, Antarctic Ocean - #129 | ecosystem: Environmental > Aquatic > Marine > Unclassified | place: Southern Ocean | collected 2014-10-08
AATCCATATGTTCTTGAATTGAACCCAAAGAATATCTTTTACTAAATTCATCTACTGGTTTTGCCTTATATCCCATTTCTTCAGCTGCTTTTATACAAGCTTGTTCAAGGGTTTTACCTGTTACTCTCTTTGGTAAATCTATTGGTATTGAAGTCATAATTTAACAGCATCCATTAAATTATATAAATCTTTCTATTATTATCATTACAAAGTAAAAATTAGTGAAAAGTTCCCCCCCTCTAAAATATTTGAATAAATTGGGCTTCGCCCTTGATGACGGATTTTTGAAAACTTCTTCGTCGCTTCGCTCCTCAACCACGCTGCGCTCTCGCCTTCGGCTCGGGGCAATTAACAGCAATTGCCAAGTTAAGTGAAATTGTCTTACGCCCGCCAAGAAGAATTAAATTAATTTAAACTTTTGATTGCTTTTTCATACCAAGCCTTCACAATTTGTTTTGCTTTTTCAGAACTAATTCTGTTATACATCCAATCAAATTTTTGCTTTACTTCTTCTTTTCCTACTTCATTAACCTTATCTCGCAAAAATAATTGAACATTATTCTCAAAAAAAGAAACACTATCTGCATCTTTGAGTAAATCTTGGTCTTCATTTCCACCTTCTTCGTGTTTAGAAACCAGCATTTTTACTCTTTCAATCAATTCTTTTTTTGCTCCTTGTTTTTCAAGAAATTTACCAATTATCTTTGCACCTCTTTCCTCATGGGTACGCAAAAATTCTTTATCAGTAAAACCTGCTGAATGCTTTTTTTCCAAAACATCTTTTTGTCTAAATGCTCTTTCTATATCGTGTGCAATTGCTGAGATTAACAATGCTTCATCAGCATCAGGTTTTAATTGTTTAATCCAATATGCAGTTCTTACAAAATGTTCTATTTGATGAGTTTTACCTTTTTTTGTAAATGACTCTTTTACAAATTGTTCGGCTTGATTATACAATTCAGACATAAACAGTATTATTAATTAATCCTATTTAAATCTTATCAAAGTAGCGGGCATAGGGCAACTTGCTCACTTCGTTTGCACCCCGCTGCGCTCTCACTATATTTCATTCCGTTCGGGTCACTTAACAGCAATTCCCAAGTTAAGTTCAATTGAGAAAAAAGCTAATTTACAAAAGGGGCAAAAATAAAACCGAAATCTTTATAAATGTGTTACTACTCTCAAATTTATAATTAAATTTGGAGACTAAAAATGAAAAAATCAATTGATGATCATTTCAAAAATTTCGATAGAGATTTCGATGAACAATTTTCCACCACAAAGAAAACTGTTAAAGCAGGATTCATTGGTGCTGGATTAGGTCTTGCTGCAGGTGTTGCAGGAGGAATTTATCTTGGAGAATCAATTAATGATTATGTTGAAGTGCTTAAGCAAGCACCTGCTGCAATCCAATATGCTGTTGATGCAGTTTCTGCCGTTGTTTGTGGTGGAGTTGGTGCAAGTATCGGTGGAGTTATCGCCCAAGCACCAGGAATATATAAATTGTTCAAGAAGTTTTAATTTTATTTTGCCCTTTATTCTTCTTTTTGATAACACTTCGTGTTTGATATACGCTTTTTTCTCAACTTTGGATTTTTCGGCTTCGCCGAACGTTGCACTAAAATCCAACTTCTATCGAGGGAAACTAACAGGAATTCCTAAGTTAGCCGAAATTTTCTTACTGCCTTCTCATCGGTAAAACTCAAATCTTCAGATAGGTGCCGTTGTTAAATTGAGATTTAAATAAAAAGAGAGGGGGCTTGTCCTACAGACAGAGAGTCTTTTACTTCGTAAAAGAGGTTATAGTAAAGGGTCATTAATAAAAAGATTTAATAATTAGATGAATATTTAAAGTTATATGGGAAAATATTTTTTTGATGAAGAATTGATTCAAGGATTAATCAAATCAAGACCTAATAGGTTCATAATGTTTGTTGAGATTGATGGTAAAATAGAAAAGTGTCATTGTCCTTCAACTGGAAGAATAGGGAATATCGAATTTAGAGACATTCCTTGTCTTGTTTCAAAATCCAAAGATAATACAAGAAAAACAGGTTATACTGTTGAAGCAATAATGCCCCATAAAAATTTAATTGTGGGAATAAATCAGACAAAAGCAAATAGTTATATTGAATTCTTTCTTAAAAATAATCTTCTTAAGAAAATAATTGATGTTAAAGAACTAAAAAGAGAAGTTAAATTAAATAAATCAAAAATTGATTTTTTAATAAACAAAAATTGTTTTCTTGAAATAAAAACCCCTTTAAGATATCTTCCTTTTGGAAATAAAAAAGAAGACAATAAATTTAATTCTTTCGAAAGATTAGGTAGACATTTTCAAGAAATCTCCCTTCAAATAAAAAAGGATCAAAGGGCAATAGTACTTGTATGCTATTTATATCATGCAGATAAATTTAAAGTTCCTGAAAAACCTAATAACAAAATAGTAAATATAGTGAAAGAAGCCACTTCAAAAGGTCTTGAAAATTGGCAGATTAATCTTAAAATAGATAAAAGAGGCATTTCTTTGATTGATTATTTTAAACTTAATTTATTTTAAATCTGACGCCCCCTTTCTTGTCCTACAGACATTTACTCTGCTTTGCAGTAATTAATAATAAAGTAAGTAAAATACGGCACCTATCTGATTTCCGGCAGTAAGAAAACTTCTTCGTCGCTTCGCTCCTCGACTACATTGCACTCTCGCTACGCTCGGGGCATTTAACAGGAATTCCCAAGTTATACGCAATTGAGAAAAAGCCCTTAAACCAAACATTTATAAATTTTATTATATAAAATAATAATAATATGAAAATATTTAGTGAAAAAACATGGAAAAGACACACCAATCCTTTGAGTGGCTGGACTCGAGTAATGGCCTTCTTCTTAATTCCAATACTAGTTTGGTTCCAAAATTGGTATTTGTTAATAGGGCTTTTAATATTTTTTGCTATCAACCCCATACTTTTTCCCGAACCAAAAAGTAAAAATAATTGGATGAGTAAATCTATTTTAGGTGAAGAATTATGGACAAAAAAAGGAGTTCTTCAAAAAGACTTCCCCACCATCCTAAATCTCTTTAATGGACTTTTCTTTTTTGTTTTAATTTATGGAGCATACAATAACCTTTTAGAAATAACAGTTTTTTCTACAATACTATCAAGTGTTTTCAAGCTTTGGTATTTAGATAGGATGGTATTTTATTATGAAAAAAATAGATAGAAAGGGCTTTTTCCCAACTCTGCGGACGCAGTTTTCCCACATTTCGTATGGGAAAAGAACTTAACAAGAATTCTTAAGTTATGTGCAATTTGGATTTTGGCTTAATCAACCTTTATAGAATAAGGGACCAGTTCTTTTTTGAATTGTTCTAAATTCTCATATTTGATTGTGTTTATTCCTAGTTTTGCAGGAGCTACAAGATTCAATTCCTTATCATCTGTAAAAATGCATTCTGATGGTAATTTATCAATCTTAGCAATAACATGTTTAAATGCTTCTTCATTTTTTTTATTCATATGAATTTCATTTGAAAAGAACATTAGTTCAAATAATTTTTTTAATTTTGGATTTTCTCTAAGTTCAGAAGAAATAACCTCGAAGTTATCAGAATGAAGAATTATTTGATTTTTTTTTTTGAGTTCTCTGATAAATGCTAACATCTCTATATCTAGTTCATACCAACTTTTGAATGCATTTGTAAAATCCTCAAAAGGTATTCCCAATTCAGAACAGGATTCCTTCCAAAAATCCTCTGTACTTTCATTTCCAAGCAAATATTCTCTTTCATTTCCATATAATTGCTTCTCAATTATACTTGGGTCAGTATCAAATTGTTTTCCAAGATTGACAGACAATTGTGGAAAACAACGGGTTTTTGTTAAAACTCCTGCAAAATCAAAGATCAATGTTTTTATCATATAAAATAAAAAGAACTGGCCTAATATAAATGTTTCTTATACAAACGCTAAAATCCAAACTGTGCCTACGCTTCGCTTAGGCATTTTTTCTTGCAGAAAAAACATATAACAGCAATCATGATGCTATATTCAATTCAGAAAAAATTCCTAATAGAAAAAAAGTGTTTTGTGATTCAATTTACAAATAAAGATTTTACTCTTTACTAACATTGACCGCTTTTGGACCTTTGTCCCCTTGCTCCACTTCAAATTCAACAGCATCATTTTCATTCAAAGAAGTGCCTTCTTTTAGCCCAGTCTGATGTACAAAATATTCTTTGCCATCTTCTCCAGCTATAAAGCCAAATCCTTTCATATCATTGAAAAATTTTACAGTACCTTTCATTTTCTCACCCCCATTCAGTTATTTTGTTCTTTGTCCATCTTGAGTTGACAATCGTCACAGTAATTCTTTTTTGATTCACCTTTATTAACTACAAATCTTTTTTTACATAACCTGCAATATTTTATTATCCTATAGTCTGCCATCTTATTAGTATTTTTAATGTCTACTCCTCCAATTATTAGATTTTACTTCTATATCTGCAGAGCCGCAGTTTTTACAGGTTAATGTAGTTGTTGGTTTTGATTTTTTGCCATGTGGGTAATTTCTACAGGATTTTATACTCGTTCCTTTGCATTTTCTACAAGTCATCATTTATTCTAAAATCTCTTGGGCCTATGTTTAGCATAACACTCTTTGCAGTAAACCGGCCTTCCCTCTTTTGGTTCAAAAGGAACTTCACATTCTTTTCCACAATCTGCACATATAACTTTATGCATATCTCTAGGAGATGAATTAAACCTTCCTTGATCAAAACTACCAGATCTACTGAAATTTGTTGAACCAGAATCACGCCTGGATTTTCCATCATTTTTTCTCATTTTTTAACTCCATTGTTTTATTAAAATTAATCAGAAATAGTCAATTTTGAATCACATAGACTTGTATTATAAGACAATACTGAAAATATCTTGATTATTACAACAGGAAACAATGTTTCTTTTTAAATGCTTCTGTTTTTTATTGATTAAGAATCATAAAACCCCTGCCAAGCCCCTTATTTTTAATATGAATCTTTTTTTTATTGAATAAATATTTAAAGTAATGATGATATTAATTAAAAAAGAGAAATAATATGAAAGCTTTAGTTGTATTTTATTCAAGAACAGGCATGACAAAAGATGTTGCAGTCCGCATTTCAGAGGAGCTTGATAGTGATATTGAGGAAATCTTTGATGTAAAAAGCAGAAAGGGCATTTTTGGTTACATTAGGTCTGCATTTGAGTCAATATTTAAAAACATGCCAAAGATAAAAAAAACAGAAGTTGATCCATCTGATTATGACCTTGTAATAATAGGAACACCTGTTTGGGCTGAGAACATGGCCAGTCCAGTTAGAAGCTATCTTTTCCAAAATAATGATTCCTTAAATAGAGTTGCATTCTTCTGCACAATGCTTAGTAAGGGCAGCAAAAAAACATTTCTTGAGATGGAAAAATTGTCTGAATTTAACCCATTAGCATGCCTTTCATTAACAGACAAAGGAATAAAACAGGAAAAACACATAAAAAAAGTGAAGGAATTTATCAAAGAAATAAAAAAGAATTACAAGAAAATTTAATAACTATTTTTCTGCAATGCTTTTATTGCCGGCAGCTCTTTTCCGCTCAGAAACTGCAGGAATGCTCCGCCTCCTGTTGAGATATAATTTACACCATCTTCCAAACCAAGTTTCTTTATAGCAGCAGCAGAGTCTCCCCCTCCAATAATGACTTTTGCTTTCAGACCAGATAAGAACAAAGCAATCTCATTTGTTCCTTCTGTAAACTTTTCAAACTCAAATGATCCGAGAGGGCCGCTCCATACAATAGTCTTTGCATCTTTTAATATTTTTTTATACAATGCAATGCTGTCAGAACCTATATCCCCTATCATACACTCATCTGTTATTTTTTCAATCTTTGCTATTCTTGAATTCTCACCCTTTTCAATGCTGTCTGCCACAAAGACATCAACAGGCAGGATTATCTTTCCCCCTGATTGTAATAAAAGTGATTTTGCATCATCAACTGATTCAGGATCAAATTTTGATTTTCCTATGTTTGCACCAACTGCCTTAAGAAATGTGTTTGCCAAAACACCACCTATTATAATATTATCAGCTATGTTAAGAAGGTTTTTTATTACATCTATCTTGTCCGGCTTTGCACCGCCAATTATTGCAACAAAGGGCTTTTCAGGATTTTGTATTATTCTTGTTAAAATCATCATCTCATCTTCAACAAGAAAGCCAGCACAAAAAGGTAAAAATTTTGTTATTGGTGCCATAGAGGCGTGATTTCTATGACAGTTTGCAAATGCATTATTAACATAAACATCTGCCAGGCTTGCAAGCTCTTTTGCAAATTCTTCATCATTGTTCTCTTCTTCGGCATGAAACCTAAGGTTTTCCAATAAAACAATATCTTTATTTTTCATTTCATTTATTTTTTCTTTTACTTCCTGGCCAATACAGTCATCAAGCTTTATTACTTCTCTATCTAATAAGTCGCTAAGTTTTTTAGCAACCCTATCCATCTTCAGTTTTTCAACTATTTCGCCTTTAGGCCTTCCAAGATGGCTCATAAGTATAACTTTAGCATTCTTTTCCAAGAGAAAAGTTATTGTTGGAATTGCAGCTACTATTCTCACATCTTCAGTTATGTTTCCATCATCATCCAGAGGAACATTAAAGTCAACCCTAACCAAAACTTTTTTGTTTTCAAAATCAAAATCTTTCATTGTTGGAATCATTTTATCACCTTTTTAACAAAATTCTTAATAGAGATTATTATTTTTGCAAATTTTGACGGACCTATTTCTATTGCGCTTTCAGGACACATTTCATGGCAGCAGTAACACATTATGCACTTGTTTTTGTTGATTTTTATTTTTCCATTAACAAAACTTATTGCATTTGCAGGGCATGATCTCATGCATGCAAGACATTTCTTGCATTTCTTGTGGTTTATTTTTATTTTTGGATTGATAACAATATAAAATATTTTCATCAAAAACTCAAGCCTTCCCCTGAATGTTTTTATTGGCTTTTCATAATTCACTCTTATGTTTTTTTCTCCTTTTATTTCAATTTCTGGTCTAAGATTTCTCTTTATTAAAGCAATGTTTGTTTGTATATCATCTTTATTAAATCCAATTATTTTCTCAGCAACAAAATCAAGTGCAATCCCACTTCTGCTTGTAATTATAACCCCTGTCTTTTTTATTTTTCCAGCGGAAGGGCCGTTTCCTTCCATTCCAACAATACCATCCATTATGTTGAGGTCTGGTTTTCTTGAAAGGTAAATATCAATCAAAAGATCAGAGAATCTTTTCTGATTTCCACAGGTCTTGTGGTAGTCAGCTTTTTTTCCACCTGCAATTGTTCCAAACATGTTTTTAACAGCTCCAGTATACCCTACTAATGTGTGAGTCTTTAGCTTAGGAAGGTTTATTATGAACTCAGCATTTAATATTACCTTTGGAACGTGAATCTTTTTCAGGATTTTTCCATTTATTTTTTTAAGAACTATTTCTGACTTGTCGAAGTTTATAAGCTTGGCATTATATTTTTCAGCAACTTTTTTGATTCCACTTTTTTCCAGGGCATAATCAGTCCCACCTAAGACCATAAAACCGGCAGAATCTCCTATTGAGATATTGCATTTCTTTTCTTTTAGTATTCTACATACTGCGCTTATTATAGCAGGATGTGTTGTCACAGCTCCTTCTGGATCTTTGCCCATAAGTACATTTGGTTTTATAAGAACGTTAGTGCCTGACTTTATTTCAAAATTAATTAAATCAAGAGCTTCCCTTACCTTCTCAAGCACAAGCTCTTCATCATAAGAATCACATTTAACAACTGAAACCTTTTCTGCCATAACCTTTGTTGCTTTAACTAATTATAAAAAGGTTTCTTTTTAATTATCATAAAAATCTCATGTGGATTTTTAGGATGCCAGAAATGTTCATCCATGTACTAAAGTATGTGGTTTTCGCAAGCATTTCTGTGCATAAAAAGAATTAAACCATCATCTGAATGAAATCAATCATTCTGCATGAATAACCCCATTCATTGTCATACCATGCAATTACTTTTACAAGTTTTCCAGAGGTTTTTGTTAACTGTGCATCAAAGATTGCAGAATGGGGGTTTCCAACAACATCTATTGAGACAATTGGCTCTTCTGTATATTGTAATATCCCTTTTAACTCATGTTCTGCTACTGACTTAAAAAGCTTGTTTATTTCTTCAGCAGTTGCTTCTTTTTTTAGGATTGCAACAAAATCAGTTATTGATCCGTCTGCAACAGGAACTCTCATTGCCATTCCGTCGAGCTTTCCTTTAAGTTCAGGAATTGTTAGAGTAACAGCTTTTGCAGCTCCTGTTGTTGTTGGTATTATTGAAAGATTGGCAGCCCTTGCTCTTCTTAAGTCTTTATGAGGAAGGTCAAGAATTTTCTGGTCATTTGTAGCGGCATGAATAGTTGTCATAAAACCCTTTTCAATGCCAAAATTATCATTCAGAACTTTTACAACTGGCGCAAGGCAGTTTGTTGTGCATGATGCCAACGAAACAACATTATCTTTTTCCTTATCATAATCTTTCTCATTCACTCCTATCACAATTGTTTTTATAAAATCTTTGCCTTTGTATGGAGCAGATATCAGAACCTTTTTTGCTCCTGCCTTTAAATGTTTTTCAGCGCCTTCTTTTGTCCTGAATATTCCAGTGCTTTCAACAACAACATCTATTTTCAGCTTTTTCCATGGAAGTTTTTCAGGATCTCTTTCAGAAAATATTTTTATTTCTTTTTTATTAACCACAATAGAATTTTCTTTTGCTTTAATGTCTGCATCAAGAATTCCATGAATAGAATCATATTTCAGCAAATGTGCTAAGGTTTTTGCGTCTGTTAAGTCATTTACAGCAACAAAATCTATATTTTTATTGTTAATTCCAGCCCTGAAGACAAGCCTTCCTATCCTTCCAAAACCGTTAATTGCAACCCTTACCATGAAATCACCTCTAATAATAAATGCTAATTATTACTTCTTTTTATATGTTTTGGGTTTTTTGAATTTATTCCACAAGCTTTTTATAAGATTTATTAATTCTTGAAGTTTATGGCATATGAATTAATCATAACCGAGAAGCCAAAGGCCGCGGAAAAGATAGCTAGTGCTCTCGCCGATGGAAAGATGATTAAGGAGTCATACAAAAAGGTTTCTTACTATAAAATAACCCGTGGCAAAAAAGATATTGTTGTTTGCAGTGCTGTAGGGCACTTATTTGGATTAGCAGAAAAAGACAAAAAAGGATGGGTTTACCCTGTTTTTAATATTGAATGGGTTCCCTCATTTGAGCAGAATAATGGTGCAAAATTCACAAAGAAATATATTGACACAATAAAAAAACTAACTAAAGAAGCTAAATCCTTTGTTATTGCATGTGACTATGATATTGAAGGAGAGCTAATTGGCTTTAATGTTTTAAGATTTATATGCAAGCAAAAAGATGCAAACAGAATGAAATTTTCTACATTAACAAAGCAGGATATAATAAATGCTTATGAAAAAAAATCAAAAACAATTGACCATGGGCTTGCAAGTGCAGGTGAAACAAGGCATGAGCTTGACTGGTATTATGGAATTAACCTTTCAAGAGCACTTACATCTGCTATAAAGTCAGCAGGATTTTTTAAAGTGCTGAGCTCTGGGCGTGTTCAGGGACCAGCATTAAAAATAATAGTTGACAAGGATAGGGAAATAAAGGCTTTCAAGCCAGTTCCATTCTGGCAGATAGAACTAACAGGAGATGTCACCAATGGCACTTTAAAGGCATTACATGAAAAAGACAAATTCTGGGATAAAAAAGAAGCAGATGAAGTAATGAAAAATGTTAATGGGCAAAAGCTTGCAAAAATAAAGGAAGTTAAAAAAACAAAATTCAAGCAGGCTCCTCCAGTTCCATTTGACCTGACAACAATGCAAATAGAGGCTTACAGGGCATTAAGAATATCTCCAAAAGATGCTCTTGCTATTGCCCAGGAACTTTATACATCAGGTTTTATTTCATATCCAAGAACATCAAGCCAAAAATTGCCAAAAGAGATTGGATACAAAAAAATTCTTCAAGAGCTTTCAAAGCAGAAAAATTATTCTGATTTATGCAATAAATTAATGAAAAAAGAGCTTATACCAAATGAGGGAAAAAATACAGATTCCGCACATCCTGCAATTTATCCAACAGGAGTTTCCCCAAAAGGGCTTGAAGATTATGAATCAAAGCTTTATGATTTAATTGTAAAAAGATTTATGTCAGTATTTGCAGAGCCAGCAACAAAAGAAACAATGGTTATCAAAATTGACTGCAATAATGAAATATTTTCTGTAAAGGGAACAATAACTGTTGAAAAAGGATGGCATGTTTTCTATGAGCCATATGTTTCAGGAAAAGAGGAAGAGCTTCCACTCGTCAAAGAAAATGAAGATGTTAATGTTAAAGAAATAAATATGTATGACAAGGAAACACAGCCACCAAAGCATTATACTCCTGCTTCTATAATAAAAGAGCTTACAAAAAAAAATCTTGGGACAAAAGCAACGAGGGCACAAATAGTCGATACATTATTCCAAAGAGGGTATATAAACGGAAAATCAATAGAATCAACTGACTTAGGAATAAGTGCTGTTAAAACTCTTGAAAAGTACTGCCCAAAAATTTTAGACGAAGAGTTGACAAGGCATTTCGAAGTTGAGATGGATGAAATAGAAAAAGGAAAGAAAAAGCCGAAAGAAATCCTTGATGAAGCAAAACAAGGATTAAAGGAAATTCTTTCTGATTTCAAGAAAAAAGAAAAAGACATAGGTGAAGGCCTAAAGGAAGCAACTATTGAAACAAGAAACAAGGAAAGCTTTATTGGAAAGTGTCCTGTATGCAAGAATGGAAATTTAAGGGTTATTTTTTCAAAAAAATCAAGAAAAAGATTTATTGCGTGCGATGCCTACCCAAAATGCAAAACAACATTCAGCCTGCCTCAGAAAGGACTTGTAAAATCAGCTGAAAAACAATGCCCTGAATGTGGTTATCCAATGGTTATGGTTATAACAAAAGGCAAGAGGCCATGGGTTTTCTGCATAAATCCTAATTGCAAAGGCAAACAAACAGAATCAAAAGATATTTAATAACAAATTATTTCTTTAAGTGTTATGGAACTTTTAAAATCAAAAGAGGTGTTTCTATTAACATTAATCTTCCTATTTATAACCCCTCTCTGTTATGCCAGTGTTGGCCACATGCCTTTATTGGCTGTAAGCCAGACAAAGGATGGTTATGAAGGCTCTTCTGCAGACCTTTACCTTGAGATAAAGCAAGGAACAGGCCGTGTGTTTATTGAAACATATCCATTGACAAAGCTGGATACCCAAATCTCAACAAGGTTTGCAAGGGAGATAGCATGCAAATATGTTGATACTGATTGTGATAATTATGATTTCTTTTATACTATAAGGGCAGATTCATCTATTATAGGGGGCCCAAGCGCTGGTTCTGCAATATCTGCATTAACAATTGCAATGCTTGATAATATTGTACTAGATAAAGATATAACAGTAACAGGAACAATAAACTCTGGTGGAATCATCGGGCCAGTTGGAGGCCTTAAAGAAAAGATAAATGCTGCCTCAGAAATAGAAATAAAAAAAGTGCTCATACCCTCAGGAACAAGATTTTCAAAGGAAGAGGATAATAAAACAATTGATTTGGTTGAATATGGAAATGAAAAAAACATAATTGTTGTCGAGGTATCTGATATTGATGATATTTTATATGAATTCACAGGAAAGATAAAGGAAAAAATAAATGAAAGCCCTGAAACAAGCCATGAATACTCCAATATTATGAAAATTCTTGGAGAAAAATTATGCAATAAAAGTTATGCATTAAAAGAAGAATTTGAAAATTTAAAAGAAGAGGAACTGAATGATGAGCTTACTAAGATAGAGGAAAATGCAAATAATTTAACTAAAAAAGGAGAAGCTGCTTTTAATGAAAATACATTTTATTCTGCTGCAAGCTTCTGTTTTGGAGCAAATACAAAATACAAACAGCTTATATTTTTAGTGCAGGATATGAAGAAAAAAGATGTGGCAGACAAAATAAAATTAACACAAAATGAGATAAAAGATTTTGATTCAGGTCTGCCATTTAAGTATGAAACAATAACTGACCTTCAGACATATGCCATAGTGAAGGAAAGGCTCATAGAATCAGAGGATTATCTTGAGCTAAGTGAGGAACAACTTGGAAAGGGTGAAATAAATGAAAGCATTAGTTCTTTGGCATATGCTATTGAGAGATTTTACAGCGCCAAGGCCTGGAGTGAATTCTTTAATAACAAAGGAAAGAAATTTGATTTTAATAAAGAGGTTTTAAGGAGCTCCTGCATGACAAAGATATTTGAGGCAGAGGAGCGCTATCAGTATGTAATGTTATTTTTTCCAGATGTTCTTGCTGATACAAAAAAAGAGATAGATCTTGCTTATTCTGATATGGAAAATGAGGATTATGATCTTTGCTTGTTTAAGGCAAGCAAGGCAAAGGCAGAGTCAGACATTATACTTTCCACTTTAGGTGTTGAAGAAGAACATGTTGATAACCTGCTTGATAAAAAATTGGAAATTGTTGGAAGAAATATTGTTGAAACAAGCAAAAAAGGATTATTTCCAATAATTGGCTATTCTTATTATGAATATGCAAAAAGCCTGAAAGATAGTGATAAATATTCTGCCTTACTTTATTCAGAATATGCACTTGAGTTAAGCAATCTTGATATTTATTTTGATAATAATAAAAAAACATTTATGCCTTATATTGACAAAAGATTTTTCTCAGCATTTGTTTTAGGAATATTAATTGGGCTTTTATTAGGACTCTTATTGTTCAGAAGAAAAAGAGAGCAAGGATTGTTTATTAAAATTAATAGGTAATAATTCTTAAAAGTGATTATGAAACCCGGGAATGAAACCCGAAGGCTCCAGTCCCAGGAAAAAGAGGTGATTATAAACCTGAGATAAGAGCAAGCTCCTATCCCAGGAAAAAGAGGTGATAGTTGAAAATAAAGAATAGATAAACACCCCCAAATCGACTTCTAACTACTGTATAGTGTAACTACTATATAAAGCTTTCGGTTTTTAAGGATTCTGGAGTAGTAACACTATTAAAAAGCAGGTTTATAGACGAGAAAAACTGAAATCAATAATTATTTAAAGGCTTAAAAAGCCTTAAAAACCATGTTATGCCAAAAATGCAAAAAAGCCAAAGGAGAGATAAAATTGCCTTATCTTGGCCTAAAACTATGTAAGGCCTGTTTCTGCAAGCTTATTGAAAGAAGAGTTAAAAAAGAAATAAGGTCAAAAAATCTTATTAATGAAAAGGAAAAAATTCTTTTATTGGATAATAACAGCAAAGAAGCAAGAATCTCAGAGCATATTCTTAATACAACGTATAATAATAGATTAAACCTAATAAAAGTAAAAGTAAGTGATTTTAAATTAAGTTTTTTAAATAATAAAATAAAAGAATCCATAAAAAAGAACAAAATAAAACAAGTTATAATCCCTTGGAATCTTGAGAATGAAATAATCTATTTTACTGAAAATCTTTTTAATAAAGACGATTTTAAGTTTGTGGGCCATTTCAAACAAAATAAAATCCATTACATTAAACTTCTGAGAAATGTCCTTGATAGTGAATGCCTACTGTTTGCAAGATGTAAGAAATTCAAATTTAAAGACAAGCCAGAAAAAGACAAACAAAGAAAATATATCAAAAATATTCTTGATAAAATAGACAAAAAGCACGCAGAGACAAAGTTTTCTTTACTAAAGAGCATAGAACAACTTGAAAGTTTGATTAAACTAAAAAAATGAATTCTTCAAAAGTTCCACTAAAAAGAAAAATAGCGCAGATGTTTATTGTAGCTACGCCTCCAATCAAAGACCAAAAAAAGATATTTCAAATTATAAAAAGTTATATTGATTTAGGAATTGGAGGGCTTATGATAGGCATAGGAGGAAGATTTAAATTTGCTCAAAAAGAAGGCATTACTGATATCAAAAAATTACAGAAGTTTGTATTCAAATTAAAGAAACTTGATCAAAGTTTGTTCCTGGCTATTGACGGAGAAGGGGGATATGATTTTAACCTGTTTGAAAATGTTGTTTCACTAAAACCTGTGAGAGAATATGGCTTGCAGTTTGAAAAAGATAGAATCACTAAAGAATTTGAAAAGGATGTTAAAAACTATATTAAGATAATAAGGTGGTGCGGAGTTAATATGAATTTTGCTCCTGTTCTGGATGTTGCCCAGCAAGGATATAATGGTTATATGAGCAAATCTGGAAGATCTTTTTCAGACAAGAAAAAAGTAGTTAATAAATTAAGCAGTATTTTTATCCAGGAGATGCAAAAAAATAATATAATTGCAGTTGGCAAGCATTTTCCTGGATATGGCTCACTGGATGAAAACCCTCATTTTCACCTCAGAATGCAGAAGAGTATAGTTGGTTTTGAGAATAATAACTTAGCTAAATCAACATTCAGCAAAGCAATAAAAAAGGATAAGATTATTAGCATTATGAAAGGCCATGTGCTTTCTTTCTTGGATAATAAAGTTCCTGCTACACTCTCGCCAAATATTGAGAATTATCTTAGGCAAAACCTAAACTTTAATGGTTTGTCTGTAACAGACGAGCTTTTTATGAGGGCATTAAGCGAATATTATAACAATAAGGATAAGGATGGCACAAAAAGAATTGTTGAGGCTGCTAAGTGCAATGACATACTTTTGATAAGCTATCCCAAAGAGCAGGATACAAGTGGCAGGCTTAAGAAACTTGTCAGAAAACATGATCATTTCCAGAGGCTTCTTAATGCTGTTTATGATGCTGTGCTCAAAGGCCAGATCCCTAAGCAAAAAATAAATGAATCTTACGAAAGGATAATTAAGTGCAAGAAACTACTGAACTTAGTTTAAATAAGAATTCAATTTATTTTAATTTGCGATTTAAAATCACTTGCAAGACTTTTGAACTGTCCCTTAAGGTGATTATGATCTGATTTCAGCTGAGCAACTGATACACCTATTGTAAATATTGAACCTAAATTAAAAATTAATAATCCAATTATTAAGTCTTCATTAGTCCAAGAACCATCAAATATAACCCTTAATATCTGAATTAATATGAATAATCCAAATAGTATAACAAATATTTCAATTGCTTTCTCTATTTTTTCATTTATTGATAATTTAGTCATCTTAAGCACCAAGTCTTTTCATAATCAGCCAGATAATTAGTACGATTAAGATAGCTAATATTACAAATAATAGATAGTTTTGGCCTTTATTGTTCATTTCAATATTATTGTATTCTAATCTTTATATAGATTTCTTTTTAGAAAAACAAAAATCAATAGATTATCTGTAAATTAAAGGTATTCTCCGGAAACCTTTCACTTTTTCTTAGTTAGAATTTGACAAGTTTGATAGTGTAAATCAATACTTTTTTATATAAGTTCAAGCTGAATTGACATTATAAATCTATTTTAAAATAACTCATGTTTGAATAAAGAGGTGAAAAATATGAAAAAATTTACTTTAATTACTTTATTAGTTGTGTTATTATTTGTAACTTCAGTTTCGGCAACTTGTGGTAATGGAATTTGTGAATATGGAACTGACAATGTTAAGATTAGTCTTCACGGGGGAGATCAAACAAAAACAATTACACTTTCTGAAGGTGAAGAAAAAACAATTAATCTTGAAGGTACTGAATTCATAATAAAAAACATTGTAATAATGGATATTCCTTGTTATAGTGGGGGAGATTATTTAGCTACTTTTATTGTAAATAATAAAACTACCAAGAAACTTGGTTATCATGGTTTTGAAAGGTTAGATAGGTTATTAGGAAATAACAATTTATATGATTATTATCTGCTTGTTGACCCATCAAATCAAAATTCTGCAAATGTTATGATTATTGGTCCAGTAGATCCTTCTGATTCTGAAGCGGGGACCGATTACGTAAGTGCAAATCTTAACACAGGTGATTCAACTGAAGTTTCATTAGCAGGATATAATTTTAATATAACACTAAAAAATATAGAAAGTTATGATAATGGATGTACTAACTTTAAAATAAATGAGTTTACAACAGAAAAACTAGGTTTTAATGGTGGATTCATGATATATGAATTATATGGATGGCCAAGTTATAATAGTATAGATTTCACAGTTGATGAAATTAACTTAGATCCAAATGGGGAAACTGATATAAATTGTCCTGAAGACTGTGCAGAAAATCTTAAGCCTGATGAATGCTCATCTAATTATGATTGTGATGATAATGATGAATCAACAGATGATATTTGCACTGGCTTTCCAAAAAAATGCATACATAACAAGATTATTGTCTGTATTGATAATGATGGTTATTGTCCCATTCAATGTGAATATGAAGATGATAATGATTGTGAAGAACCTGATGAATGTTCAATAATTAGAATAACAACTAATACACATGATCAACATTCCCCAAAAATTTATGGAAATTATGTAGTATATTTTGATCAACGCAAAAAACAGGGATTTAATGAGGTATATGCTTATAATTTAATTTCAAAGAAAGAGTTTTTTATTGATGGTTCTGAAAGACAGTTTATAGGTTTAGATTTTAATAATAATAAAATTATTTATGGAAAATATAACCTAGGGGGGGACCATAATGGAGAAGAAGCAGTATTTTTGTATGATCTTAACTCAAATTCTAAAAAAACAATAATTGATAATGGAAGATGGATTTCTGGAAGAGACATATCAGGTAACTATATAGTGTATTCTACACTAAGAGAAACTACAAACGTAAATGAAGAAACTTCAGTATACTTATATGATATAGGGAATGGAAAAACAAATGAAATCTATAAAGCAGAAGGAGATAATATTAATCCGTCTGTTTCAGATAAATATGTTACATGGATACATTGGAAAACCAATCCATCAGATGGCGATTCCTATGTTATGCCTAATAGTGAATTATTGCTTTATAATATCCAAACAGGAGAAATCAAGAAAATAGCAGATATTGATTTGAATTTTTGGAAATATAAAGAAGAAGGACCAAAAGTTGATAACACAAGAGTTATATGGATAGATGGTAATGATAAGAATAATGATATCTACGAATATAAAATAAGTACTGGAACAAAAACAAAACTTACTAATTCAAATTCACCTAAGGAACATTTAACTTTATCTGGTAATTATATTTCATGGGCAGATTGGAGAAATGAGAATAATGGTAAATATTATTTGGGAGAAGGCAATTCAGATATATACTTATTTGACATTTCAAAGAATAAAGAATTTAGGATTACTAGTGATACCTCTTATGAAAGCAGCCCCTTAATTTATAATGGTAGGATAGTTTTTAATAGTAATAAGAATGGAAATTTGGATATTTATCTGTATGAATTACAATGTTTAGATAAAGGAGTTATACCAAAAATTCCTGAAGAAAATAATTGCGAGACAGGCGATGGTATATGTTCTGACGGATGTAATTATAACAATGACAAAGACTGTCCAGAACCAGATCAATGTTCAATAGATTCAGACTGTGATGATAATAATGATTCAACAAAAGATGTCTGCTCTGGTAGCCCTAAGAAGTGTAGTAATACAAAAATTACAGAATGTGTGACTGGAGACAATTATTGTCCACCAAATTGTAAATATGAAAATGACAAAGATTGTCCAGAACTAGATCAATGCTCAATAGATTCAGACTGTGATGATAATAATGCATGTACTATTGATAAATGTTCTGGAACACCAAAAAAATGCTTCAACCAAAGAAATTCTGGCGGTTGCGACTTGAATGGAAATTGTGTTCCAGTTGGTACAAAAACTAAAAGTAATTATTGTAGTTTAAATAATTCTTTCAAAGACCAGAAACCTAAAGAATCTTCTTGTAATAATAATTATGAATGCTCAAGTAATATATGTATTGATAACAATTGTATTGAACCAGGTTTTATTCAAAAAATAATAAACTGGTTTAAGAAACTATTTGGAGGTTAAACCTTTAGAAAAACAAAAATCAATAGATTATCTGTAAATTAAAGGTATTCTCCGGAAACCTTTCACTTTTTCTTAGTTAGGTTTTATAAAAAAATTATTCCTAACATGATTTCATGACCTTGCCTAAAAAACTAATCTGCTTATTTTTTATTATTCTAATTAGTGGCTGCTCTAACCTTAATTTAAATAAAAACCTTGCAGAACCAGAGCTTAAAGAATACAAGAATATTCCAAAAGTGTTTTTCTGCCCACAGGATGACTGCGAGGGAGAGCTTTTCAAAGTTATCAATAGTGCAAAAGAATCTGTTCACTGCGCTTTTTATGACCTTGACTTAGAAAGAAGTATTAATGTTTTGAATAAGAAAAGCAAAACAATGGATATAAAACTTGTGGTTGATGATGCTAATTTTTACCTTGTAAAACATCTTAAGTTTGCAAAAAAAGATTCATCTTCTGGTTTGATGCACGATAAATTCTGCATTATTGATAATAAGGTTGTTTTGACTGGCTCCCTTAATCCAACTGAAAATGGTGCATATAAAAATAATAATAATTTAATTATAATTGAATCATTTTACCTTGTTAAGAATTATGAAGATGAATTTAAGGAATTATGGAACTCTGAGTTCAGAAAAGGAGATAATGTAATTTACCCTGAATTTTACTTAAACAATAAAAAAATTGAAAACTATTTCTGCCCAGAGGATAACTGTGCTTATTATGTTGCAGAGGAAATAAAGAAAGCAAAAAACAGCATTTATTTCATGACATTCAGCTTTACAAACAGCAGGATTGCAACTGCAATTATATTAAAGCATTATCAAGGCCTCGACATAAAAGGGGTTTTTGAGGCAAGGCAGGTATCTAAATACTCTAAGTTTAATCTTTTGCAATACCAAGGAATTGATGTAAAGAGAGACAACAATAAGGCAAATATGCACCACAAGGTTTTCATAATAGACAACAAAACAGTAATCACTGGCTCATTCAACCCAACAGAAGGAGCTGACACAAGAAACGATGAGAACATACTGATAATGCATGATAAAAACATAGCACAAAGTTTTATTAAAGAATTTGAGAATCTTTACTAGAAAATATCATTTAGTTCATCATGATCCACAACTTTTTCAACCTCAAACTGGTAGGCATGATTAAAATTACTTTTAAATTTGCAGTAACCTAAATCTATTATTTTTGTTTCCAATCCATCCAAAACAATTACATTTGTGTCATTAATTTCTATTCCTACAATTCCTTTAGAGTGTAAATCCTTTATTGTTTTTTCGAGCTGAGTTTTTATTCTTTTTTTATTTTTATTATTTAATTTATTTTTAATATCTAACAATCTCTTTCCCTCAGCAAACTCTTTTAGGATAGCAACATAGCCCCCAACATGACCATAATCCCTTATAAGATGCGTTACCCCTTTATTTTTATCTGCCTTTTTCAATACTTTTGATTCTGTTATAAGCTGGTTATTTTCCCATTTTTTTTTTGCGTTAAAAATTTTTAAAATATAAAAAGAATTGTTCTTCTCCACTTTATAGACTGGCCTAATATGATTAAAATTCTCCTTAAAATTCAAGCTTATGTCTATTGCATTCACTAAATCCTGATATTCTGCCATATTACTAAAAATTAATCTGGATTTATAAATTTTTCTATTTGTTACTACTTATAAACAATATCTATTTGATGAAAAACGGAAATTAAGAACAAGGCTAAGCATTGTCAGAACAAGAACATTTACTTTTACCAAGGGAAAAGATTAAATATAGCTGTTATTTTCTTAATTTTGGTGAAAAATATGGTAAAAATGCACACAAGAATAAAAAGAAAGCGCGGGTTAAACTCTCATTTCAGACATAGAATCAGGCCAGATTCTGAAATAAAAAGCAAAGGGCAAAAGACCTTCAAGACAGAAGATGGGGCTCGCTCATGGGCAGAGAAAAACAAACTCAACCCTGCGCAGTACACTATAGAAAAGGCCAAGAAAAATAAAAGGTTTATGGCTGTTGTAAAACAGGAGAAAAAATCAAAAAAGGCGATATAGATGGATGAATCTGATAATTATTGCGTAAAAAATATTAATCTAGCCAATCAAGGCGAAATGAACATTGAGTATGCTGAAAAGCAGATGGAGGCCTTGTTAAAAATAAGACAAAGGTTTGAAAAGGAAAAGCCACTAAAAGGAATAAAAATAGGAATGGCTCTTCATCTGACAAAAGAAACTGCTGCTTTGGTAAAAACATTAAAAACTGGCGGAGCAGAGGTTGCTATTTGTTCTTGTAATCCTTTAAGCACGCAGGATGATGTTGCAGCTGCATTAGCAAAACAGGGATTTAAAACCTATGGTTACAAGGGCGAAACTACAGAGGATTACTACAAATTCTTAAAAAAAGTTATTGAATTTAAGCCAAACATAACAATAGATGATGGCTGCGATTTGGTTAGTGAAATCCATAAAAACCATAAGGATTTGATTCCAAATATTATTGGCGGGTGTGAGGAAACAACAACAGGTGTTATAAGGTTAAGGGCAATGGAAAAAGACAATGCATTAAAATATCCAATCATTGCTGTCAATGACAACAAGACAAAGCATCTTATTGATAATTATTATGGAACAGGCCAAAGTACGATGGATGGCATATTGAGAGCATCAAATTTATTGATAGCAGGAAACACTGTTATTGTAGTCGGATATGGTGACTGCGGAAAAGGATTTGCCCTAAGAGCAAAAGGACTCGGAGCAAAAGTAATTGTTACAGAAGTTAATCCTTTCAAGGCAATGCAGGCAGCATTCGATGGTCATAAGGTTATGCCAATGAATGACGCAGCAAAATTAGGTGATTTGTTTGTAACATTAACAGGAGATATAAATGTAATTTCCTTAAATCACATGAAACTTATGAAAGACGGCGCAATAGTTGCAAACTCAGGACATTTTGATGTTGAGATTGATTTAAAATCATTAAGAAAAGCAGCAGAAAGCAGGAGGATAAGGCCTTTCCTTGACGAGTACACACTAAACAACAAGAAGATTTATGTTGCAGGAGAGGGAAGATTAATCAATCTGGCAGCTGCAGAAGGCCATCCATCAACTGTTATGAGTTTGTCTTTTTGCGGCCAATCACTAGCAGTTGAATACTTAATCAAAAACAAGGGAAATCTTCCAATAAAGGTTATAACACTTCCAGATGAAATAGATGAAAGAATCTCATGGCTGCAATTAGAAGCAATGAACATAAACATAGACAAGCTTACAGAAGAGCAGAAGAAATATCTTGAGTCATGGGAAGATGGGACTTGATTTTTATTTAAATATATGATTATGGGGGTATTTTACTGTCTTAAACTTATCATGCTTCTTTGAGTTCTTTACATTTCCATTTTCAATTATATAACAATTATTATTAAACCTCATAAAAGTAGCATTGTTAACTTTTGAAAAATAAAGTATTGCCTTTGATTTGCTTCCAAGTTCAGCTCTTTCTCCATAAATTTTAAGTAGATCAGAAAGGTAGCCTGTTTTTTGAATAAGTTCATAATCATTTTCAACACTAAACTCCCTGTATACTTTCATTTTATCATGGCTTACCTTAAGAAAAACACCATTGTGGATTATTTCATTTGTATATGTGTTAAAAACAAATATGCCTTCGTGCTTTCTTGCCTCATTTAGCTTTTTCTTCAATTCTGTAGGGTTATCATAAAAGATTTTTGAAGGATCACCATTGTAAATATCTATCTTACTGTTTGGTATAACAAGCTTATTTGATTTTGAATAATACTCAAATTCACCTTCATCAACGCATAAGAATGTTAGGGTTTGTCTCTCATAACCAGGGATAATCATTCTAGACAGATTATTAACAATTTTAACAAGTAAAGTGTCTTTTGATAATCCTCCAATCCTTCTAAAGTGTTTTAATATATGAGGGTTTTTTTTCTTTATTCCTTTTTCCTCTTTCAGTACCATATCCCCCAAATTAGGTATTCCTTGATTACCAATTCTTTCTTTTGTAATAGTTTCTGCCATATTCTTTAGTATATTAACTCCTATATTTAAAATATATTTTTAAAAAAGTTTTAAAAAGTTCCAAATAAAAACATTTATATACTATAATTTAAAATAAATAATATATGATAAACAAAATCAATAAGAGATTATTATATTTGTACGGGGAGAACTGCAGGATTCCATTATCAAAAATAGCAAAAAAAATTCATAAGAGCCCGCAACTTGTTAAATACAAAATAAACAGGCTTGAAAAAGAGGGAATAATTCCTTTTTATTACACTATTATTGACTATGCATGCTTTGATATGCTGCTGTTTAAGGTTTATTTTATGGGTGGTTGTTCTACTAATTCTGAGCTAAAGTTATTGGTAAAAAAGTTAATACAAAATCCACATGTTACATCTATTTATGAAATAGGGGGCCAGTATGACCTTCTTGTTGAATTCATGGCACAAAACCCCTCAAAATTCAACAAAGAGCTGAAATTATTGATAAAAGATCACGAGGAACTAAATAATTATGATGTGATAATAAATATTGTTTCTTATCTTTACCCAAGGAATTATCTTATATCTAAATATAAGGGTTTTAGTGAGTTTTCTCACATTTCAAAAATAGTTGTTGGAGGAGACAGGGATAAAATAACATTGAATAATAATAAGAAAAAAGTATTATCAACTCTTGTTAGAAATCCAAAAATAAGATTAACTGCAATTGCCTCAAAGTTAAAGATTAACATAAAAACAGTTATTTCTGCAATGAAATCATTAGAAAGCAAAAAAGTAATAAGAGTTTACAAATCTGCATTAAACATGCAGAAGTGCGGCCTGATAAAAAACAAGATTACACTTAAGCTTCATAATATTGATATTAAGAAAGAAAGAAACATGTTGAATTTCTGTTTAAATAACCCAAATATTGTAAAATTCAGCAAGACAATAGGGGAATGGGATGTTGAAATAGACGTTGAAACAAGCTCGCCAACAGAATTTAGGGAAATTTACCTCAAAATAAGAGAAGAATTTAAGGAAGTCATAAGGTTGTTTAATAGTTATAGAATATACAAAGTATTTAAGCATAACTATCTTGCAGAAAATTATTCTGCATAAATCCTATGGTTTTTTTATTATGCGATACTTTTTCAGGACATTTGCATAAACTTCAAAATCTTCTGAATTTCTGAAATCCTGTTTTACGTTTTGAGGTAGTTTTTTGAACAATAAATTAACTATGTTCAAAACCTTTACAACATCTTCATTCATCTCGCTGCTGTAAGTTTTGATTTCCGGCTCTTCTTCAGGCTCTTCAATATCCTTTTTTTTAGGATGAAATATTCTCTTAAATAGTCTGAGGATAAAGTTTTCTTTTACAACAACCTCTTCACTCTCGATTTCAGGCTCTTCAGCTTTAATTTCTGGCTCTTCAAAAGCAGTTTCAAATTCCTCTTCAGAAATTTCTTTATGTTTTGGTGAAAATAATTCTAAAAACCTGCTAAAAAATCCTTTTTTTTCTTCTACAACAACATTTTCCAGTCTATCCTCTCTAATATCTATATAATCTTCTGTTGTATCTCTGTCTATCTGGATTTTTTTCTTAGGTCTTGACTTAAAAAAATTTTTGAATTTTTCAGAAAAATGTATTGAATTCTTTTTTCTTACGCCACCCATATAATCATCCAGCATCTTATTGAACTCTTCATTTGCCATTTTATCCCCTTTATTTATAAAAAACTTTAGTTTAAAAACTAAAATTCACAAAACTATATAAAATTATCTGTCTGAAACCAACCAAAAGCTATATATAGAAGCAATATTTCAAAAAATTAGCTATAATTTTAGTTAAAATCATAAAAAAGAGTGATTAAATGACAAGAATTAACAAGATTGTAATAAAGGGATTTAAGTCATTTGCAAAAAGGACAGAATTATTGTTTGGCAATAATTTTAATTGTGTTCTCGGTCCTAATGGTTCTGGCAAGTCAAATGTAATGGATGCACTATGTTTTGTGCTTGGAAGGATAAGTTCAAAAAGCCTAAGGGCTGAAAAGTCTGCAAACCTCATCTATAATGGCGGAAAAAAAGGGGTTCCTGCAAAAAATGGGGAAGTAAGCATTTATTTTGATAATTCCAGAAAAATATTCCCTTCTGATGATTCTGAAATAAAAATTACAAGGATTGTAAAGCCAACCGGCGCTAGTGTATACAAAATAAATGATAAAAGAAGAACAAGGCAGCAGGTTCTTGATATGATGTCTGTTGCAGCAATTGACCCTGAAGGCTATAATATAATTCTGCAGGGAGATATAAATAAGTTTGTTGAGATGTCCCCTAATGAACGCCGTTTGATAGTTGAGGAAATAGCAGGTATATCAATATATGAAGACAAGAAAAAGAAGGCACTTAGTGAGCTTGATAAGGTTGAGGGCAAACTAAATGAAGCTGATATAATTCTTACAGAAAGGCAGACATACCTAAAGGAGTTGAAGTCAGAGCGTGATCAGGCTTTAAAATACAAAAAGATGAATGACAACATAAAGCAGAACAAGGCAACTTATCTTAATATTCAGGTAATAAAGAAGGAAAATGACCAAAAAAAGTTTGAATCAGAGATTAAATCATGCAATGATAAAATAAAAAACGTTCAGGATAAAATAAGCAACCTAAAGAAAACAGTTGCTGATAAAAAAAGTGAAATAAACAAAATAACAAAAGATATTGAAGAAAAAGGAGAAAAAGATCAGCTTGATATGCAGAAGAATGTTGAGCAGTCAAGGGTTGATATTGAGACAAACAAAACAAGGATAGCAACATGCGAAAATGAGCTTGTAAAGATTGAATCAAGGAAAGACCAGCTGCAAAAAGACCTTACAGAAGTTCATGAAAAGATTGACATCCTGATATCAGAAGTATCAAAGCTGGAAGAAATAAAAAAAGGCAAAAATAATGATGTTTCTAAGCTTGAGGATTCTATTAAGAATTTTAAGAAAAAACATAAGGTAGATAACCTGGATGATATTGAAAAAGAAATTAGTGAAGTTGAAAAACAGGAAGAAGAGGGACAGAAAGAAATACAGATTCTTCGTGAAAAACAGCAGGAGCTTCTGAGGGAAAAGGATAAGGTTGAATACCAAATCCAGAATATTGAAGCTGCAATGCAGAAAGTCCTTGATGTTGAGAAAGAAAGCAAAGAAGACATAAAAAACCTAAAGGAAAAGAAAAATGATTTCAAGAAAAAAACCCTTGAGCTTAACAAGCTCTTAAATGAGGATTCATCACTTGCAGCCCAACTGGCAAAATCAAAGGATAATCTCTTATCAGCAAAAGGGGAGCTTGAAAAATTAAAAGTAAAAAATATTGGAATAACAGAAAAAGCATCAGCAAACCTTGCTGTTAAAAGCATTCTTGAGCAAAAACAAAATATAAATGGGATTCATGGGACTGTTGCTGGATTAGGCCATGTGTCTGCAAAGTACTCCCTGGCTTTAGAGGTTGCAGCAGGCTCAAGGATACAAAGCATAATAGTTGAGGATGACAAGGTTGCTGAAACTTGCATAAAGTACCTTAAAGACAATAAGCTTGGAGTTGCAAATTTCCTGCCATTAAATAAAATTAGAGGATCAACTCCAGATAATGAAGTGAAAAAAGTATTGTCTTCAAATGGTGTCTGTAATTTAGCAATTGAACTTGTCTCGTTTGACAACAAATTCA
>Ga0307990_1000881_pt1 | contig 25878 bp, 20 predicted proteins | sample EllFjometagen129_FD_203168 | JGI IMG/M metagenome (GOLD analysis project Ga0307990, IMG submission 203168) | Marine microbial communities from Ellis Fjord, Antarctic Ocean - #129 | ecosystem: Environmental > Aquatic > Marine > Unclassified | place: Southern Ocean | collected 2014-10-08
ATCTATTTCTTGTTCTGTAAATAGTTTTTTACTCATTTTTTTACCTCTCTTCTAGTATACAAAAAAAGAACCTATAATTAGATGCCTTTTTCAAAGTGTCTATATTATAGGTTCCATTTTACAAATTATCTTCCTTTTTTTAGCTCATTAATCATTGATTCGTCTGGATCAATATATATAGTTTTTTGATTTGTGAAGGTTACATAAGAACCTAGTTTTCCTGGCACCTTTTTGATGTTTCTTATTAATGTATAATCTACGGGAACTGAGCTAGACAACCTACTTTTTGAAAAATATGCACTTAAATTAGCCGCAGTTCTTATTGTTGCTTCTTCTAAATCTCCTATTTGACAAACTATAACATGAGAACCTGTTTGTCCTTTTACATGGAACCACATAAAATCTTTTTTTGCATATTTATGAGTTAAGTAATTATTTTGTATGTTATTCTTTCCTACAAGAATTTTGACACCCAATTCATCAATATATGTGTCAAAATTAGGTTTCTTTTTATTTGCTAATTTCTTTTTCTTTGACATAAAACCATTTTCAATCAACTCATTTTGTATTTCTAATAAGTCATTAAGAGAACCTGTGGTTTGTATTTGTGTGAGTAAATCATCGAAGTATAGAACCTCAATTTTGGTTATTTTAATCTGTATTTCAATATATTTTACAGCTTTTTTTTGTTTTTTGTATTTTGTATAATACTTATTTGCATTTTGAACTGGAGCTAATAGTCTGTCTAATTCAACGTCTATTTCTTTTTCCAATTCATAAGAGTATCCTTTGAAATTAGCGTCACCTTTATAAAAATTATTTAGATTAGACATTAGAATATCACCCATGATTCGCAATTCGTTATTATTCATGGCTTTGCTTAAATCTTTTGCTAGTTTCTCTAATTTATTTTTCTTGCGTTTATATTCTCTTTTTACAAAATTAATTAAGTACTTATATATCTGTTTTATCCTTTCTATCGAAGAAGCGTCTTCAAAATATGAATCTACTAACTTTGATAGTGAATCAAAATACTTTTGCCCTTTTTCAAAAATGTCTAAATAATAGAATTCTGTCTTATTATTAATAGCCATTGTTGGATTAGTTGTTCCATTAAATAATTCTAAATATATGTCAAACATTCTAAGGTGTTTGCGTTCTGCAGAATTAACAATATAATTTCCTAAAAGTGGAGAAACACCTCTAATGTTATTAACAATATCTTTTGAGGTTATTTCATTACTAAACAGTTCTTTAATTTTATTAAAATCATCTGGAGAATATTTTATATCTTCAGGTACAGAGTAAACTATGCCATTAGCTATTGTTCGATTTCGTTCATCAAAAGGAGATATATGCTTATATGCATTTATAACCTTATAGTTTTTATTTAAAACAATCAAATTTGTATATCTGCTAAATGTTTCCATAACGATATATAATTTAACTGTATCACCGATATCATTTGTGTTATGCAATTCTATTTGAACAATTCTGTCAAAATTTAAGGTTTTTATACTAGTGATTACACCGCGTTCTATGTGTTTTCTTAAAAACATACAAAAGCCACCAGGAATATAATCGTTACCAAATTTTCTCTCGGTAAGATTAATTCTAGCTAAAGAAGTAGATAGTGAGATATATAATTTCTTGTTTTCGTTATTAGCTCTAATCAAAAACAAAAAATCACTCCTACTAAGTTGAGAGATTTTTTGAATTCTGCCATTTATCAATTCACTTTGTAATTCAGAAGCTAAAGCTTCTATAAATCTTCCGTCAATACTCACTAATATCACCAAAAACATTATATCACACATCAAAAATATTTTACTATTTATATTATTTATGTTATTATATAAAATAATGTTTTAAAGCATATAGATTGGGGGGATCTTTTTGAAGCTTAACGAAAGAGGTTTACTAGTAATTATGAGTGGACCAAGTGGAGTTGGAAAAGGAACAATCAGAAAAGCTTTATTCGAAATACCTGATAGCAATTTTTGTTATTCGGTGTCTATGACTACTAGAAAACCTAGAGAAGGTGAAGTAGACGGACAAGATTATTTCTTTGTATCGAGAGAAGAATTCGAGAAAAGAATAAAAGAAAATGGTTTTCTTGAATATGCTGAATTTGTTGGTGAATACTATGGTACCCCATTAGATTACATAAACCAAAAAATGTCAGAAGGAAAAGAAGTCATAGTTGAAATTGAAGTACAAGGTGCACTTCAAGTTCATGAGAGATTACCAGAAGCAGTATTTGTCTTTATTGTTCCACCATCAAGGAAAGCTTTAGCTGAAAGATTAAAGAACCGCGGTACGGAATCAAAAGAGAAAATTAATAAAAGAATTACAAAGGCAGAGAGTGAATATTCTTTGGCTTATAAGTATGATTATATCGTTGTTAACGATGAAGTTTATAATGCAGCTGATAGAATCTATGCTATAATAAGAGCGGAACACGCTAAGACGGAAAGATCAATTCATAAATATAACAAACTTATGGAGGGGAAAGAATGATAAAAGAAAAAGATTTGCAAAAACTTAAAGAAATGAAGGAAGATTTGACATTAAATTATCGCCCTGTTGAAGGAAATAGATTTGGAGATTATGTCTTCAGTGGAGATTTAGAAGAAGCAAAACAACAAAAAAAAGTTAAAAAGAATACTGAAGGATTAAGATATCCATCAATTGATAACTTGTTAAATGTTGTAGACTCTAAGTATAAATTAGCATATATAGCTGCTAAAAGAGCTAAGATAATTAAAAAAGAAGGATACTCATCAGTAGATAACAAATGTGAAAAACCAGTTGGTAAAGCGCTAGAAGAAATATTAGCTAAAAAAGTAACAGCCAAATTCTAATAGAATTCGGTTGTTTTTTTTAGTTTTACTAAAAAATTATAATAATGTATACACTTAAATGCTGATTTCAATACTATTTGAAAATCAGCATTTTTTTCATTTTTTTCATAAAGAATCTATTGTAAAATATGATATAATAGAGTTTAGTTTGGAGATGATTTTTTTGAATTACACTAAGACCCTTTTAGAAAAGTTAAATATAGATGATGCAATAATTAGAGAATACTGTCAAGTCAAAAGTCTAGAAGTTAATAAAATGACTGAAACTTGGACTTTTTCCTTTGTGTTTAATCAAACAATTCCAGTATTACATTATCGGAATTTTATCAATCACTTAAAAAAAATAAGCGAAGCAATTCCAAGTGTAAAACATTTGAAATATTTCGTTGAATTTGAAAATATTGATAATGATTTAGTATTAGAATACTATGATTTTGTTATAGATGAAATTCTTGAATTTAATAAGAGAATATTACCTTTGAAAGAATATGATAAAGATTTAGAAGGAAACACAATAAAAATCTTTGTCCCAGAAGATGCTATTTCAGCGAAAATATTCCGAGAAGAAATTGAATTAGAACTAAATAAAAATGGTATTCCTTTTGAAGTTGATATCGTTATTGATGAAAAGCAAGAAACAATAACTGAGAAAATTCAAAAAGAGAATGAAGTATTTGTAGAAGCTAATAAAATTGAATTTTCAGAAGAAATAGAATATAAGTACCTTACAAATGGAAGTGAAATTTATGATTTTTCACCAATTAAATCAATTCCACATACAGAAATAGAATTAGAGGAATACAAGGAAAAACATGGTGGAAAAGCAATTGTTTCAGTACAAGGATTATTTGTCTATCAAGATATAATGGAGAATAGAATGTCTTCAACTATAAAATTAGTTATCACAGACGGAGAAGATTCAATATTTTTAATTAAAAAAGGTGCGAAAACTGAAGATATAAAATTCTATAGATCTATAGAAAAAGACTTTGGTATAAAAGCTAGATGCTTTGCTTCTTTTGATACATATCTTCAAGAGGTTGTGCTACATCCTATTGCTATTGCGAGATCAAATAGAGCTATTAAAGCAGATAAAAGAGAAGATAAAGCCAACAACAAGAGAGTGGAATTACACTTACATACAAAAATGTCGGCTCTTGATGGCGTAAATGAAATTAAAGAATATTTAGCTAGAGCGAAAGAGTGGGGACATACTGCTTTAGGTGTATCTGATCATAACTCAGTTCAAACATTCCCAGAATTATATAATGCAACTAAAAACACAGATTTTAAAGCGCTTTACGGTGTGGAAATGGTTTTTGTGAATGATGAAATAATTACAATAACGCGAGGACAGTCAGACACATTGCTTTCAGATGCAACTTATGTTGTTTTTGATATTGAAACAACTGGACTTTCTATTACTTATGATACGCTAATTGAAATTGCTGGAGTAAAAATAAAAAATGGTGCTATATTAGGCAAGTTTAGTGAATTGATAGATCCTGATAGAGATGTTTTACCATTTACCGAAAATCTTACAGGTATTACTAATCAAATGGTAAAAGGGAAGAAAAGCATTAAAGAAGTTCTAACAGATTTTCATGAATTTAGTAAAGATACAGTATTAGTAGCTCACAATGCAGATTTTGATATGGGATTCTTGGAATATAATTATAAAAATTTAGGAATTACAAACAAAGTAAATCCATCAATAGATACTTTGATTTTAGCTAAGGTATTATTACCAAATAAAAGACGTTTTTCATTAGATAAATTATGTAAAGAATTCAAAGTCTCTCTAAAAAATCATCACCGTGCTTTAGATGATACAGAAGCGACTTGTGAAGTTTTTCTTCATTTGTTAAAAATGGTTCGTAAAGAGGGGATTAATAGATTCCGTGACATTAATTTGATAATTAATAAAGATTTGGTCTACAAGTATCCTTATCCTAAACATATTAACTTGCTCGTTCAACATCAAGAAGGTTTAAAAAATCTGTATCGCATTTTATCAGAAGGCTTGACAACATATTATGATAGAAACGCTAAAGTGCTAAAAAGTTACTTAGATAAACATCGTAAAGGAATATTAGTTTCAAGTGGATGTCGAAATTCTGCCTTTTTTGAAATTGCCAAAAATAAAACTAGAAAAGAATTAGTAGAAATTGCAAAATATTATGACTATTTAGAAATTCAACCACCTAGTTATTTTATTTACTTAGAAAATGAAAATCCAAATTGGAAAACTATGATTCAAGATATTATCAAAAGAATAGTTGAAGTAGGTAAAGAACTTAATATCTTAGTTGTGGCTACAGGTGATGTTCATCACCTAGATCCAAGAGATATGAAATATCGAGAGATAATGATTAACACACCTATCGTAGGTGGGGGATTACATGAACTATACTTTAAAAAACAAAAACCAAATCAATTCTTTATGACGACTAATGAAATGCTTGAGGAATTTGAATTCTTAGGCGCTGAAAAAGCGTATGAAGTAGTAGTAACTAATAGTAATGCAATTGCTGATTCAGTTGAAAATATTCAGGTTATTCCTGATGAATTATCAGCACCTACCGATGATTTCTTATCGGATTTAGGAATACCTTCTATTAAAACAAAAGTATCAAAAATGGTTAATGAAAAAGTACGAAAAGTGTATGGTGACCCTTTACCAGAAATTGTTAAAAAAAGAACAGATAGAGAACTCAGCAATATTATAGAGCATCAATTTTCTACAATATACTATATATCTCATTTGTTAGTTAAAAAATCACTAGATGATGGATACCTTGTAGGATCTCGTGGTTCTGTAGGAAGTTCTTTAGTGGCTACTTTAATGGATATTACCGAGGTGAATCCATTACCGCCTCATTATGTGTGCCCAAAATGTCATTTTTCAGCTTTTAAGAAAACAAAAGAAGAAAAAGAACTTTTAGGGGAAAACGATTTTGAAAAAGAAAATGCGAAAATATTTGGTGAAACAGATTGTGGATGGGATTTACCAGACGCAAAATGTCCAGTATGTTCAACGAAAATGAAAAAAGATGGACATGATATTCCATTTGAAACTTTTTTAGGTTTTCATGGAGACAAAACTCCTGATATTGATTTAAACTTTTCAGGGGACTATCAAGGGATAGTTCACGAATACATTAGAGAACTATTTGGTAAAAATCATGCTTTCAGAGCGGGTACTATAGGTACTTGCGCCGCTAAAACTTCTTTTGTAATGGTAAGGGATTATTATCAAAAAATAAACGATAAGCGAATTGCCAAAGGATTTGAACCTATAAACATTAGAAAAGCTGAAATGGAACGTCTAGCAAGAGGCATTGAAGGCTCAAAACGTTCTAGCGGTCAACATCCCGGTGGAATTGTTGTTGTACCAAATACTAAAGAAATATATGATTTTACACCTATACAATATCCAGGAAATGCAGCCGATAAAACATGGAGAACAACTCATTTTGACTACCACTCAATTGAGAGTAATCTATTTAAGCTAGATGTACTTGGACATGATGATCCTACTATGATTAGATATTTAATGGATTTAGTGAATGCAAATCAATCTGAATTTCCATTCGACAATCCAAATGATATTCCTGTAGATGATTCAGACGTTTACAAATTGTTATCAGGTACTGAAGTAATAAATTTAACAAAAGAAGATATTAACAGTGATGTTGCATCATTTGGTATTCCTGAATTTGGTACTCATTTTGTAAGAAAGATGTTGAAGGAATCGAGACCAAAATCTTTTGCTGAACTTGTAAAAATATCTGGACTATCTCATGGTACTGATGTTTGGATAAACAATTCTCAAACATTAGTTTCAGGAAGCAATAGAAGTTATGGAAAAATAGATTTCAAAGATATTATCGGTTGTCGTGATGATATTATGGTTGACTTAATTCGCTTTGGTTTGGAGCCAACTATGGCTTTTGAAATTATGGAATTTGTTCGAAAAGGTAAAGCCAGTAAACAACCAGAAAAATGGGCTAGCTATGCTGACGTAATGCGAGAAAACAATGTACCTGAATGGTATGTGTGGTCATGTTCTAAGATTAAGTATATGTTCCCTAAAGCACATGCAACTGCCTATGTATTAATGGCGATGCGTATTGCTTGGTTCAAACTATATAAACCTATTTATTTCTATTCAGCATACTTTTCAAAAAGAGCTTCACAATTTGATTGTGATGCACTTACTAATAACTATGAAGGTATTACAAGAAGTTTAAAAGAAATTAAGTCATTGGGAAATAAAGCAACAGATAGGGACAGTAATACTCAAACTGTATTGGAAGTTGCGTTAGAAATGAGTAAACGTGGTTTTTCGTTTAAACCAATAGATCTTTATAAATCGGATGCTACAGATTTTATAATATCTGAGGATAAAACATCACTTATTTTACCATTTATCGTTGTAGATTCGCTAGGAACTAATGTTGCGGATACAATTCTTGAGGCAAGAAAAGAAAGAAAATTCATTTCAAAACAAGACGTTAAAAACAGAACAAAGCTATCTACAACCTTGTTTTCAAAACTAGAAGATCTAAATGTTTTTGAAGGAATGATTGAAAAAAATCAAATGTCATTATTCGATTTATAAAAAAAATACAAAAGTATCATAAAATCTTCAAAATTATAGAGTATAATAATATAGGAAAATAGGAGGATGATTACTATGAGGCTGAGGAGTTCAAATCCTGTATTAAGGAATGTCACAAAACAAACATATTTGACAGACAGACCAGTTACATTTGTAAATGTAGCTTATAAATCAATATTTTTAATGGCACTTGTTATGATAAGTGCTTTTACGGCTGCTACATATGGTGGTGAATTCTTAACTTTAGGAACGTTAATAGGGGCATTAGTAATTGCATTTATTTCTGTGATAATTGGAACAAGATCTGTTAGGATGTCTCCGATTTTTTCATCAATATATGCAATCTGTGAAGGATTTGTTTTAGGAGTTGTTTCAGCTTTATATGCTTCTATATACGAGGGAATCATACCGACAGCTCTTACAACTACATTAATTGTATTTGTTGTAATGCTATTACTGTATTCAACAAGAGTTATAAAAATCACTCAAAGATTCTTATCTGTTATGGTAGTTGCTTTAATTTCAGTTATTGTTATGAGTTTACTGTCTTTTATACTTCCATTTGTAGGAAATTCGTATTATATAATTTGTTTTATATCTGCTATATTATCAGCATTCTTCTTGCTTGTAGATTTTTCACAAATTGAAACCTGTGTGGAATCAGGTGTAGATAACCAATATGGATGGGTTTTATCACTTGGATTGTTAGTTACTATTGTTTGGATATATGTTGAAATGCTTAGATTGCTAGCTATTTTTGGCAGAAGAAACTAAACGTTACTTGTTTTATTAATATTTCATGTTATAATGTTGTTGTATATTAAAGCAATGAAAAAGAAATAGTAATCAGGTTTGGTCAATTCAAGAGAGAAATGCAATTGCTGGAAGCATTTTAATTGGTTACTGATGAATTCACTTTGGAGTGAGACTAATCATCTCCGCTTACCTGCGTTAAAGGTTTGGAGTGCTAGGGTAATCTAGAACTAAGGTGGTACCACGGTTAAGTATAAATCGTCCTTTTACGAGGACGATTTTTTTTATATTAGGAGGCAAAAATGGAAAATAAACTTAATAAACTAGTTGAAGAAGTGAATGTTAAATTAGAGAATGTAAAATCTCTTAATGAATTGAACTTATTAAAGTCAGAGTATCTTGGAAAGAAAAGTGTATTTAATAATTTCATGAAAGATCTTAAAGACGTTTCAAAAGAAGAAAAACCTAAATTAGGTCAATTGATTAACCATTCAAAACAAATAATAGCGAGTTTGCTAGAAAAAGCAAAAACACTTATAGAAAGACGTTTGATTGAAGAGAAACTTAAATCAGAGTCTATTGATGTTACCCTTCCGGGAACTAAACTTAAAAAAGGATCTAAACATCTAATTTCACAAATCATAGAAGAAATTGAAGATATATTTATTGGACTTGGATATACAGTAAAAGAAGGACCAGAAGTAGAAACTGATAAATACAATTTTGAAATGTTAAATTTACCTAAAAACCATCCTGCTAGGGATATGCAGGATTCGTTATATATATCTGAAGAAACTTTATTAAGAACGCACACATCACCAGTACAAGTGAGAAGTTTACTTGAAAATGCAGATCACAAACCACTTAAAATTATTTGTCCTGGAAAAGTATATCGTAAGGATGATGATGATCAAACTCATTCTCATCAATTTACACAAATCGAAGCGCTAGTTGTAGATTATTCAACAAATTTATCTGATCTTAAAGGAACACTTCTTTTTATTGCCAAAAAATTATTTGGCGAGGAAAGAGAAATTCGTTTGCGTCCATCATACTTTCCATTCACGGAACCAAGCGTGGAAGTAGACGTATCTTGTTACAAATGTAATGGTAAAGGATGCTCTATGTGTAAAGGTACTGGTTGGATTGAAATTTTAGGCGCAGGTATGATTAACAATAATGTGCTAGAAGCTGTTGGGTACGACAGTAATAAATTTCAAGGATTTGCTTTAGGTATGGGCGTTGAAAGAATCGCTATATTAAAATATGGAATCGATGATATTAGAGCATTTTATACAAATGACTTACGATTCAATAAACAATTTTAGGGGGTCTGATTAAATGAAAGTATCAATGAACTGGCTAAAAGAATATGTAGACATTGATGATAATTATAAAATCATTGAAGATAGTTTTAATCTAATGAGCCAAGAAGTAGAATCTATATATAAATTAGTTGTCGCTAACAATTTGGTTGTTGGGCATGTCTTAACTTGTGATAAACACCCTGATGCTGACAAACTAAACATTACTACTGTAAATGTAGGGAAAGAACAACCTTTACAAATTATATGTGGTGCATCAAATGTTGAGGCTGGACAAAAGGTTATAGTAGCTTTAGTTGGCGCTGTTTTGCCAGGCGAAGTTAAAATTAAAAAAGCTAAAATTCGTGGTGTTGATTCTTATGGAATGATTTGTTCTTTAGATGAGTTAGGAATGAAAGATTTTGATCCAAAAGAAACAGGAATCTATGTTTTAGACACTAAAGTGGAAATAGGTTCTGATCCTTTAGCTTGTCTAAACCTTGATGATTATGTTTTGGATTTAGATTTGACAGCGAATAGACCAGATTTATTGTCTATTGAAGGCGTGGCTTATGATGTAGCTTGTATGCTTAATAAAGATATTATGACTAGAATCCATGAATATGAAATAGTAAAAGAAGTGAACAATCTAAAAGTTTTTACTAATACTTCAAAATGTGATGCATATTATGGTCAAATCATTAGAAATGTTACGGTAAAAGAAAGTCCAAATTGGATGAAAGCAAGATTAATTGCTTCCGGTATAAGACCTATTAATAATATTGTTGATATAACTAATTATGTGTTAATTGAATATGGTCAACCAATGCATGCATTTGATTATGATAAACTTAACTCTGATACGATAATGGTTAGAAGAGCTGAAAATGATGAAATATTAATAACTTTAGATGAACAAGAAAGAAAATTGAATGAACACGATGTTGTTATATCTAACGGCACTAAAGTAGTTGCTCTTGCTGGAGTTATGGGAGGATTTGAAACAGAAGTTGATTCAAGTACTAAAACAATACTATTGGAAGCTGCTATATTCGATCCTATCAGTATTAGAATGACTTCAAAACGTCTAAATCTAAAGAGTGAAGCGTCAATTCGTTTCGAAAAAGGATTGGATCCAAACAAAGTTACAAAAGCTTTAAATTATGCTACTGAACTCTTTATTGAACTAGCCGGAGGAGAAGTATACGGTAAGTATTCTTCTTTTGATAATACTGACAAGGAAGAAACAGAAGTAGTATTAACTTTGGAAAAACTAAATCAAGTATGTGGATATGACTTTGACATAAATGAGGTTGAAGGAATTTTAGACAGACTAAGATTTGAATATAAATTTCATGGTAAAAAATTAAAGATACAAGTCCCAACTAGGAGACTAAACGTATATGGATATCAAGATGTTATTGAAGAAATAGTTAGAATTCACGGTTATGATAAAATTCCAGCTACTATTCCTAATACACCTACATCTGGATATTTGACAAAAAAACAAAAGCTTAGAAGACAAATAAGGGAATATTTTGTGAGTATTGGTTTTGATGAAACAGTTACCTATTCTTTGGTGACTAAAGAACAAGTTACTCAATTCGATATTGAAGAGTTATCTCAAATCAAAATATTGAATCCTATAAATAACGCAAGAAGAACAATGAGACACTCTTTGATTCCATCTTTAATAAATGTTTTACAATATAACAAGAAGAGAAAAAATAATGATGTTTGTTTACTAGAAATAGGAAGACAATATACAGAAGAATCTGAAAGTGAATTATTGAGTGGATTGATGTACGGTGTATATTTTTCTAACTTATGGAAGGGTAAAAAAGAAGTAGCGGATTTCTATTTAGTTAAAGGAATTATTGAAGATTTATTAGAAAAACTTAAAATAATTGATTATGAAATAGTAAAAACAAAACATAATCTTGATTCTATGCACCCTGGTATTCATGCAGAATTGTATATTAACAATGATTACATAGGATTCTTAGGAAAACTTCACCCAGAATTAGAAAGTAAAAATAGTATCAATAAAACATTTGTATTCGAATTATCATTTGATAAATTGGTTACATATAATAATACTGATATTGAAATGACTGAAATACCAAAATTTCCTAGCGTTAAAAGAGACCTTGCTTTAATTATCGACAAGGATATTCAAGTATCAAACTTAGTTAGCGAAATAAAAAAATCAGGGAAAAAACAATTAAAGAATGTAGAAATATTTGATTTATATCTCGGTGATAATATTGGAGAAAACAAAAAATCAGTAGCTTTATCATTAGAATTTAGAAGTAACGAAAAAACATTAGAAACTAAGGAAGTTGATATAGCTATTAACCGTATATTAAAACAATTAGAATCTAAAATGGATGCAAAATTAAGGTAAGAAAGCCCTCTTGTGGGCTTTTTTTGTTTTTATATTATTATAAATAATAATTATGATATAATTTTAGTAAAGATTTCAAGGGGGGGATATGGAAAATATTATTGAAGTTAAAGAACTGTACAAAGCTTATGGCTCTATAAAAGCTATCAAGGGAATAAGCTTTTATGTTGAAAAAGGTACTTTGTTTGCGTTCTTAGGACCAAATGGTGCTGGAAAATCAACAACAATAAATATTTTAGCCACTTTACTAGAAAAAGATAAAGGTGAAGTTACTATTAATGGTATACTACTTGGAAAAAATGATAATGAAATAAGAAAATCTATAGGTATTGTTTTTCAAGACGGTGTTCTAGATCCGTTACTATCAGTTTGGGAAAATATTGAAACTAGAGGAAGTTTCTATGGACTTTCAAGAGACGAATTGCATACTAGAATTGAAACTGCTTTAAAAGTTACAGGAATTAAAGATATAGCAAAAAGAAGATATGGTAGTTTATCCGGTGGACAGAAACGTAGAGCAGATATTGCAAGAGCGTTGATTAATAGACCCAAAATTCTTTTTTTAGATGAACCGACTACAGGTTTAGATCCGCAAACAAGGAAATCAGTTTGGGATACAATTAAAACGCTTCAAGAAACAGAAAATATGACAGTGTTTTTAACTACACATTATATGGAAGAAGCAGATAAAGCAGATTATGTTGTAATAATAGATGAAGGTATGATTGCTGCGAAAGGAACGCCTACAGAATTAAAGAATGTTTACTCAAAGGATTCTTTAAGAATCAAACCAAAAGACAAAGCAAAATTGGGAAGTTATTTAAATGAGAGTGATATTGAATATAAAATAAAGAATGATTTATATATTATTCGATTAGAAAATACACTTGCTAGCATTCCAATTTTAGAAAATACTAAGGATAATTTAGAATCAATTCAAGTCTTCAACGGCTCTATGGATGATGCGTTTATAGAAATTACCGGAAAGGAGATAAGAGAATGATTTTAAGTTTAATAAAGAGAAATCTTAAATTATACTTCAGAGACAAAATGACAGTATTCTTCTCAATGTTGGGTGTATTAATTATCCTTGTATTATATCTAGGATTTTTAGGTAATATATTCGCAAGAGATTTAGCAGATATTGGATATGGAATAGATGGAGATGTGTTTATCAATAATTGGATAATGGCTGGTGTAATTTCAGTAACAACAATAACGACTACTTTAGGTTCTTATGGTATAATTATTAATGATAATGCAACAAAAATCGTAAACGATTTTAAGGTGTCTCCAATAAAAAGATCTACACTTGTTTTATCGTATGTTGTTAGCTCCTTTATAGTAGGAGTAATTATGAGTATATTTGCTCTATTCTTCGCTCAACTATATATTTTAGTGTCTAACGGAGTGATTATGAGTTTTAATGCTATAATAAAGTCGCTAGGAATAATTATTTTATCTGTACTAATGAGCTCATCCGTGATATTCTTTATAATAGCGTTTGTTAAATCTAATAACGCATTTGGCGCAATTAGTACTGTTTTTGGGTCAGTTGTAGGTTTTTTGATGGGGGTATATGTACCAATAGGTACTTTGCAAGGAGCTGCTGGATTAATTAAAACTTTTCCATTTGCACATACCGCTGTTCTAATGAGACAAGTGATGATAGGCGGAAGTTTACCTGAGGGAATAACTTTAGAAGACTTAGGTCCGGAAATCAAACAAGCATTAGGGATAGAATTTGCATATAATGATGTTGTTATGCCGGTATATGGACATATTTTAATTATGCTTGGTGTAACTGTGTTATTTATTATATTGGGAGTAATAGCATTCTCAAGAAAAAGGAAGTAATATTGAATGAAAAATTTTTATAATTTTACAATTGAAGAATTAAAAAACTACCTGATTAAATCAGGCTTTAAGGCATTTAGTGCGGATCAGTTATTTAAATGGGTTTATGAACAAAAGGTGACTGACTTTGAAGAAATGTCTAATATTAGTAAGAATTTACGACAATTCTTAAAAGAAAATGTGAATATATCCAACTTAGAAATTGATTCTGTTAGAGAATCAAGTGATGGAACGGTAAAGTATCTGTTTAAATTAAATGATGGTAGTTTAATTGAATCAGTTCTTATGACCTATGACTATGGAAAAAGTGTTTGTGTTACATCTCAAGTAGGTTGTAATATGGGATGTTCATTTTGTGCTTCAGGTTTATTGAGAAAAACCAGAGATTTAGAAATACATGAATTAGTTCGGCAAATAACTACAATAGAAGCACATCAAAACATTAAAGTTACTCATACAGTTGTAATGGGAACTGGAGAACCATTTGATAATTATCAAAATGTTATTGACTTTATTAAAGTTATAAACTATAAACATGGACTGAAAATTGGTTCTAGACATATAACTGTATCAACTTGTGGTATTATTCCAAGAATATATGATTACGCAAAAGAAAAAATCAGAAGTAACCTAGCAATTAGTTTACATGCTTCAAATGACAAATTGAGAACTAGAATAATGAAGATTAATAAGAGTTATCCTTTAAAAGAAGTTATACAAGCTTGTAAAGATTACTTTGATGAAACAGGTAGAAGAATTACTTTCGAATATATTTTACTAAAAGGTGTAAATGATTCAATGCAACATGCAGATGAGTTAAGTGACTTAATTAGAGGTATGAATGCTTATGTTAATCTAATCCCTTACAATCCAGTTGAAGAGTTTACATACAAAAAGGTAGATAAGGGTCGAGCTTCTGCGTTTTATTTGCAATTAGAAAAACGTGGAATTAATGTAACTCAAAGACGAGAACAAGGTACTGATATAGATGCCGCTTGTGGTCAATTACGATATAAGAAAGAGTTGCAATAAAACGCTTACAAAGTTTGACTGAAACTAATATAAATGGTAAAATATTAATGATATTTTTAAGAAAAAAAGGTGAAAATTATGAAAAAGAAAATTAAAAGAATTGCTTTACTTACGGGAGGCGGCGATTGTTCAGGGCTTAATGCTGTAATTAGATCAATCGTAAAAGCAGCTATTTTAAAATACAACTTAGAAGTTATTGGATTTATGGGCGGGTATCATGGCTTATATACAGATGATTATATCAAAATGGATTTAAAAACTGTATCAGGAATTTTCCATCAAGGTGGAACAATTTTAAAGATGTCTAATAAAGACAACTTATTTAACTATAAAATGAAAGACGAAAATGGAAAAATTGTTTATAAAGATGTATCAGATGTTGCAGTTGAAAATCTAAAAAAACATAATATTGATGCTTTAATCATAATCGGTGGAGATGGTACTTTAACATCTGCTAGAGATTTTGCTAGAAAAGGTGTTAATGTAGTAGGTATACCAAAAACAATTGACAATGATGTTCCGGCAACTGAAATCACATTTGGTTATAGAACAGCATTAGATCATATTATGCTTAGTTTAGATGCTTTACATACAACGGCTTTTTCACATGACCGCGTTATGATTTTAGAGGTTATGGGTAGATATGCTGGATGGCTTGCTCTTGAAGGTGGTATTGCAGGATCAGCTGATGTTATTTTGATTCCAGAAGTACCGTACGATATAAATTCTGTTGCTAAAACAGTATTTGATAGATATAATCGTGGATCAAAATTCACAATAATTTGTGTATCAGAAGGTGCTAGACCAGCTGATGGGCAAATAACTATTAAAGCTATTGATAAGGATAGTCCTGACTCAATAAAACTAGGTGGTGTGGGAGATGTTTTACGTAAACAATTGGAAAAAGTTGTTAAACCAGTAACTGGACAAGATATTAGAGTAACCAATTTGGGATACATCCAAAGAGGTGGAGTAACAAATACATTTGATCGTGTACTAGGGACTAAATATGGAGCATCTGCTGTAGATATGGTTGTTGCACAAGAATTTGGCAGAATGGTAATTATTAAGAATGATAGAATGGATTCAGTTAGAATAGAAGAAGTTGTCGGCTCAGGCGCGACAGGTCAAACAAGTGCTGGTGGAGCTAGAATCGTTAATCCTCATGGGGATTTAGTAAACTCAGCTAGAGATGTTGGTATTACATTTGGAGATTAATATTTATTAAAATAAATAATTTTAAAATTGGAGGACACTATGGAATTAAAAGGTACTAAAACAGAACAAAATTTACTTGAAGCTTTTTCAGGAGAATCACAAGCAAGAAACAAGTATACTTTCTATGCATCAGCTGCTAAAAAAGAAGGATTTATTGAAATCGCAGATTTCTTTTTAGAAACGGCTGGAAATGAAAAAGAACATGCAGAAATATGGTTTAAATTATTGCACGATGGTAAGGTTCCAGTAACTACAGAAAATCTAAAAGATGGAGCAGCTGGAGAAAATTATGAATGGACAGAAATGTACAAAGGATTTGCTGAAACTGCTGAAGAAGAAGGATTTGCTAAAATTGCTTTTTTGTTCAAAAAGGTAGCAGATATTGAAAAAAGACATGAAGAAAGATATTTAAGATTACTCGCTCAACTTGAAGGGGATCTAGTTTTTAAATCAGATAATGATGAAGAAATCTGGATTTGTTCAAATTGTGGACATATCCATGTTGGTAAAAAAGCACCAAAGATTTGCCCAGTGTGTGACCACGCTCAAGGATATTTTCGTAGACATGCAGAGTAGATTTAATTAATTGAAGGCTAATGCCTTCTTTTTTTTAGTTTTTTATGTATTATTTGGTATAATGTATGTACAGTCTTTTTAAGGAGGATTTATTTGAAAAAGGGTAGAATAATTAAGTTGGTAGCTGGCATTTATACAGTACAAGATGATGATAAAAATCTATACAAAATCAAACCTTTGGGCGTTTTTAGATATAGAAATATTTTTCCTAAAGTCGGCGATATTGTTGATTTTAACGAGGATAATATATTAAAAGTTTATGAACGTGCAAATGAGCTTTATAGACCGATGATAGCTAATGTTGATCAAGTATTGCTAGTAAACTCTGCCAAACAACCAAACTTTAGTTTTCTTTTATTGGATAAGTTTTTAGCTATGATTGAAGCATTTAGTATTATTCCTGTAATTATAGTAACAAAAATAGATTTAATGTCTGAAAAAGAACTAGAAAAACTAAAATCAGATCTTTCATACTATGAAAATTACTTTAAAGTGGTTTATTACAGTTCTAAAACTAAAGAAGGTATAGATGATATTCTCAAGATTACAGAAAATACTGTTAATGTATTAGCTGGCCAAACAGGTGCTGGCAAATCTTCACTTTTAAATGCAATAAATCCGGAATTGAATTTAGAAACTAATGAAATATCCAAAGCCTTAGGAAGAGGAAAACATACTACTAGGTATGTAGAAATCTATGAATTTGGTAGTGGATATATAGCAGATACACCTGGATTCTCGAAACTTGAATTTGAAGATTTTCAGAGTGATCAGTTAAAGTATTATTATCCTGACTTTTTCAAGTTAAGTGAAAAATGTAAATTCCATGAATGTAATCATGTTCATGAACCTAAATGTGAAATAAAAAGGCAAGTAGAAGCGGGACAAATACCTAGATTTAGGTACGATAATTATGTTACTATATTCAATGAAATAAAAGCTATAAAGCCTAAATACAGGAGGGATGACAAATGATTTGTTCACCATCATTTTTGAGTTGTGATTTTAATAAACTAGAATCGGAAATTATATCAATAAATGAAGCAAAATGGTTACATTTTGATGTTATGGATGGAGTGTTTGTAAGTAATACAACTTATGATAATGAAACATTAAGAAGAGTTAAAAAGGTGTCTAATCAATTTTTTGATTGTCATTTAATGATAAATAATCCTGAAAAGTATTATTTGGACTATGTGAAAGCTGGAGCTGATTTAATTACCTTCCATTATGAAGCAACAGAAGATTCAAAATCATTAATTAAATCAATCAAATCTTCAGGAGTTAAAGTAGGTATTTCTATTAAACCTGGAACTAATGTTTCCGTGCTAGATGAGTTATTGCCGGAATTGGATTTGATTCTAATTATGAGCGTTGAGCCTGGTAAGGGTGGACAAAAGTTTATTCATCATTCATTAGATAAAATAGAGTATTTAAATAAAAAAAGAATAAAGTTCGGGTTTAATTTCCTTATTGAAGTTGATGGAGGAATTAACTTTGAGACTGCAAAACTTGTTAAAAAATCAGGGAACGACGTTATAGTTGTAGGTTCGTTTATTTTCAATAAAGAAAATCGGAATGAACTAGTAAAGGAATTTGAAAATGTTTGATAAAATTAAAATTTTTTGTGGACCAAATGATTACAATTTTAGTAGTTTATATTTTGAAGAAGATAATGAATATATTATTGGGGTAGATTCAGGACTTGAGTATCTTGAAAACTTTAATAAACCAGTAGATTTAGCCGTTGGTGATTTTGACTCTATCAAAAAAGACAAATTTGAAAAAATAAAAAACAATTGTATTAAGATAATTAAATTAAGTCCAGAAAAAAATATGACAGACTTAGCATTTACTTTGGATTATATTTATAACAACATTGATTATAATGAAATTGAAATATATGGTGGAATAAGCGGTAGAGTAGATCACTTATTAGCTAATCTAAATTTGATTAGAAAGTATCATTTTTCTATTCGAGATAATAAACATTATATATATTTACTAAAAAAGGGAAAACATAAAATAAATAATTATAAAAAATATATATCTTTTTTTGCAATTGAAGATGTTTATAATTTCTCTCTAAAGGGATTTAAATATAATTTGAATAATTACTATTTAAGTTCGAGTGATTCCCTATGTGTATCTAATGAAGGTAACGGAGAAATAGAATTTACAAAAGGAAAAGTACTGGTTATCTCTAATGATGACTAAACACATAAAACACAAAGATTCTACACGAATTTATTATATAACAATGATAAAATTGCAATAAGGGAGTGAAATCATGAAAAAATTTATAATATTCCTAAGTCTTTTATTAATTACTGGGACACTTGCAAGTTGTACTGGTATTTTTGAAACTGCACCCACTGAAAATCTAACTTTTCTAACGAGTAAAAGTTCAACAACAACAACAAGTAATACAATAAATAAAGATTTAGTTCTATCTGATATATATGAAATAATCTATTCGGATATATATGAAGAAGTAAAAGCAGAAGTAATGAAAAATATTTCCGAAGAAAGATTTGATCAAATTTATGATGAAATCATAGAAAGTTTACTTGCGGAAGTAGCTGCTGGAAATATAGAAGTTTCTGCAGCATCCATAATCAACATGATTTACCAAGTTGAAAACAATGCAGCTAATTCAGTTGTTGGGGTTTCATCTTTAAATGCTTATGGTGTTGAAACAAGTGTTGGTTCTGGAGTTATGTATAAACATGTAGGCGACAAGTACTACATCGTAACTAATAACCATGTCGTTGAAGATGGAAGTTCATTTGAAATTGTCTTTGAAGACGGTTCTAGAGTAACTGCATTTTTAAGAGGGGTTGATGAATTAGTTGACTTAGCTGTTTTATACTATATTTCTGATGATGTATACCCGGTAGTTGATTTCGCTGACTCAAGTTTAGTGTTGAAAGGCGATATAGTTTTAGCTGTTGGTAATCCAATTGGATATGACTATTATGGATCTATCACTATGGGCATTGTATCTGGTTTAGATAGATACTTTGATATAGACAATAATGGTATAAATGATATGTTCGTTAACTACATTCAACACGACGCTGCTATAAATAGTGGTAATAGTGGTGGAGCTTTATTTAATGTTCAAGGTGAAGTAGTAGGAATCAATGTTATTAAACTGTCTGCTACTGATATAGAAGGAATGGGCTTTGCTATACCTAGCAACCTTGTCTCAGCTATTTGTAGTGATATAGAAGAATTAGGGTACTCTTTACAAAAGCCTGTCTTAGGAATCAATTTTATTGATATTAGAGGACATGAAGACTTCTTTGAAGAAAATGAATTAATTATACCTGATGGAATAACTGACGGATTCTATATCTTTGAAGTATACGAAGGCTCTTCATTTGATGGTCTTGTATTTGCAGACGATATAATTACAAAAGTAGCTGATATTGAACTTACTACAGCTGAAGAGTTTGTATACAGATTCTCTAAATACATTGTGGGAGATGTAATTTCAATAACATTGTATAGAGACGGACAATTCATAACAATCGATAATATTGAATTAAAGGCGCAGGTGAATTAACATGAAAAAAGCATTAGTATTTATAGGCATTATTATGACAGTTGGTTTATTCGCTTTCTTTAATCAAGTACAAGGTGAGAATCAAGAAGTAGAAACCTCTACTGAGACAGCGATAACTACAACTACAAATACATTAGACTTTGATGAAAATCTATATTATTATACAGACTATCAAGATTTAATTAATCAAATATATGAAGATATATATGATGATGTATATGAACAAATACACGATGAAGTAATTAGTGAATTAACTGAAGAATATTATGAAGAAATATATGAAACAATTGAAAGTGATTTAGTAGATTTATTATCAGTGGAAGAATTAGAATTATATGTTGCAGATTTTCAGCAAAAGCTTTATGATGTAGTAAATTTAGCTGAAAATAGCGTTTTTGGAGTAACTAACTATTTAGCAGGTGGAGAAATATCTATAGGTGCTGGTGTAGTATATAAATATGATGCCACAGAAGACCTTTATTATCTCATAACCAATTATCATGTTATTGAAAACGGGGAAAGTTATGAAATACGTTTCGCTGATGAATCAACAGTTGTAGCTACCGTTATTGGATATGATACAGAAGTTGATATTGCAGTTATAACATTTAGCGGAGATGGATTAAATTTTATAGAGATTTCACCTTTAGGAGATTCTAGTTTAAATGAAGTAAGTGAATTTGTTCTAGCGATAGGTAATCCAATAGGTTATAACTTCTATAACTCAGCTACTATGGGCGTTATATCAGGTGTCGAAAGAGAAGTGGATGTTGATAAATATATTGAATATATTCAACATGATGCAGCCATAAATGGCGGTAATAGTGGTGGGCCAATCTATAATTTAGATGGAGAAGTAATAGGAATCAATGTATCAAAATTTGCTAATGTTGAAGTTGAAGGTATGGGTTTTGCTATTCCAATTAATCTAGTAAAAAGAGTAATTGAAAGAATCGAAGCTGGTGAATTAACTGAACATACTATAATGCCTAGAATTGGTTGTTCATATTATGTTGTTGAAGAAAAAATCGAGGATGGTGAAGTATTTCTTGATAGATTGACAGTAAATGGATCGGATAAATTAAATTTAACAATTCCTTTACCTAACAATATAACTGATGGAATTATAATCAATGAAGTTGATAATCTTGGAACATTAAATGGATATTTAAAAAGCGGAGACTTAATTGTTGAAATTAATGAGTATATGATTACGGATGAAGCAAGTTTTCAGGATTATTTATATGAAAACTATGAGTCAGGAGATTATATAACAATATATTATTATCAGTTTGACCAAGCAAATTATGATTATAGTGATACTTTATCTCAAGTATCACTTAAATTAAAATAAAAAGAAAAAGCAGAGTTTTCTCTGCTTTTACTTTCTTTTTTAGTTGTAAAAAATCTAGGCTCTATTTACTTTTCCACTCTTTAATGCTCTTGCAGAAACGTATACTTTCTTTACTTGACCATTTTCGTCAAGAACTTTTACTTTTTGCAAATTAGCTTTCCATATTCTTCTAGTTGCATGCATTGAATGGGAACGTTTATTACCAGACATAAATTTTTTACCTGTAACACTGCATTCTCTTGGCATAATATTACTCCGTTTCTGTTATTATTTCAGCATTAATAATTTTATCACAAATTTAAAAAAAATCAAGTAAAAAAAGCTAATACCTTACTATTAATTGCTAGAAAGCCAAAGATATTGCTTTTTTGTACCTTCTATGATATAATTTCATTGCTTTTTTTGAAAATAATCAACGGAAAAAAATCATATAAAAATCTTAAAAATCAAGGGAGAATTAACTATGTCAACACATCAAATTGATGGAGCTTTATTTAAAAAGATTGTAACAAATGGAAGTATTAAATTAAAAAACAACATGAACTATATTAATGATTTGAATGTATTTCCTGTTCCTGACGGGGACACGGGATCTAATATGTCAGCAACAGTTTCAGCCGGAGCTAAAGCAATAGAAAATATTGAAGAAACTGCTATTGGTGACGTTTCTAAAATACTAGCAAGAGGAATGTTAATGGGTGCTAGAGGAAACTCTGGAGTTATACTTTCTCAATTATTTAGTGGGATTGCTAAAGGATTAAAAGGATATGATGTAGCTGTGCCTGAAGTTTTTGCTAAATCTCTTAGATTAGGTGTAGAACAAGCTTATGCTGCAGTTATTAATCCTGTTGAAGGAACAATATTAACTGTATCTCGTGAAGGCGCAGATAGAGCTTGTAGTGTTGCTCATTCAGTAAAAGATTTTGAACAATTGTTTGATGAGTACAAAGAAGAGCTAGATGCATCACTAATAAGAACACCGGATTTACTACCTATTCTTAAAGAAGTAGGCGTTGTTGATTCTGGTGCTGCCGGATTTATTGAAATTATTAATGGGATGATAGATGGCCTTAAAGGTGTATTCTACGAAAACCACGAAGAACAAACTGATTACAAAGTAAATCTTACAAAAATCAAACATAACGAAGGAGAAGATTTTGGTTACTGTACAGAATTTATCATGCAAATCGATAAAATGAATGAATTTAATCAAAAGGACTTTATAGAAATGATTCATCCATTAGGAGACTCATTAGTTGTTGTTCAAGATGAAAACATTTTGAAAGTTCATATCCACACTAAAACACCAGGGGATGCATTGAACTTAGCACAATATTATGGATTCTTCATAAATCTAAAAATAGAAAATATGAATTTACAACATACAGAAGTATTGTTACATCAAACAGCAGAACGTCAAGATGAATGTGAATGTGGTCATGATCATTCACACAGTATCGCTCCTGGTATGAAGAAAAAATATGCGCTAGTGGCTGTAGTTAATGGTGCTGGCTTAAAAGAAACATTTATTGAAATGGGATGCGATTACATAATTGAAGGTGGACAAACTATGAATCCTTCTGTAGAAGATTTTGTTAACGCAGTGGATAAAATCAAAGCTGACCATATCATAATTATACCTAATAATAAAAACGTAATGTTATCAGCTGAAACAGCGGCTAACATGATAGAGGATTTTGATGTTAGAGTATTAAAAGCTAAAACTATTTCTCAAGGATATGCAGGTTTAACAATGTTTGATGCAACATTAGATATTAATTCTAATCTTAAAGACATGAATGAATATATCAAAAATGTTAAAACTGGAGAAGTTACATATGCAATCCGTGACAGTGTATATAACGGACTAGAAATAAAAAAAGGTCATTTCATGGGAATCTTAAACGGGAAGATTGTCACAAGTACGGAAACAAGAGTTCAAACTTGTGAACACTTACTAAGAGATATGATTGATGAAGACACAGAAATTGTTACAGTAATGTATGGTAATGACATAACGGCTGAAGAAGTTAATGACTTAGAAAAATACGTTGATGATAAGTTTAATGTTGAAGTGGAAATTATTAACGGTGGGCAAAATATTTATTCATATATTATAACAGTTGAATAGAAACTTTAAGGGGTATTGTATGATACCCCTTTTTTTTATATAATAATATACAAAGAGGACATATGAATCAATTAGAGAATATTAAAGGTATTGGACCTAAAACATCAAAAAAACTTAATGATCAAGGGATAAAAACAATTAATGATTTATTGTTTTATTTTCCTATGAGATACATTAACTATGAATTAAATGATTATGATGAAATAGATTTAGAAAAAGATTTGACTCTTGTTGTTAAGGTAAGTAAAAAACCGAAAATATTTTTCCTACGTAAAAATCTGGATAAGCTTAGTGTTCAAGTGGAAATCAATAAATTATTCTTTTATGTTCATATATTTAATCGGAGATTCTTATCTAGAGCCTTACAAGTTGGTGAAGAAATAGTAATAACTGGTAAATTCTTAAAAAACCTATCAAGCTTTACCGCAAGTAATATTGTATTGAAAAGAAACTTTAAAATTGGTATTAAACCAATTTATAATTTTAACGATGTAAAAGAAGCGACAGCACAAAAAATATATAAAGAAGTATTATCTTATGACTACAGGCTGCAAGAAACATTGCCAAAGTATATTTTAAAAAAGAGAAATATTCCTAATATTAATAATCTAATAAAAACAATACATTCACCAACCTCTGAATCTGATATATTTAATTCTAGAAAAAGAATTGTATATGAAGAATTATTAGAATTTGCCCTAAGAATAGAATCGCTTAAAAAATTAAATAAATCAGTTATAACAATTAAAAAGGATTATGATATTGAGAAAGTAAGAAATTTTATCAAAACATTACCTTTTGAACTAACAAATGATCAAAAACTTGCGACAAATGATATTTTTAGAGATTTAAAGAAAACAAATCAAATGAATAGACTTCTACAAGGAGATGTTGGGTCTGGTAAAACAATAGTAAGTGTAATTGCTAGTCTAGCCTGCGTTAGTTCTGGTCAACAAGTAGCTATTATGGCTCCTACATTAGTTTTAGCTAAACAACACCTTATTACCTTTAAAAACTATTTAAATGACTATGGGGTTAAAATAGAGCTTCTAACTTCGGATTTAAATACATCGAACAAGAATAGAATAAAAACCGATCTTAAACTTAATAATATTGACATAGTAATTGGAACTCATGCCTTAATTCAAAATGACATTGATTTCTATGACTTGGGATTTATCGTTATTGATGAACAACATAGATTTGGCGTAAAACAGAGAAAAATCTTAAGAGAAAAAGGTGTTACTCCTGATATTCTATTAATGAGTGCAACACCAATTCCAAGAACATTAGCTATATCAATTTATAAAGATATTGATATATCATTTATTAAAGAAAAACCAAGTGGAAGAAAAGAGATTATTACGGACATAGTATCTTATGAAAATCTTGATAATCTTCTAAATGAAGTTTCAAAAGAATTAGATAAAGGGTATCAAGCTTATGTGATTTGTCCAATGATTAGCGAATCTGATACATCAGAAAAAATTTCCGTTGAAGAGGTGTACAAGATATTAAATCAAAAGCTAAGTCATAAATATAAGTTAGATTATCTTCACGGTAAAATGAGCGATGTTGATAAAGATAAAATATTAAACAGATTTTACCTTAATGAATCACAAGTCTTGGTTTCTACAACAGTGGTTGAAGTGGGCGTCAATGTAAGAAATGCAACAGTGATGATAGTAATGAATGCTAATTCATTTGGATTAGCTCAAATTCATCAACTTAGAGGTAGAATTGGTAGAAATGAATATCAATCATATTGTTATCTAATTGTAGATGATTTACTAGAAGCGAATAATAGATTAAAGATTCTAAAAGAAACATCAGACGGATTCTTAATAAGTGAATATGATTTATCTCTTAGAGGGCCAGGTGAAGTATTTGGAAAAACACAATCTGGGATACCGACTTTTAAAATGGCTAATCTTATTAAAGATAGTCATATATTAGAAGAAGCTTTGGAAGATGCTGAACAAATAATTAACAGTTTAGATATTGAATCAAATATTTTGAAAAACAAAGCTATAAAAGCAATTGAATCTTATAATTTAGATTAAAATATGATATACTAATAAGTTGTAGAGGTGGAAAAATGATTAGAATCGCAGTAGACGCAATGGGTGGAGATTTCGCCCCAAAAGAACAAGTTCAAGGAGCTATGTTAGCTATCCAAAAAATACC
>Ga0307990_1000882_pt1 | contig 25871 bp, 14 predicted proteins | sample EllFjometagen129_FD_203168 | JGI IMG/M metagenome (GOLD analysis project Ga0307990, IMG submission 203168) | Marine microbial communities from Ellis Fjord, Antarctic Ocean - #129 | ecosystem: Environmental > Aquatic > Marine > Unclassified | place: Southern Ocean | collected 2014-10-08
GGCTGTCATTTCAAACAATCAGGTCATCGTATCAAATCCGGGCATAAGCAACCCGGCGGCCGTGCGCTATGGATGGGAAAATTTCTCGCTGGCCAACTTCGTTGGTGCTGACGATCTGCCAGTCGCCCCATTCCGAACCGATGATTTTGACGCGCCTGACTTTTTTGGAACCGCCGGGGTTGCACCGGTTTGGTTGCAAAGTTCAATTGAGTTGCCGGATGTGAGTCCCCAAGTGTATTCCGGCACATTGAGCAATCAGGTCAGTGATGCCGATGGGGATACATTGACGTTTAGTCTCGTCAGTTATGATAGCGGTCCTTCCGACAACTGGTTAAGCGTGGCTTCCGACGGGGAGCTCTCCGGCACCGTCCCGAATGTGCTCGGTGAGTATTCTTGGACCGTTGGTGCCAGTGATGGCACGACCACGGTTGAGGCTACTTTAACGATGACCGTAGTCGAGGTTGAGAGCATCGGGATCAACCTCCAAAAGACAAGCGCCACCGACGTCACCGGATTCGCCGGCGTTGTTTCGCAGGCCAATTGGAACAACGGCGCGGGTAAAATCGGCAGCATGGCTGCCGGTACCATCGTGGATGATAGCGGCGCAACCGTATCCGGCATGGCGGTCTCGTGGTCATTTTCTGTGTTCCCTTATGATATCAAGCCCGACAACCAAAACCAGACGCTCGATGGCGGTGATGTCAACTTGCTCCGAAGCGGGGAATCAGTAACGACCACGAACTACGAAGATTTTTCGGTCACGCTCACCGGCATTACGTACGACAAGTACGATCTCTACGTATATATTCAAGGCTATCAGGAAAGCGTCGGTCGGAACGGATACGCCCGGCTCAATGGCATCGCGGAAAGTGAGCTTGGATTTAATTCGATCGGGTGGGACTTCACGGCGCATAATGAATCGACCTCAGTCGCGGATGCGGATGAGGGCACGTACATCCTATGGGAAGATATTGATGCGGCCACCTATGGCGACGTGACGATCAATTTCAAAATGGACAGCAACGGCATCCTGGTCTCGGGTGTCCAGCTCGTGGAGATCCCCGGGCCGAGTCTCTATTCAGACTGGGCAGCAGTCTATGGCATGGGTTCCAATGCTGGCCAGACAGATGATTATGATAACGACGGTCTGCCCAACGGGTATGAATACGGTCTCGGCGGCAATCCGACCAACGGCGTTGTCGACGGTGAAATCCCGACGTTCGGGCCAGCGGGTGGCGGATTGGAATATGTCCATGCGCAGCGCAGCGATGATGCCTCGCTGGTCTACTATCTTGAAACGACGGATGATTTGGTCTCACCCGCATGGACTAACGCGGGCTATACCGTCGTGGGAACCAACGTGACGGGCGGGGACTTCGACTATGTCATCAACTCGATCCCCACCACAGACACCAATACGTTCATCCGCTTGATTATCGAGTAGTCGACCGGATGGCTAATCGTGGAAGCGAATCTCAAATAGAGGATAACGCATCATGAAGAAACAAATTAAGTATTACTTCCTGGCGATCATTGCGTGCCTCGTAACGGCGCAAGGTGTCGCCCGGGCGGATAGCGTCGGGATCAACCTCCAAAAGACAAGCGCCACCGACGTCACCGGATCCGCCGGCGTTGTTTCGCAGGCCAATTGGAACAACGGCGCGGGTAAAACCGGCAGCATGGCTACCGGTACCCTCGTGGATGATAGCGGCTCCGCCGTATCCGGCATGGCGGTCTCATGGGCGTTTAGTGGCAACCCGGTTGATATCAAGGCCGACAATCAGACCCAGACGCCCGATGGCGGTGACGTCAACTTGCTCCGCAGCGGGGTGGAAGTAAATGTCGCGGACTACGGACTGAATTCGATCTCGGTTACCACCGTTCCGTACGCCAAGTACGATCTCTACGTGTACATCCAAGGCTACCAGGAAGGCACCACTCGGAACGGATATGCCACCCTTAATGGCATCGGGGCAACTGAACTCGGATTCAGTCCGATCGGGTTTGACTACACGAGCCCGCATACCCCTCTCTCTACCTCCACCGCGGATGCGGATGAGGCACGTACATCCTGTGGGCGGGGCTGGATGCGGCCACCGATGGCGACGTGACGATCAATTTCAAAAAAGGCACCAACAACATCATAGTTTCGGGGATCCAGATCGTGGAGTACATCCCTCAGCCGGTTGCGCCGACTTCTGTGCAGGCCGTGGCTGGGGATGCCAGCGTTGCACTTTCTTGGACCGCGGCAGCGGAGGATATACTGGACTACTACGACATCACACGGTCGACGACTTCCGGAACCGGCTTCGCGTCGATTACAAATGTTACGGCAACATCCTACATCGACACCGGGGGCGGAAGTGCTTATTATTGAGCATAAAAACACCCATCTGGATGATTGTGCATTTCACTATTTCAACGAGAAACAGAAGCAGGAATTCATGGATGAGGTCAACAGAACGATTTCATCGCACGCTGAATAATTCGCTTTCCGAAACCGTTTTATGGAGTATCACTTACGCTGACTTTGGTACTCTGACCCCTTACACACTAAATTTCAAGCCGTTCGAAATCGTTACCTATAAAACTAAACGGTAAAGTGCCTCCACCCCAAGCGTTTCGAGGAGGATCGATCTTCTGGGATATTGGTTGAGCTGTGCTGGTTGTCTTGTGGGTTGGTTAAGGGAATGAATTGATGCGATTCAGAGTCGGGAAACAGTTGATGTTGGTTTTGGCGCTACTGCCGCTATGGTGCGCGGCGGTTCAGCCGTATACCCCGCAAATAGCCGATCCTTTGCTGGAGCCGTGGCGCTGGCAGCAGATGGGCGAGCTGGATGGGCTCAGCGTGCTGTGCATGGACGAAGCGCCGGATGGCACGCTGTGGTTCGGGAATATCGGGAGTATCGCGCAGTATGACGGGCTCAGCGTTACGCAGATTCCTTTTGACGAAAACCTGTTGTCCCGAATCACTACCGTGCAAAATCGGCCGGAGCCCTGGGGAAAGGCCTTGCTGGCCCTGGACGACGGCAGCCTCTTGCTGGTCGTCGGGAAAAGCCTGGTTCGCCGGGTGGATGACGAATGGGAAGTGATTGTTCACGATGTCGGGCCAGCCCAGTTCGAAGTCCGTTTCCGGCAGGGCGACGATGGGACGATCTGGCTGTTAATGCGAAATGTGCTTTGGCGCATTAGCAAGGACTTATCGGAAACGAGTGTTGTGCTGCGGAAATCCGGCAGCAGCCGGTTGATGGCGATCTGCCAGGATCGGCAGGACGACCTGTGGGTGGTCAAAAGAACCTGCGACCAAGGGGATCTTCTCATCCATATTCCCGTTCAAGACGGGCAACCTATCCCGGAATCAAAATGGGCCGTGGTTCCGCTTGGAAATGAAAGACAGGCCAGTGAAAGCAGTCTTGCTGCGGGGCTGGACGGAAAGATTTGGTATGCTGATATCCAGTCGCAAAGGAATGGCCTGCGCTGTTTTGACCCGCAGCGCGGGGAATGGGGCGTGCCGCTGCCGCAGGACTCCTTCGATAATTATTTTTCACTGTTTACGAGTCGCAACGGGACGGTTTGGGCGGCGGGGTATGGTTGTTTGTATGCGGTTCGACCGGGTGGCGGGTCGTTTTATCCCCGTGCGCGGCTTGGGTTGCCAGCGGTTCCGTTAGCCGCGATGCATGAGTCGTCTGATGGCCGATTGTGGATGATCGGGCGCGTGGGCCATGTTTATGTAGTGGATCCCAGACCCGGACAATGGTTGACCTATGACGGGTTGAATTTTCAATGTGAATCCCGCGAGGGTGTGCAGTGGTTTGTTGCCTCGGACAGCCACTCCATCATCTCGCATGACCCGGCGACGGAAACGTGGCGGGAATATGGAGCGGAAGATGGGGTGATCGGTCATGTAACGGCGCTGGTCGCATCCAGCCATGGCTTGATCTGGGCGGTGGGCCTGTATCAATGGAAGGCGGCCATCGGGGTGTTTGACGGAACGGGCTGGACGCGGTGTGGTCACCCCGAATTCGCCAGTCAAATCGGTCGCAATGCGGTTTTTGAGGATGTGGACGGTACGATGTGGTTTGGTGCAGGCGGGGCTCCGCTTGTTAATGAATCCCACGCCGGTGGTGCGCTTCAATATGAAGTAACGCAAACGGGCGGGATCCGGCTGTTTAAACGCTATGCTCCTCCCCTATTTACCTATCATGTCGGGGCATTTGCCCGGACGCCGGATCAGATGCTGTGGCTGGGAGGGCCAACGATTTATCGTTATGATTCGACTACACCGAAGGCGCGGCCGGTGGCCGAGTTTCCCCAGAGCCAGTCCGACGATATGGTGCTGGATGGCCATGAAACCCTCTGGGTGGCGAAGGGCGATTTCGGGGTGTATCGACAGCAGGGGGAGGTTTGGCGGAAATATACAACGAAGGACGGATTGGCCAGCGATATGGTTGCCGACCTGTTGCCGTTGCACGATGGAACCCTGCTGGCTTCCTCCGACCAGGGGATCAGCCGGTTCGACGGTAAAAGCTGGATGAGCCATGCCTTTTCAGAGGCGTTTTCCATGTCTCGGAACGCGGGCAACATGCGGCAATCGGCCGATGGCTCGATCTGGCTGAATTATTCGATGCTAGACATCCGGTCGCCGGAAGTCGTACTGAATGCGAGCGAGCCATTTTGCACTATCCGCTATATCGCCGACGCCCATCCACCCAACACGCGGATTACTTATTTTCTCGATCGGGTTGCCCAACCTGGAAACACGCATGTTTCGTGGTCCGGCCGGGATCGATGGGGGAATACTCCTGAGAAGCTCATCCAGTTTTCCTATCGCTTGAACCAGGATGAATGGTCGTTCTTCTCGTATGCTACGAGCCACACCTTTCTTAACCTGTCCAGCGGGAAGCATGTCCTGGAGGTTCGGGCGCGGGATCGGGATTTCAATGTCGACCCCACGCCGGTCCGTTGCGCATTCGAGGTGGTTCCGGCGGTCTGGATGCAGGCCTGGTTTATTTCCATGGTGCTGATTTTCGTGGCGTCGATCGCATTGCTGGTCTGGATGATGATCCGCATTCGCGAAAGGCACCTGAAGGAGCGACAGGCCGACCGCGAAAAATTATTGGCGGAGCGGCAGGCTGAACGCGAAAATCATCTGCTGGAGATGGATCAACTTAAGACCGGCTTTTTCACCAATATTTCCCATGAACTGTGCACCCCGCTGACCGTGATTCTCGGCCCGCTGCAATCGATGCTTTCCAAGGAGCAGGACGTGAAGAAAAAGAGCATGCTTTCGATGATGGTGCGTAATGCCAACCGAGTGGCGACCTTGATCACCCAGTTGCTGGATTTCCGGAAAATAGAGCAGGGCAAAATCAGAATCGAGGCCACCGAGGGGGATTTGGTACGCTATGTTGGCGATCTCGTCGCCTCGCTGCAGTCGTTGGTTGAGCAAAGGAATATTTCCTGCTGTTTTGAGAACGCGGGGGCGTGCCGGGGCTGGTTTGATCCCGACAAACTCGAAAAGATTGTCGTCAATCTGGTTTCCAATTCCATTAAATATACGCCGGCCGGCGGGGACGTCCGTATCGCCCTGCGAGAGAAGGCGGATGAAAACGGCTGCCGCCAGTTGGTCATGGTGATCGAAGACACGGGGGCGGGCATTGAGCCGGAGCATCTTGCGCGCATCTTTGATCGGTTTTACCGGATTCCTGAACAATCGATCGTAGACGGTTCCGGCATCGGACTGAACCTGACCAAGGAATTGGTGGATCTGTGGGGCGGCGAGATCACCGCCGAAAGCCCGGCGTTCGAGGATGCGGAGCGCCCGGGAACTCGTTTCACCGTCCGGTTGCCCATCGACCGGGAGGGCCTGCCTGCGGACGTGATGATCGGTGCCGAAAGCCCCGCACTTATAAAATCGCCCCCCGAGGGGGACTCCGAAGAGCTTTCCGCGGAGCTCTCGCCCGTGTTGCCGGATACGCAGATCGCGGGCGATGAGTCCCCGTTGGTATTGGTGGTCGATGACGACGCGGACATCCGGGCTTTTATTGTTGAGGGGCTCGAATTTAAATGCCGCATCCTAGAAGCGGGGGATGGCGCTGAAGCGCTGAAAAAGGCGCGCAAATTGGTGCCCGATCTGGTGGTGACGGATCTAATGATGCCGGTTATGGACGGGATCGAGCTGTGCCGGGAACTCAAGGGCCAGGTGGAAACCTCCCACATTCCCGTCATCATGCTGACCGCCAAAGCCTCGCTGGAACATCAGGTGGAAGGGTTCGAATGCGGGGCCGACGACTATGTCACCAAACCGTTCCATATGATCTTGCTGCAGATGCGTATCCATAACCTGCTGGAATCCCGCCGCCTGCTTCGGGAACGGTTCAGTCGGCAGCTGACCCAGGTCAGCCAGACGGCCTCGTATCGGACCGTGCCGGAACCTGAGGTGTCGGAATCGCCGGTATCGGAAAACAAGGTCGACCGGGAGTTTTGGGAGAACGTATGTCGTGTCTTGGAGGAAAACTGCGGCGATTCGGAGTTCAATGCCGAGGCGCTCGCCGCGATGGTCTTCATAAGCAAACGCTCGCTACAGCGTAAAATCAGGGCGCTGTCGGATCGAACGGTCATGAGGTTGATCGGGGAGTTCCGGCTCAAAAGAGCGGTGCGGCTGCTGCGCGATCCCTCGATGAATGTAACCGAGGTCGCCTTTGAGGCGGGGTTTGGCGATCTAGGCACTTTTTACCGACACTTTAAGAAGGAATATGAAATGACTCCCGTCCAATATCGTGATAAAGCCCGGGAATGAGCGGGTGCATTTGCGGATACATCCCCGTGTCGGAAAAAACAGGTTGTTATTATACCCCCCGCCAAAACATCTCGGTATTTATGGATCTTCACGGACGTGCGTCTGCTCAACATGGAAGAGATGAACTTCCTCCATTAAAGCCAATCTAGATTGACAATCGCGCATCTGGATTGGCAAAAAGAACTTCCTCTCCTTCGGTAGCCCCGAGTCCGGCCAACCCCGCGCAAACGCGTCGTAACTACATCTCTAGCCTCGGTCCCGCACCCCAATGGTAGCCGTTTGTCCGTGGGCACTGGGGCGGCGTTGAAAACCGCAACCCCTTGCTCGCCATCGTCGCCGAAGAGCGCTCCACCCACGGATCGCTCCCCGCGCTAACCGAAGCCATGAGGAGCGATTCAGCTTAACTCTTCAACCTGATAACGCGGAGGTTAGGCTGCTGAAACAAAAGACCCTAGAGTTTAAATGATTTGCGGTATTTTGGTCTGGACGCAGGATCCAGCGCCCGTCAGCGGCATCCCCTCAAGGATAGAGGCAGTATAACATTATATTTTTCGTCATGTAGCGTTGTGGGGAAACTCTCCACAGGGTGCGGACTTGACTTTTGAACAATCTGGGAAATATGCAAGCGATGGCGCGAAATGAATAAAGATTGGCGCGCTATGAGAAGCGGTTTTTTTTAAGAAGCCATATATTGAGACACTAGTTTGTTAATAGGAATAAACATTGGGCAGGCGAGTAGGGTCTGAAATTTGATTCTACATGATGTAGAAGAGATCAGTTTCGGATGAAGCTAACCTAAAACAAAGGAGATACGATGAGTATGAGTATACCTAGAAAAAGTAGATTAAGTTGGGTCATGATGATGGCGATAGCTTTTTTGGCCATGGCCGGGGGGGCGCAGGCCCTAAATAGAGTAGCCACTACGACGGGGTATTGGAGCGACTCTGGAACTTGGTTGGGTGGCGCCATCCCGGGGGCATTGGATAAGGCTTTAGTAAAAGCCGGTGTAACGCTTACGCTCGTGAATTCGACTACCTTCGCGACCGTTAATAATTTCGTTGTTGGTACTGCTGCCAATACGGGTACTTTTATCATTGACGGCGGAAGTCTGACGACGCTCAGCACATCGTGGTCTGCGGTTGGATACAATCAGGGCTGCACGATGCTCATTACTGGCGGGGGCTCATTGACGATGGCTGGCCGGTTGGATATCGGACTCCTTGATGCTGTTGATGGTGCGCATTGTTCTTTTACGATCGATAGCGGGTCGGTGACCATTAATCATGCAGGAGGCTTGAAGTTGGGTACGTCCTTTGATGGCTCCCACGCGGTGACGGTTGATGCTTCGATTGACGGCGGGGTGGTGACGGCTCCAGCCCTTTATATTGATGCAGATGGGACTGCTTCTGTCGTCATGGATATCACGGGCGGAACAGTCATTATTGCCGGGGATATCACCGCCCTCATTGACACCTACGTAGCCGATGGGCGTATGACCGCTTATGACGGTGCTGTGGGATACATGATCCAGCGCACCTATGATGGTGCCAATACAACAATCGTTGCCGTAGAAGTGCAGCCCACAGCGCCAACGGCCGTGCAGGCCATGGCTGGGGATGCCAGCGTTGCACTTTCTTGGACCGCAGCAGCGGAGGATATACTGGACTACTACGACATCACACGGTCGACGACTTCCGGAACCGGCTTCGCGTTGATTACAAATGTTACGGCAACATCCTACACCGATCTTGACGTGGTCAACTTCGAAACCTATTACTATGTGATTACCGCCGTATATGCGTCGACCAATCTTTCTGCGGCAGAAGTGTCTGCAACGCCCGTGTCAGTGTCTACGGGGCTGATCTTCGACGAAGATTTCACCGCGGGCGAAGGCTATGTGGCCAGCGATTTGGCGGGGCAGGCCAGCTGGCTGCGCGTTTCCGGCACGGGAACCAATGCGTTTGACGTCGATCCGTCCGGCGATGGCTTTGCCGGTACGGCAGCGACCACGAATACCTGGGACACCACCAACGGCAATGCCGTGGTCTGGAGTGACGCGATGGCAAATGGCGTGCTCGACACGTGGACCGGTTCTGTGGACTTCCAGATGAGCACCACCAACTTCCCCGGGTTGTACCGAACCAATACGTGGGATGAGGTTATAGGTGGAATCACCAACAGCTTTACCAATGTACAAGCCACCGCTGAGCACGGGGGGAACAGCCTTATCTTCTTTGATATCGGTCTTACGCCTTCATTGAGCGATCCGCTGGGTGCAAGTGCTACGGATCAGGTCACGTTGCAGTTTAAAAGCAAGTGGGATACCGGGGGGATCATGGTGAACGTGATGAATCAGATCGCAACCCGCACCCTCTTAAACGTGGACTCCATTGACTTGGGTTGGGATCCGTATTGGGCTTTCGCCGAGGATAGCATGGATTCGAAGCCGGATTTTGAAAGCGATCTGGTGCGCCTGACCTATACGATCCAGAAAACCAAGTTTGATGGATATTATCTGGCCCAGGCCGTGCTCTCCAACCTCGTGACCGGCGTGTATACGACCAATACCACCACTCAGGCCTATGAGTCGCAAGCCGCATACGACAGCTCGCTGATGTACTTTGCCATGGACAAGTCATTTGCGGCAGACTTTACGTATGCAACGGATAGTACCAATATATTAAGTGTAATCGATTTTGCGCTGGATACGGCCGGTCTCGTGAATGAAACCAACGCAACCGAAATTGTTATGCCGCCGGTATGGGCTTCATCGGATGCGGTGCTGGTTGACGATGCAGCGGCTACGCTGACTTGGGCGGTTCTTGATTACGCCGCGACCTCCTATAACTATAACATCCTGCGCTCTGTTACTGAAGGGGGCCCCTACTCGCAAGTCGGCAGTGTGGGCGCTAATGTGAGCACCTATGTGGATACCACGGTGAATAATCTGTTCACCTACTACTATGTCCTCCAGGCGGTCTCCGACTCTGTTCTGAGCGACTACTCCTCCGAGGAGAGCGGAACCCCAGCTCCGGTCGATCCCCTGTTGACCTGGGGCGGGAGTGGTCAAACATTGCGCAGTGCAACCTCGGGAGGCACGGCCGTGTTTAGCAACTCATCCGGTATACTCACAAACGGGGTGCGCTGGGTCGACAATACAATCGACGCGCTGTTTGAGGCTGGAGGGGCTCCGGTGACGGATTATATCGGAAATACAATGTACGGGATTACGCAGTTTGAGGATGGCTACATGGTTCAATCCTACCTGTACGCAGACGATCCTCAAAACGAGTGGATCTGGCTAAAAAATGCACTCGTGCCGGAGCAGCTCTTTACCACCAACAACGCCACGTTGCGTTACGTCGAGACCGTGGATATGGACACGCCGGCCGCTTCGCTGGATCTGACCTCTTCCCGATTCGACTATGAATGCGAGAATATATATTTCGAATCAACGGGATACGGCCCGATTGCAACGCTCCATGTCGCGCTGAGACAAGCAGGGGTGTGGTATCTCAGTATGAAAACGATCTCCAAGGTGGGCATTCTTGCCCTGGATGATCTGGGCTCCACCAACTATACGTGGGCGGTACTCGACACCACAAATCCGGGCGAGATCATGAGTATCGACGGCGTTGCTTCAAGCACGGTGGACTTCACGAATGTGGATGCGGTCGGCTGGTTTATTGCGAAAATGAAAAGAGCTAAAGTGTCTCGTATGTCATTGAACCAAGTGAATCTAGGCAGCTTCACCGGGTATTATACTTGGCAGGCCGAAAACGCGATGCTCCCGCCGGCTGGGGACATGGCGGGCGACTTTGATTCCGATGGCGCCGACAACCTAGTGGAATTCGCCCTGAATGGTGATCCGACCGATGACCAGAACACCGGCGTTTCTCCGACGGTGGAAGTCGTGGGCGTGGGGGATACCAACTACCTGCAATATGTCCACCTGCAGCGCATCGGCGATAACTTGGGTATTGATTATTCGATCAAGGAATCCGGCGATCTGGTGAACGAGCCGATGATCAACGATGCGACCATCGCCGCTCAATATATCGGCGAGTACGATAAAAACTTCCAGACGGTCACCAACCTGGTTCCGATCGTGGACGACCAAAACTTCATTGGTCTCCAGCTCGAAGAACTATAGAACCCGGTTTTAAACCGGATCCACGAAAGCCCCGGTTCGCCGGGGCTTTTTGGTGGCCAGGCAACGCATACGATTTAATAAGTCGAACTAGACAAAGAGGTAGGGAGTGTGATGCGAAATCATTTTATCTAGATGTTTGTAAAGGAGTAATAATGAAAATGATTAAGAATATTTTGCCGGCGTTGCTGTTGGCGACAATTGCCCATGGCCGGACGACGTTCGAGGGCGAGTTTGCCCCGCAGGATGGTTTGGTTTCTTCGGTAGAAAAACCGTATCGCGAAGAGATCTGTCTGAACGGCCTGTGGGAGTTTCAAGGGATGGAACTTCCCCGCGATTGGAAACGTAATCAGGGCGTGGCTCCCGAGTTGCCGCCGGCCAAGGCGGATGGCTGGGATGATGTGAAAATCAAAATTCCTTCTCCGTGGAATGTGAATGGATATCAACGCTCGGATGGACCAGATCATCGTGATTTTCCCAGCTATCCAGACGCGTGGGAAAAATTTAAGATGGCCTGGATGAAAAAGACGGTCGCCGTGCCCGCCGACTGGCAGGGCAAACAGCTGATCCTGCATTTCGAGGCGGTGGCCGGGCAGACGGTCGTTTTAGTGAGTGGGACGGAAGTGGCGTCTAATTTCGATCTATTTTTACCGTTCGAGTCCGACATCACCGAATGGGCGAAGCCCGGCGAAACGGTCGAGATTCTCGTCGGGGTTCGGCACCATTCGTTGTTTAACGACAACAGCACGGTGGGGCGGCGCATTGTTCCGGCCGGTTCGATGTGGGGGCAGTTCATCGCGGGGATCTGGCAGGATGTCTATCTGTTTGCACTGCCGAAGGTTAGGGTTGAGGATGTGTATGTCAAACCGCTCGTATCCAAGGGGGTGCTGGAGTTGGAGTTGACGTTGAAAAACGACACCGATCAGGCGCAATCGATCTCGGTGGGCGGCGAGGTTGCGGAGTGGTTGAATCAGGCCGGGGAAAGCGTTCTCGAAGCGCCGGTTCCAACGTGGACGCTGGGTGCGAAGGCACTGGCGGTTCCTGCGGTTTCAGTCAGCGTGGCAGCCGGATCTTCGAAAATCGTCACGCTGAAAGTGCCGGTGAAAAACGAATTAAAGCGGTGGAATCCGGAATCCCCGAATCTCTACGGCCTGACGTTGGCCGTGAACGGCGGCGGCCAAGCACTCGATAAAAAATACCAGCGTTTCGGTTGGCGCGAATGGACGTTTGAAGGAACGAAGATGCTGCTCAACGGCGAGGTGATAGAGCTGCGCGGCGACTCCTGGCACTTCCAGGGCATTCCGCAGATGACCCGTCGCTATGCCTGGGCCTGGTTCACGGCGATCCAGGAGGCCAACGGAAACGCGGTGCGTCCGCATGCGCAGGTGTATCCCCGTTTTTATATGGAGATGGCCGACGAAATGGGCATTTGTGTTCTGTCGGAAACCTCCAACTGGGCCAGTGATGGAGGTCCGCGCTTCGATTCAGCTGAATTCTGGAAACACAGTGATGAGCATTTTAAACGGTTGATCCTGCGTGATCGAAATTATCCGTCGGTCTTCGGCTGGAGTCTGACGAATGAAAACCGGCCGATCATCATGAACATGTTCAAGCGCCCCGACCTCATGCCGGTTCAGATCGATGCCTGGGCGCGCTGGGTTGCGCAGGCGAACGAACTGGATCCGACCCGTCCGTGGATTTCCGGCGATGGCGATGGCGATGGAGACGGCACCTTGCCGACCGTGGTCGGTCATTACGGCAATGAAAACGGCATGAAGAAGTGGGCCTCCTATGGTAAGCCCTGGGGCGTCGGTGAACATTCCATGGCGTACTACGGAACGCCGAAGCAGGTGTCCAAATACAACGGCGAACGGGCCTATGAATCGGTGCTGGGCCGTATGGAAGGACTTGCCTATGAATGTTACGATTTGATCGCTATGCAGCGGAAACATGATGCCTCCTATGTGAGCGTCTTCAACATTGCCTGGTACGCGTTGGAGCCGCTTCCTCTGGGGCTCTCCGATACATCGCGCGCGCCGACGATGGAAGACGGGGTATTCCTGACCCGGGAATATGTTGAAGGGAAGCCGGGTATTCAGCCGGAACGCATCGGGCCGTATTGCACCACGTTGAATCCGGGCTACGATCCGGCGCTTCCACTCTTTAAACCCTGGCCGATGTTCGAGGCCATCCAGGCGGCCAACGCCCCCGGAGGGCCCGCTCCGTCGGAGTGGGCCGAGATGCCGGTGGCGGAAGCGAAAGACGCTGTGGCTCCGCGGTCGACCTATAAGAAGGTCTCTTTCATGGGGCGCAACGATGCAAGGTTGAGGGCGCGCTTCGCCGCACGGGGGATTGATTTGGCGGATCAGCCCGCCCTGCGAAAAAATTCACTGGTGCTAGTAGACGGAACCTATGCGATTATCGAAGAGGATGCCGCGACCCTGAAGGCGCTTTTGGCCAAGGGCGGCGATGTGCTGATCTGGGGAATTACGCCGCAAACCGAAACGGCATTTAATCAGATCCTGAACGATCCGGTCGAGGTGACGGATCGCGAGGCGACATCACTTTTGGTTGAATCAAAAGCACAAGCGGTTTCCGGTATGGTGCACTCCGACTTTTACTTTAGTGAAATCCAGAAAACGCCGGTGATGATGCACGGATTGGCAGGGCCGTTTGTTGAGAACGGACAGGTGGTTTTGTTTGCATGCGATGCCAACTGGTTGCGATGGAATAAAGTGGCGGAGTCGATCAAAACCGCCGCGGTGTTGCGGACGGAACGCGAGAAAAAACCTTCCGGTGCGGCGCTGGTTGTGGGTCAGGTCGGGAAGGGGCGCGTGATCATCAATACCCTGACGAAATTCTATCAGACCGATTTGGGCATGGAGGTACTCAAGACCCTGTTCAAGAACATGGGGATCCCGATGCGGCCCGTGGAGATGGATGCGGGATCCGGAATCTTCGATTTGGACGGAAAACTTAAAAAGGCACTGGTGTGCGGCCCGTTTGGTGCCGAGTCCGCCCAGGCTGCTTTTGATACGGATTTTCTCGGGAGTGAAACCACGATTCAGCCCCTGGAAAATTCAATGGGGGCCGGAAGGAAATGGGCCCCGGCTTCGACGACCTCTCCGGGCGGTTTCAATTTCAGGGAAATGGGGCTGAGCGGGCCGATGGACAATGCGGCGGTTTATGTGAGCTTCTGGCTGTGGAGCCCGCGCCATCTGGATGATCTGTTGAGTGAGCCGGACATGCCGAATCTTGATTTTGTGGGAGGTGCGGACGATGCCTGGCGCGTCTGGTTGAATGGAACGTTGCTGTCAGAAATGATGCGATCCGGACCGTTGGAAATGGGCATGATCGACTGTAAAGGTATGCCGGTGAAACAGGGCTGGAACCATTTTCTGATCAAGGTGGTTCAGGGCGGTGGAAATTGGCAGTTCGCCGCGCAGCTCAAATGCAGCGATTATACCTATATGAGCCAGCTCAAAGCCGCCTTGGAAAACCCGGATCAAAAAAAATAGAAATCTAGCTTGCAGGCATTGCGGGAAACAAATCTGAATAATGGAGAGATGCAATGAGACGAGAACATATATATAGAAAATCCCTGATGGTTGCTTTGGTGCTGGTCGGCAGCCAGGCAGTCGCAGAAAAAAAACTGCCGTATCAAGATGCTTCCGTTCCGCGGGAGCAACGGGTTCAGGATCTTTTAGGGCGTATGACGCTGGAGGAAAAAGTATCGCTGGTGACCGGTAACAAGATCCCGAAGCAAGGAGTCATTGGCTCGGTCGGTATTCCGCGATTGGGATTGCCGAACTTTAAAATTGAGCATGGCCCTTATGCGTTCAAGGGATGGTATGGACCGAATCAGCCGAAAGAGATGGGAACTTATTTCCCGGTATCCATTGCTCAGGCGGCCAGTTGGGATCGCGACCTCGTTCGGCGCGTGAATGTTGAAATGGGGCGGGAAATGAAATCGTCGGGCGGCCATGCCAATGCCGGACCGGCCATGTGCATCATTCGTGATCCGCGCGGCGGCCGTAGTTTTGAATATTTTACGGAGGATCCGTATCTTAATGGACAGATTGCGGCGGCGTACACCCAAGGTATTCAAAGTGAAGGTGTTATGGCCAATCTCAAGCACTTTGCCTGCAATAATCAGGAATTTAATCGGCATAAGCTGGATGTGAAGGTCAGTGAGCGTGCCTTGCGTGAAATCTATCTTCCCGGGTTTAAGACCGCCATTCAGGAAGGTGGCGCCTGGAGTGTGATGGGCGCGTATAATAAAATTAATAAAATCTATTCCTGTGAGAACTCGTTCCTGTTGACCAAGGTACTGCGTGAGGACTGGGGATTTAATGGTTTCGTGCTGTCCGACTGGGCCGGAACGCATTCCACCGCCGCCTCGGCCAATGCGGGGTTGGATCTGGAAATGCCAAACGAACACTGGTACGGCACGAAATTATTAAAGGCAGTAAAAACCGGAGAAGTTATCGAGGATACCATCAATACGATGTGCGGTAATCTGCTGCGCGGGATGATTTGGGCCGGGGCATTAGATAACACCGCACCGCGCGATAAATCCGTGTTGCATAATGAAAAAGCACTCGCTTCAGCGCGTGAAGCGGCGGCCAAAGGTATGGTGCTGCTGAAAAATAAGAATAACGTGCTGCCGTTTGACCGCACCACTCTTAAGAAGATTGCGGTTATCGGTCCGAATGGAAATTATGGTCCGCACTACAATGATGGAAAGTTCAATACTCATTTGTTGCAGGGGGGGGGCAGTGCCTACATCGATGTGGATCCAAAGCATCTCATTACGATGTATCAAGGCCTGAAAACCAACGCAGGTGAAGGCATTGAAGTGGTTTATGCACCGGGTTGCTATGCGGAATCCGGTTGCGGGACTATTCCTGCCAAATATTTAAAGACCCCGGATGGGAAGAGCGAAGGCCTTCTGGCGAAATATTACAACAACGACCATTTTGTAGGTGAGCCGGCGAAGATCGAAATTGATACCGCGGTTTCGCATATGTGGCGGACTCAAATTCCGATTCCGGAAGCCGGACGTAACAACGATGATAACGTGCGTTTTTCGGTGGAATGGAATGGAACGCTTGTTGCGCCTAAATCTAGGATCTACACCTTCTCGGTGCGCAATTTTTCGGGAAATGCCGAACTGTTTATTAACAAAAAACGGCTCGTCTCAAATCAAGGTGGCACCTGGCTGAATTTTAATAATATGGCGACAATTGATCTGAAAGCCGGCCAGTCCTACGATATTAAAGCCAAATATGCGAAAACTGGGGGTCAGGCTGATTTCCGTTTGAGTTGGGACTATGAAAATGTGCAGTGGATGAAGGACGCCATCGCGTTGGCGAAGGATGCGGATGCAGTGCTCTTGACGGTGGGGCTTTCGGGCCATATGGGGGAACGAGAAGGGGGAGATCGAAATCATCTGCGCCTCTTCCCCGCGCAGGAAGAGCTGATTAATACCATCACAAAAACGAACCCGAACACGGCCGTTGCGGTCATTGCTGGCAGCGCGATCGATATGCGCAACTGGATGGATAATACCCCGTCCATTCTGATGGCCTGGTATCCGGGGGAGCAAGGTGGAAACGGTTTGGCGGATGTGGTTTTCGGCACAGTCAATCCGAGTGCCCGGCTGCCGATCACGTTCCCGCAATCGCTGGATCAATATCCTGAAGACTTCCATTCGCTCGGCACAGAAATCGAATACAAGGAAGGCATCTTTGTGGGCTATCGCTACTTCGACAAGCACCACCTGAAACCGCTATTTCCGTTCGGCTATGGCCTCAGCTATACCTCCTTTGAGTATAGCAATCTGAAGATGATCCCTGCGGCAAAAGGTGAAGCCGGTCGAATCAAGGTTTCTCTCGATGTAACGAATACTGGAAAGGTCGATGGAGACGAAGTGATTCAGCTGTATGTCCACGATGTGAAGTCCAGTGTCGAGCGACCGGAAAAAGAGCTAAAAGCCTTTGACAAAATCAGCCTGCAACCCGGTGAAACGAAGACCGTTACGTTCACGCTGACCGACAGCGCCTTTGCGTTTTGGGATGATGTTCGGAAAGCGTGGACGGTGGAGTCCGGGGCGTTCGATATTTTGCTGGGCCATTCTTCGCAGGATATCGCCCTGAAGCAGACCCTTACGCTGAAGCGTTAGGTAGGCACTGCACGTCCGCATCAAGGCTGGGTGGATGGATACAGCAAAGAGAAGGCCGCGGCCGAGATGAAAGCCCAGCAGGACAAGAAAAAAAAGAAATGACGGATGGTACATGCGTAGCAACCAATGGGGATTACACGATGACAAAATATGTGGGAATTTTACTGGGACTGATGTTGGCGCTTGCTTGCCGGGCGGCGGACAGCCGGAGCGAAGCGGAGACCGCCGGAGGCCCCCCGAATATCCTTTTCATTCTGGCGGATGACCAGGGGTTTGATGCGCTCAGCGCAACCGGAGCGAAAGGAATCCAGACGCCGAGCATTGACCGTTTGCGTGATGAGGGCATGGAGTTCAATGACTTTTATGTTCACAATCGTTGCTCGCCCACGCGGCTGGCCTTTATGACGGGTTCGCAGAGCGAGCGGGCCGGTTATCGTTCGGTGATTTATCGCTGGAGCATGGTGGGAATCAATGCCAACGAAATCACCACGTCGGAACTGCTCAGGCAGGCAGGCTATACGACCGGCATCGTCGGCAAGTGGCACCTCGGTGAATACGAACAGTTCAACCCCCTCAACCACGGGTTCGACTCGTTTTATGGCTTCATGAAATATGAGGGCGAGAAGCAGGCGATTTACCGGGACCGGCAGCTGGAGGAAAAGGTCAAGCATAAGACCGACGGCATCCATTCGGAAAAACTGTTGGCGGCCGGAGTCGAGTTTATCCAAGCCAATAAGGAAAAGCCGTTTTTCCTCTTCTATTCGTCTCCCTTGCCCCACCAACCGTGGATCCCCAGTGAACGCTTCAAGGGAACATCGGGAAAGGGGAACCATGGCGATGTAATGCAGGAACTGGACTGGCAGGTCGGGGAGCTGTTGAAGACACTGGACGAGCTGGGCCTCTCCGAAAACACCTTGGTCATCTACGCGACCGACAACGGGCCGCAACTGAACTTTGGCGGCGAAGAGAAGTCCGGGATTTATCGCGACGGCAAGTGGAGCGATTTCGAAGGGGGAATTCGGGTGCCCTGTTTTATGCGCTGGCCCGGGAAAATTGCCGCAGGGTCGAGCAACCATGATATCACGGCCATCTATGATCTGCTGCCGACCTTTTGTGAAATCGCCGGGGTCAGTCCGCCGAAAGACCGGGTGATTGATGGGAGGAGCATTCTTCCGTACATGCTGGGTCAAAAGGTGGACGAGCCGATTCACGATGCGTTCATGGTCAACGGCTCGACCTTTCGCTACGGGGACTGGAAGCTCATCTACAAACAACAGAATCCAGGCGGCACCGAAAAATATTGGGGCGACCGGACGTCGGCCCGCGCGGGCAGCCTGTTCAATTTGAAGGTGGACCCTGGCGAAACCAAGGAGGTCTCTATGCAGCACCCGGAAGTGGTCTCGGAGTTGATGCGCCGTATGGAAGCATCCATGCAGGAGCTGAAGCAGAACACACGCGAGATCGGAAAAACACCGGACTTTTCCCCCGAAAAATCCAGTCAGCTTCGCAAACAAAAAGAGGGTTACTGATTGGATATGAGAATAGAAACAGGAATTGAGTAACTCAGCGCAAACGTTCTGTGCCGGTCATGCATTGTATGACCACGAGAAGGATCTCGATGAGCACTACACCTAGCCGACAACCCAGAATACAGTGTGCGGTTGTGAAACGGATGTCGATGTTGATTGACGGCAGGATTGGACCTGTTCGAAAGTAGATGGATCAAAGTGCTAAAAGAATAGTGAAAGTAAAGGGGATATGGAATGCGCGTTGTTAAAAGTTTGTTGATGGGGTTGATCGTAATGGCGGTCGCGGTGGACGCGGCGGAGCCGCGTCCCAATATTATTGTCATTCTAACGGATGATCAGGGCTATCAGGATTTGGGATGCTACGGCTCGCCGGACATTCAGACGCCGAACCTTGATTCCATGGCGGCGGACGGCATGCGGTTCACCGATTTCTACGAGGCTTCTTCCGTCTGTTCGGCCTCGCGTGCCGCGCTGTTGACCGGGTGCTACCCGTGGCGCGTCGGCGTCCCTGGTGTATTTTTCCCCAACCGCGGGCATAAGGGTTTGGCTCCGAAGCATACGACCATGGCGGAAGTGTTGAAGACGGCCGGCTATGCCACCAAGGCCGTGGGAAAATGGCATCTGGGCGATCATAAGGAATTCCTGCCGACCAACCAGGGATTCGATTCTTATTATGGCATTCCATACAGCAACGATATGACTCCTGCGAAGGATATGAGCTATGCGGATGATTGTCTTTTTCGCGAGGGCATCACGCCGGTTAAACTCGCGGAAGCCTTTCAGGAAATGGACGAACGTAAGGTGCCCAAGGGGATGAAAAATAAGGTTCCCTTGATGCGTAACGAGGAATGTATCGAGTTTCCGGTGGACCAGTCGACCATCACCAAACGGTATACCGATGAAGCCCTTTCATTTGTCGCTGAAAGCGTGGGGGAGGGGCAGCCCTTTTTCCTGTATCTGGCGCATTCCATGCCGCACATTCCGCTGTATGCCTCCAAGGATTTCAAGGGGAAGAGCGCGCGCGGACTCTATGGCGATGTGATTGAGGAGATCGACTGGAATGTCGGGCGCTTGCTCAAGCAACTGAAGGAGCTGAAGATCGACCGCAACACGATTGTGGTCTTCACGTCCGACAATGGCCCCTGGCTGGTTATGGGAAAAAACGGCGGCTGTGCGCTGCCTTTGTTCGAGGGAAAAATGACGCAGTTTGAAGGCGGCCAGCGGGTACCCTGCATCATGAAATGGCCCGCGCGGATTCCGGCGGGAACGACCTGCCATGAAATGGCGCTCTCCATGGATCTGTTGCCAACTTTTGCAACCTTGGCTGGGGCCGAAGTGGATGCTGGTCTGGAGTTGGACGGGAAAAATATGATCCATCTCTTAACGGGGCAAGCCGGTGCCAAAACTCCGCACGACTATTTTATCTATGGAAAAAAGGCGGTGCGCAGCGGGGATTGGAAATATCACGAGAAAGAGACCTTCAAGGCGAAAGCAACAAAACGGGATTTCACCGGTCCCACGCTGTATAATCTTAAGGAAGATATCGGCGAAAGCCACAATGTGATCGAGGAGTTTCCGGAAGTCGCGGAGCGCTTGCGTAGCTTGTTGCAAAAGCAACGATGAGCAAATATGGATGGGGAAATGGGGTATAGACATATAATGCAAGTGTGGATAAAAACTGGATCGCGACGTTCCTCGTCGGGGTTGTTGCTTTTAGCGCTTCTGCGACAAAACAGCTGCCGAGCATGGTTTCTATTCTGGCGGGTGATTTGGACTGGTGGGTACGAAAACTAATCCCCGACGGAAATAACTGAAAACATTGGTCGGAATGGGCGAGAATCGGCAAAAGATATGCGAGATGTGAGAATGAGTTCGCATTGCCATCGCGTCAGGTCGACCACGGCTCGCATTTTGATCCTCTTCGGACACCTGCGGGGTGTGGAAACTGCCGCTAGAATTGGACCCTATTCGTAATTGGGAAGTAGCTCATGGAAAATAATATGGAACACGATGTGTCTTCTCCTGATGAGAAAATGTTGGAGGATGTTCCTGAGATTCTGGTGGTGGAGAATGATGAAAACTCTCGCGGGCGGGTTGTTTCCGGGCTGAAGGATATTTACCGAATCACCGAGGCCGATAACGGGAACGATGGACTGAACATGGCTCTTGAACAAACCCCTGATTTGATTGTGACCGATATCATGATGCCGGGTATGAGCGGGATTGAATTATGCCGCGAGCTGAAAACCAATATGATGACAGCCCACATTCCCGTTATTATACTGACCTCCCAGACCGCAGTGGAGAGCCAACTCGAGGGATTGGGAGCGGGAGCCGATTTTTATGTAACGAAGCCGTTTAACATGTTGCTGTTGAAGGCTAGAGCACGGAGCCTGCTTAAGGGGCGGCGGCAGTTGTACAAGTATTACACCGAACAGGCTGAGCCGGGATGTTCCGTCGAGTCCGAAATACTAGATAGGCCAGAGCCGCTTAGCCGGATGGGTCGTGAGTTCTGGGAAAAAATGTGCGACATCTTGGAGCAGAATTATTCGGTTATCGATTTCACGATTGGTACATTGGCCGAAGATCTCGGTATGCGTCCGCGTTCGCTACATCGCAAAATTAAAGCGTTGACGGATCGGGCACCCCTTCAGTTGATTGCGGAATACCGGTTGAAGCAGGCCGCTAAACTGTTGCGCAACTCGACGATCCCGATTTGTGAAGTCGCCTATGAGGTTGGATTCGCGACCCCGAGTCCCTTTTACCGGCGCTTTAAGAAAGAATTCGGTCGAAACCCCTCCCAATATCGCAAAGAGGAATTTTAGTTTTCTCTCGCAGAGGTTGTTTTTTGTGACGTCGTGGGTGCTTGGGAACATGATTGTTACTTTGCGATTTTGATATCTTCGTGCGCATCGTATTTTCAGAAAAAGCTTCTTTCAACAAGCTGAAAAATAGGGGCGCGCTACTGCCCCTCGCACAACGTGCGATTCTCCGCCACTGCCGAACGGGCCGTATGTGGATGGGGTGGGTGCTGGTTGCGCGCTATAAATATATTTTTATCCCGTCTAGGGGTTGACGGATGGCTGGGAATTAGATAATACGTTTTATTAATAATATAGTTTTTTTTGAATAATTGGGGTGAAACAAAGGATATTGATCATGACTAATAAAAGGAAAGCGATTCTGTTGGTATTAGTGTGTTTGATGGGGATATCGGGTGGTGTTTTCGCTGGCACGGGGATGGAAGGGAGGAAGCCGAACATCGTGTTCTTTCTCGCGGACGATCAGAGCAAGTTCGATCATTCGGCCTACGGCAACGAAAAGGCGCCTACACCGGTCACACAGAAGTTTTCTGAAGAGGGAATGGTCTTTGATCGTATGTATACCGGGCAGGCAATCTGTGCGCCGAGTCGCTCGATGCTTTATACTGGTAGAAACCCTATTAAAAATGGGTGCTTCCTGAATCATATTGAGATTCGTTCCGGCATTGATACCATCACCAAATATATGGGTGAGCTGGGCTATGAAGTCATTCTCGCAGGGAAGTCCCACGTCGCCCCGGATGATCAGTTCCAATGGACGAAGCGCTTTCAACCGGTCAAGGTTCCCGGTTTGCCGCGGCCATGGATCCCAGTCGAGGAGATGGACGCGTTTATGAAAAACCCTGGCGACAAGCCGTTCTGTATGATCGTGGCCAGCGAATTTCCGCATTCGCCGTACATCAAAAATACCACCTTTGGTCCGGATGATGTAAAGGTTCAGTCGTTTGTTGAAGATACGCCTGATGCCCGCAGGAGCTACACGGAGTATTATCAGAGCATTGTTGAGAAGGAGAAGGAGTTCCAGGCGGTGCTCGACATGATCGACAAGTACGGGTTGCGTGACAAGACTGCGGTGTTCTATTCAGACGACCATGGAGGAAAACGGGGAAAGTTCACGGTTTACGATTCCGGGCTCAATGTAGCGTTCATGGTGCGCTGGTCGGGAAAAATAAATCCGGGGCGCACCCGTGCTCTCTCCAGCTTTGCTGATTTTCTTCCCACGGCCATTGAATTGGCCGGAGGCACCGTGCCGGAAGGTCTTGATGGGAAAAGTCTACTGCCGGTGCTGACCGGGAAGACGGATCAGAACCACGACTACGTCTATGGAGTTGCGCAAAACCAGGGCATCCAGCAGCGGCATGTTTTCCCGCAACGCTCCATTCATGATGGTCGCTATCATTATATTCTTAACTTCAACAGCACGGAAAAAATTGATCGCGACCGCGCCTCCGGCAAGCCGATCGACTACTTCTTTGAGCAGGGTGCCAAAAAACATTCCAACCAGGCGGAAGAAGAGCTTTACGACACGCAGGCCGATCCCAACGAACTCGTCAATCTCGCGGGACAGGAAGAGGTTGCCGCAATTCAGGCGCAGCTGAGAACACAGCTTTTCCAATGGTTGGAAAAACAGGGTGACTATCTGGGTGAAGACGGTCCGGTGATCTTTCTGCAGGGCCGCCAGCACGAGCTCGATGAACAGGGTGCGAAGTACGGCTACGATATTCCGGAGAGCCTCGTCGGCATCCTGGACGGGCGTAAGAACGACCCGCATGCCGTGACCGGAAAAGGCCGAGTGCCGCCGCCCGCTTTGGAGCCGATTGTGCCCGCAACCCTTCCGGATAAGATGGTCGGTCCCGCCGCCGAAAAAGACGGGGCGTCTGTTGATGTCTTTCTCGAAAATAAGCGGAAATATTGTGCGAAGCAGGACAAGGAGTTCAGTGAAGCGAACTATCGGAAGACGTTTGACAAGCTGGATACAGATCACAACGGCGTGCTCTCTGTCGACGAATGGACGTCTGGGTCGAAAAAGTAGAATGTCCTGTCGCCGGAACGATGAAACCTAATGTTGTGATCACGGATGATCAGGGCTGGGGCGGCTTTCCCTTCACGGGGAATCCATGGATTCAGACGCCACAGGGTATGGGGATTCCTGTTTATGATCCCGCTTATGGCCGTGTTCCGCCGCAGAAAAAAAAGTAGCCTATGAAAAAACAAGCGATCGTTCTGTTGTGTGCTTTCGGATGCCTGACCGCCTCGGGTGAGGTACGGCTGGCTTCGGTGTTTACCGACCACATGGTTTTGCAGCGCGGCAAGCCTGTGCCGGTCTGGGGAACCGCCGAGCCGGGCGAAAAGGTCACCGTCGAGTTTTTCGGCCAGACAAAAACGACCGTCGTGAATTCTTCCAAACATTGGAAAATTTTGCTCGAGCCGATGTCTGCATCTTCCAAACCTCGGAAGTTTAAAGTCTCCACAACTCTGAACTCTGAATTCGGAACTATGAACCTCACCGACGTACTCGTCGGAGACGTCTGGCTATGCGGCGGGCAATCCAATATGTAGTTTCCTGTGCAAGGCACTCTGAACAAGCAACAGATCATTCAGAACGCAGCGCACCCGCAACTGCGGTTGCTGGAGGTGCCGAGAAATGTAGCGCGTCACCCGCAGGACGGATTCGATTTCGCGTGGAAAGCATCTTCGCCCGAGAGCGTTCCAACGTTTTCCGCGGTTGGGTTTTTGTTCGGGCAGCGTATTCATGTCGAAACCGGTGTTCCGATCGGGCTGATCAAATGCGCCGTGGGCAGCACCAGTGTGGCGTGTTGGGTTTCGAACGAAACGCTCGAGAGCGACCTGTTCGCGCCCGCCGTGAAAACATGGTGCGAAGTGGAAGCCAGTTGGGACGATCCCGCTGTGCGCGCAAAGCACATCCACAAATCGGTCAAGGATAAGGATGCCATCCAACCCTCGGAGGCGCGCACTTATCCGGCGGGTTGCTACAACGCCATGTTGCACCCGCTCTTCCCGTTTGCGATCAAGGGGGTGGTCTGGTATCAGGGCGAGGCCAACCGTGAGCGGGCTCATCAATATCGTCAGCTTTTTCCGGCCATGATTGACGAATGGCGCGGCCGCTTTGAGCAGGATGATTTTAAGTTTTATGTGGTGCAACTTCCAGACATTGGAAAAAAGCCCGCGCCATCCGGCGGTGACAGCATCTATGCTGAGCTGCGCGAGGGTCAGATGCTGACGGTTCAGGACGATCCGTTGATGGAAATGGCCGTCATAAGCGATAGCGATCAGCAGGGGACTATTCACCCGAAAAACAAACAGTTGCCGGGGGACCGTCTCGCCCGTATTGCGCTGGCCAAGGACTATGGAAAGCCCTCGAATACAGTGGCCCTGTATTTCGTGAAATGAAGATTAAAGGGCGCAGCGTGTGGTCGTTACCTGTGACGAGGTCGGTCAACTCGTTGCCGTCCGTTATGCCTGGGCCGACAACCCGGCCGGATGCAATTTTTATAACCGCGCCGGCCTGCTGGCATCGCCGTTCCGCACGGGCCGTATGACCGGGGCGATGCGACTCCGTATCGAATGGGGAAGCATAAAATGCCGGGCAATCCGGAGGTTGCGGCTGTGATCCAAGAGCTGTCGGGCAAGCTGAATGCCTGGATGGAGGAGCAGGGCGACCAGGGAGCTCAGGCCGAATTGGATGCGAAGTATCGGTGCACCAAGCTTGAAGGTAAAGCGTGGAAAAAGACGCCGAGAGATTCTCAGTAAAACGTAGTTTAAGGATCAAAATGATACATACGACACGAAGGATTCGAGCAGGGATGATTGCCTCATGGGCGTTGGTGTTTATGTTGCGCGCGGTTGCCGCGGACAAGCTACCAAACATTGTGTATGTGATTTGCGATGATTTGGGCTATGGAGAAATCCAGTGTCTAAATCCGGAACGCGGCAAGATCCCTACGCCTCATGTCGACCAGTTCGCTTCGGAAGGGATGACGTTTACCGACGCACACTCCGGCTCGTCCGTTAGCACGCCGACGCGTTACGGGATCCTGACCGGTCGCTATGCCTGGCGCACGTATTTGCAGAAAGGGGTGGTTCAGCATGACAAACATCTGCCGCCACTGATTGCAGAAGGACGCACCACGGTTCCTGCTTTGTTGAAGCGAGCGGTAGGGACGACTGTCCCGGCGGCTATCCGCGTGGTTAGGTAGACGCCTGTCCTCAGGGGTCCGAGTGTGCGCAAAGCCGATTCTCCGTGCGGCGCGATAGGGACATCGCGCCCTACTTTGGAAAACAACACGCTGTTCGTGCCGACGACGTTTCAACCCTCGGGATGTTTCAGTCTCATGGTTGACGCTTCAGAAGCAATTGGATCGCGGGG
>Ga0307990_1000883_pt1 | contig 25871 bp, 18 predicted proteins | sample EllFjometagen129_FD_203168 | JGI IMG/M metagenome (GOLD analysis project Ga0307990, IMG submission 203168) | Marine microbial communities from Ellis Fjord, Antarctic Ocean - #129 | ecosystem: Environmental > Aquatic > Marine > Unclassified | place: Southern Ocean | collected 2014-10-08
AGTTTTCAGTGTTCAGTTTTCAGAAAAATGCGTTTTTCATACTGTATACTGCCATCTAAAAACTGAAAACTTGAAGTTTGCAGAACTTCGGTTAGAGTATCACCCCAAAGGAGATGGATTGTGAAAGAGTTTTTGTTCGATATTAGCAAGCAGGCTGGCCGGATCAGCCTTGAGTATAAGGCGAAGTTGTCTTCCATGCAGGTGACCAAAAAGTCCGACAAGGATCTTGTGTCTGAAGGGGACCTGGCTGTTGAAGCCTATTTGATCGACCGCATTAGGGCGCAGTATCCATCGCATGCGATTCTGGGGGAAGAGAGCGGCGCTTATGGTGACAATGCCTGTCGGTGGATTATTGACCCCATTGACGGTACCACCTCTTTTGTGCATGGTCAGCCTTTTTATAGTATTTCCATTGCTCTGGAGAAAGACGGTGACATCATTCTGGGGGCTGTGAATGCGCCTGTCTTGAAAGAACTGTTTTTTGCGGAAAAGGGCCAGGGGGCATTCTGTAATGGTGAGCCCATTCATGTGTCTAAACGTGACACCCTTATCGATAGTGTGCTTGGTACGGGGTTCGCCTGTGTGCGGAGCGATTTGGAGCACGACAATTTGCCCTACTTCAACAAGATTTTGCCCAAGATCAGGGGCATTCGAAGATATGGGTCCTGTGCCATTGACTTGAGTTATGTGGCGTCAGGTCGTCTGGAAGGATTCTGGGAACTGAACCTTAATCTGTATGATATGGCGGCTGGATTACTTATTCTGACAGAAGCAGGTGGATGCGTTACTGACTTTGCGGGGGACACACAGAAACTTCCAGGTCAGTTGGTGGCCACGAACGGATTGATCCACGAGGAACTTTTAACCTATCTCACCTAATCGGATTAGGAGTTGTGAATGACAAAACAGGACAAAGACACAGAGCAAGCCGTGGTACGGCGCGGGCCGTATCCTGAACTTACATGGACGTCTGTAGTGGTGGGCTATATCATTGGTATTGTGATTGCCGTGAGCATCGGTTACGCCTGCCTGATCCTGGGGTTCAGTATTGAAGGATCCGAACTAGCCGCCATTCTGGGATTTGGTATTCTCCGGGGACTCCTGGGACGTCACAGTATGGTTGAGAACAACATCAACCAGACCATTGCCAGTGCTGTGAATGGGGCGTCGTCCGGCATGATGTTTACTGTGCCTGCTTTGTATATATTGCAGCATCCGGATTTTAACCCAGTACTCATGGTGTTTGCCTGTATTGCGGGCGGTGTTCTGGGCATTGCATTTATCATTCCACTTCGAAAGCAGATGATCGACTTTGAACGCCTGACCTATCCGGGTGGCGTGGCTGTAGCCACGATATTGAAGTCACCTGGTGCAGGTATGCACAAGGCCATGCTCATGGTGGTCGGACTTCTGTTGAGTGGGGGTGTTCACCTGGTCAGTCAGTATATGTCTCAGATCAGAGAACTGCGACAATTTGAATATTTTAATCTGGGCAGCCTAATTGGCATGCCAGAATACATGAATGGCATCTGGCTTGTCTCACTCATGACTATTGGCGTGGGATTCATTGCCGGTAAGGGTGGGCTGAGCTTCATTGTGGGTGGGTATGTTTGCTATTGGGTCTTGGCGCCGCTGCTTAATTCTATGGGCAAGATGCCTACACCGGAGGCTTGGGCAGCCATCCCCAATATGCACTTGACCAAATATCTGAATACCGCCTTGTTTCGTCCGGTAGGGATTGGCATGCTTATCGGCGGGGCAATTACAGGGATTGTCCTGGCACTGCCCTTGATGATAAGTGCCATCAATGCCATGCGCAATGCGTCGAAACTGAAGACAGCCGTGTCTCGTGATGAAATGCCAATCCATTTGCTCTATGTTGGGATTGTCGGAGCGGCCATACTGCTATTTATTGTGGCTGTGATGAGTACCGAAGTCATGGGGTGGGGACGCGGTTTGATTATGGCCTTGGTGGGCACCCTGTGGGTATGGGTTGCCGGCGTGATTTTGTCCGAATGTATTGGGCGTACCAATTGGTCACCACTCAGCGGTATGACCTTGATTGCCGTGACTATCCTGGTCATCATTGCCTCAGGCTTGGGCTCAAAGGCCGCCATTATCTCTTCAATCATGGTGGGTGCTGCGGCGTGCGTGGCCATGTCTCAGGCCACGGATTTGATGATGGACCTCAAGACCGGATACCTGGTGGGGGCCACACCACGAAAGCAGCAGATTGGCCAGTTTCTGGCGGTATGGCTTGGCCCGATTGTGATGATGGCATTGATTTACGTGTTAAACGAGGCCTATGGTCTCGGCAGTGACAAGTTGCCTGCTCCCCAGGCCAAGGTTCTGGCAGCCACGATAGAGGGAATTCTTGGCAATGAGGTGCCGATACAGAAATACCTTGCCGGTGCTGGACTGGGTGCTTTGCTCAGTACGACTGGAATCGGCGGTCTGGGGATTCTCGTGGGCCTGGGTTTCTATCTGCCTTTTCATGTCGTACTGACATATTCGATCGGTACAGTGTTGCGACTGGCTGTGGACCGATTCAAGGGCAAAGATTTCAGCGATGATGTGGGCATCCCCGTGGCTGCCGGCTTTATTGTGGGCGAGGCCCTGGTGGGTGTGGGATTTGCTATGTACTTCGTATTTAAAGGAGTGGCGTCATGAAGAAGTTGATCGCCTATGGTCTGGTGACAGTGGGATTTGTAGGAGCCGCTCTGGTCTCAGTGCTGGACGTGAAGGCATTGCAATGGTGGCATTATGCGGTCTGTCTGGGTATTGGCATTGGTGGTGTGGTTCTGATTCGTAGCCACATGAAGGAGCTCTGGACCGAACCCGATGCGCTGGCTGGGAATATGAGGACCCTCATCGACAGTATGACACGTGTGGTTGACACCTGTGGAAATTATCAAGGCGCTTCGCTAACACCTCAAGTATGTCTGTCAATGCACAGTACCATCGATAAGATGTTCGTAGATGACCTTCGCCATTTTGCAGACGCGCGTGAGGGTATTACTCACCTCCATGGTCTCCAGAGCTATGCAGAGATCATGAGCAGTTTTGCCACGGGTGAACGCTATCTCAATCGTGTGTGGTCCTCCTCGGCAGATGGGTACATTGATGAAGTGGCCTTGTTCATGCCTCAGGTCCAGGCGCAATTCACGGAATGCCTGACCCAGCTCAAAAAACTGCATTAAGTAGCTCTATTCTGATTGAGGCTTCAACACTTTGATGTCCAGGATGACGTCACCGTCTTCCTGGAGGGCACTCCATTGGGGCATGAGCATGAGCCAGGCCGGGCTTTGTTTGCAGGCGAGGTAGGCATGTTCATTCTCCCAGTGCATGAGGATGTAAAACTCATGGGTGTCCTTGACTTCAAACTGTTCGACACCGACAAAGCCCTTATATTGTTTGCAAAGCTTAGTGGCTTCTTCGCTCAATTCATGGACTTCGTCTTCCACAAACTCATCGTACTTAACGTGCATCAGGACTATCGCTTCAGATGCAGCCTTGGTCGAGGTTATTTCAGGCGTGGGGTCGGGTACCCTGATAATGCGGGCGATGATGTCTTGGGCTCGTTCAACATACGATTCAGGTACACACACCCTGGGGGCAGTTGAGCCATCAAAAGGCAACATGCCCAAGCCACTCTGCAAGAACTCGTTTTCTATCTGAATGGGTATGTTTGCGTTTTCAAGGGCATATTTAACAATATATGCCTGAGTCACATCAGTGGCTGAAAAAACATTGATATATTTATCCATAATTTAGACTCCTAAGTTATACGCATAAGGTCTTTGATTTTAATAGCGTATACTGGAAATGCAGAGGTGTCAATTGTATTCGAATTCCCAGAAATAGGGGACGAGAAGTTCTTGACTTGGCTGGCCGTGCGGTTGATAATTTAGGCTGGAATCTACGGATAGAACAAAACCATATTTAAGATGTGAAACAAGTGAATTTATGATCAATCATGTTGTTATTCGATTAGGTGAACTGGCAGATTTATCCACAGTGGCCGACTTTAATGTGGCCATGGCCAAAGAGACCGAAGGCACAGAATTAAATCGAGAGATTGTCACACGCGGTACTAAGATGGTACTCATGGGCAACAATCACGGTTTTTACATGGTGGCTGAGTACGAAGAACAGGTTCTGGGTTCATTGCTCGTAACTTTTGAGTGGAGCGATTGGCGGTGTGCACGATTTTGGTGGGTTCAGAGTGTTTATGTTAGACCCGAATTTCGTAAGCGAGGTGTGTATCGCCGGCTCTATGCCCACACCAAGACATTGGCCAAGCAGCAACCAGGCGTGTGTGGATTACGCTTGTATGCCATCAATACTAATGTGCAGGCTCAGAAAACATATATGCAGCTGGGTATGCAGAAAACCGGATATGAAGTGTTTGAAGAATCGATTGAGAAATTCAGGTAAAAAAACACCCCTGGGTTGAGAGAGACCTTGGGGGGGGCTTTGCTGGATGAAGGGTAATGAGTAAAGAAGGCAAGCGTGGTCATCAGAATACTAACCTTTTTGTGAAAGTGCTTGAGACATGACGATCAAGAAAAGTATGCACCTCATTTTTGTGTTGTTTCTTATCAATACAGCGTTTGCGGTCGAATTAGAGCCTCTGCCTGCTGATCCCTATTTTTCAGTGTATAAGCCCATAAAGACACCAGATCGTCAAGGCACGCTCATTCAAAGAGGCGATCGGTTGGCAATATGTGGAGATTCAATTACCGAGCAGAAGATGTATTCCCGCATCATGGAAACCTATCTGACGGTGTGTGTGCCGCAGCTTGATGTCACAGTACGACAATTTGGATGGAGCGGTGAACGGGCGCCTGGGTTTTATGCACGTATGGCCAATGATGTACTCCGGTTTAGGCCCACTTTGGCGACCACCTGTTACGGTATGAATGATCACCGATATCAACCCTACACGGAAGAAATCGGGCGTGTTTATCGTGACAACGCGTTGGCCATTATCAAAGACTTCAAACGACAGGGCGTGCGCGTGATTCAGGGTTCTTCTGGGACTGTGGGCAAGATACCGTCATGGGTCAGGTCGGCTAAAGGGTCGGTACAGGATCTCAATCTTGGCCTGCTCGAACTACGCAATATTGATGTATTGCTGGCTCAGCAGGAACAGGTTGGGTTTGCCGATATCTTTTTGCCTATGCTTGTCCAGGGGTTCTATGCCCAACAGACCCATGGCAAAGATTTTATGGTTTCCGGTAAGGATGGTGTGCATCCCGGGTGGGCAGGACAACTGGTGATGGCCTATGCCTTTTTGGAGGCCATGGGATTGGAGGGTGACATAGCACGCATTGACCTGGATGCGACCACCCAAAGGGCCACCGTGTCACAAAATCACACCCTTGTTTCAGCCAAGGACAATACGTGGGTGCTTGAAAGCCATGCGTATCCCTTCTGTGCCACCGGGGTCTTAGGCAACGACAGCAGCCTCCGTTCAGGTATGTCGCTTGTTCCGTTTAATGAACGACTCAATCGTTTCGTACTTGTGGTGCAAAATCTATCATCGGGGCGATACGAGGTGTCCTGGGGTGACGCAGTCCACATCTATACGTCAGAGGCTTTGTCCGAGGGTGTGAACCTGGCGGCAGATTATCCGGTCAACCCTTTTAGCAAAGCCTTTGAGCAGGTGGACAATGCAGTGGCCAAGAAACAGGCCTACGAAACACGTCAAGTAAAAACCCTGTTTCACGGCCCAGAAGGTCGTGCGGACATGGATGCGACTGTGGCTCTTACTGAAAAGACCAGGGCTCCCTTGGTCAAGGCGGTCTACACCACATTCAAGCCTGTAAAGCACAGGATTCATATTGTCCCGGTTCGGTAGACAATGGGGATGGCCTTCTATAAAGCCATTACGTCTGATGATTTGGCTGACTTGCTCTTGCGACCGGTTTTGGCGGGTAATTCCACGATGTTTGTCTTCTGGCGTTTCTGAACAGGTATTCGGAGTTTTAGCATGAGTTTGGCCTTGTTCAGAGCACTCAGGGAAAAGGTCACAGGGTAAAGCGCTTCGTGATACCAGAGGCGGGTGAAATATAGACCAATGGGACTGGGGTCAAAGGCAGTCCCTCGGCGTGTGGCTTTGGCAATCCAGGCAGCGCCTTTGACCACGGCCATTTGAATGGCTGTGGTCTGATTATCAAAGAGCAGAAGGTCGTGACTGATGAGCGAGGTGGCCAGGGCGTCAACTGCCAGAGCAGATTCTTCCACGGACGGACGGATCGCCATGTCTCCACCCCATGGGCCTTTGGGATGCTGAACTGAAATGAGCCATTCGCAGGCCCGAATAAGTTCTCCATTCATACAGCCCTTGAGGGATTGCGGGACATGGCCCAGATGTGAGATCACGCGACTGGTGCCATACACTGGATTTTTCTGACTCAAGGTTTGTTCATGGCCAAACCACAAGGTGGTCCAGAAGCCTTGTTCGTCTTGTGTGCTTTTGAGGTAAATGAGGCCTCGCTGCATGGCCTTAAGCGTGCGTTGCTTCAGCCGTTTGGGCAGGTTGTCCACCCAGCACCCCATGGCACCCAGCACGTGGGCCGTGATGTCCGGGCAGCTCGGATCAAATGAGCGATTGGTTCTGCCTTTTCCAAATGCGGGCATGCCGCCGTCTTTGTTTTGCAGGTCTATGAGCCATTGGATGCCGTGGGCTGCCGCTGCCTGACTCCGCTGCGCATTAGGCGAGAGACGATGCAACGCAATCAGTGCACCAGCCGTGCTGTCTCCATTTGGCACGGCCCCTGGCTGGTCGCTCCAAGCCCACGCACCCGGTGCTGCATAGGTGTTTGCGTGGACTTGATGTTGTTGTGTGAGCAGCCAGTCTCGGGTGACAGTCAATCTGCCTGTGCCGCTGGGAATGCCGTCAGTCATGGCATTGACCGCCAGGGTCGTGACAGTGGTGGCCAGACTGGTATTGATGGGCCAGCTTCCATCATCCCTTACGGAATCAACCAGGAAATGAGCGCCTTTGGTGACAATCTCATGATTCACTTGGCCACAGCGTGCCAGACTCATGACGATCATTGCAGTCAGGGGTGTGGCTTCCAGGAATCCGCCATTTTTTGGCTGAAGAGATTTCAAGATATTGAGTGTTTTGGGGATGCAGGCCTGGCGCAATTTGCGTTTGATTGGGGATCTGGGTTTTTTGACGTGGAACCTGGCTTGGCCAATGGCTATCAAGGCAGGTAACCGTAAGGCGTGAAAACGTTGCCTAGGGAGTGCCGCCAATTCAAAGGGCAGGGGTTTGACATATTGCCAGCCTGTGGTCTTGGGACCGAGGCGTTTGGCCATGGCACACATCATAAGGATCGGTGCAGAAAAACTCCGGTTATTCCCGCAGGTTCGGTTCACTGCCGACGCAATATCCTTGGGGGCTCGCGACCCCACATGGCGTTCGACCCAGGCTTCAGCCTTGGCCATGGCCTTATTATAGGTAAAGCTGCCATCTGACACTGAAAACGAACTCAGGCACAACAAAGTCGCGTTTAAATTGCTTTGACTTTTGGCGGTGTCACCCCAACCGCCATCTGCATTTTGGTGGTCTTTGAGCCAGTGCAATCCCCCCTCAATGAGATTGTGATACGTACGTCGATTGACTGATCCCAATGCAAAAACGGCGGTGGCTGTGGCCAGGGCGCTGCTGCTCGGCGTACCTGTCCAAAAACTGCTTTCATGACGCTGCTGCCACAGGTACGATTGCGTGTTGGTAATAGTCTGTTCAATTGTGTCTTTGATTGTTCTCATACTATTAGGCTCTGATGTTTCAGCACTGATAAACCGCACTTATGTATACTCGTAATTCATGGTTCTGTCCATGAAGTTTCCGCAAAATCCGACGCCTAGATCCCAAAGTGTATCCAGGTAATCCAGGCAAGATTCCCGGAGATAAGAAAGGTCAGTTTTACTGTGTGACAAGAGGCGGTCGGGCTTGGCTATGTGGATATTTTCTATCACCACAGACCTGACCCTGACACGCCCCTGGATGAAACCATGGGGGCCCTGGATCAGATTGTACGCAGTGGTAAGGCTCTGTACGTGGGTATTTCTCAATACAAGCCCAAAGAGGCTGCTATGGCTGCCAGGATGCTCCGAGATTTGGGCACACCCTGTCTGATTCACCAGCCCAATTACAGTATGTTCGATCGATGGATTGAACAGGGGTTGACGGATATGCTGGAAGAAGAGGGGATTGGGTGTATTGCGTTTTCACCCTTGGCTCAGGGTATGTTGACCCACAAATACATCAAGGGCATTCCAGCCGATTCCAGGGCGTCCAAGGCCCATTCCTATCTGAAACCAGACGTTATTACACCGGCTGTAATTGACAAAGTGATTAAACTCAACGATTTGGCCAAGCAGCGAGGCCAGGTATTGGCACAAATGGCTGTGGCTTGGGTTTTGCACAACAAAACCGTCACCTCTGCCTTGATAGGTGCCAGCAAAGTCGTACAAATTGAAGAAGCTGTGGCTGCATTGGATCATCAGTCCTTCTCAAAGGAAGAGCTTCAGAAGATTGATTCAATACTTGCCTCATAATAAACACAGTACTTCTTGTTACAACGAGTCAACTTGTTGTTTTTCGTGCTCGTTTTTCATCTAGCATTCCTGTAAGTCCTTTTGTATCAACACAACAAGGCAATATTTTTGGGACTTACTGTTTTTATCGGACTGGTTCTGGAAGTCTGTGTAATTTCTTGTATAATATTATCGCGTATTGGTGTGTAAGTATTGGAATGGGTGCCTTCTCCCAATTTTAGGGCAATACTAAACTTTGATTTTGACGATGAGTGCGAATAGCTGCCTCCGTTTCATGGCGTAAGTTCTGTATGCATGGTTAATTTCTAAGCCTGTTTTGGCATGATATTAACGCTTTATTCCGGAAAAGACCGTGTCAAATGTTGTCCGGACTGAGGCATCAAGAAAACAGTCATTTTTTCAATATTGGCTCTTTTGCGTAATAAGGGTCAAACACAACTATAAAGTTGGGAGCTGTTCGAGAGAGTGGCTTTCAGGCCAGGTTTGTTGGAGATCAGAAAAATGCGAAGAACGTATGTTGTAATGTGCTGCCTGATCAGTCTTCTTACAATAGGTACAGCCTATGGTTTTAATGCCAATACGGATCCCAGTCTTGTGGGTCTGTGGAAGTTAGATGAAACAGAGGGGACCGTTGCTTTGGATTCCTCACCCAGTGGCAATAACGGGACGCTCAATGGGAACGCGGCTTGGGCTGAAGGCTACCTGGGTGGCGCAATAAGTCTCGATGGAACTAATTCTTACATCGATGTTGGTGCCAGCGATGTTTTCAACCTTACTGAGCAGGTCACTTTGGCTCTCTGGATCAAGCCCAATGACCTCAACAATGGTCAGCATAACCATTGGTTGGGAAAAGGTGATCATGCCTATGCCATTAAACATAATGTAAACAATAATATTGAATTCTTTGTTTACGATGCAGGCGATTGGCATAGTGTCAACTATACAGGTTATGACGACTCCTACAATGGTGAATGGCACCACATGGCTGGTACCTATGATGGCACCGCGGTTACGATTTATGTGGACGGCATATTCGGTATTGAGGCTGCCTATTCAGGCGGTATTGCCGTATCCACGCATCGTGTTAGGATCGGCGAAAATTCCGAAGAAACGGGTCGTTACTCGGATGGCGTTATTGACGATGCACGCATTTACAGTCGTGCCCTGACATTGGAAGAAATCCAGGCTGTCATGGCCGGCGGCGGTGATCCTGCCTTGGCATCTGGCCCTATGCCTGTTGTGGACGCAGAGGATGTGTGGTATGAGGGTTCAATCCTGGAGTGGATACCCGGTGAGTCAGCTGTGGCTCACGACGTCTATTTTGGTGCCAGTCTGGAAGATGTCAATAATGCCAACCGGAACAATGACTTGAGTGTCCTGGTCAGCCAAGGCCAAGGGGACGGTGAATATGCCCTCGGCTCGCTGGAATTTGGTCAGATGTATTTCTGGCGTGTGGATGAAGTCAATGGGGCACCGGACAACACCGTGTTTAAAGGCGATGTTTGGAGTTTTACGGCTGAACCCTATTCAATTCAAATTCCGGGTGTTGACATTATTGCGACGGCATCAAGTGCTTCCAATGAGTTTTCAACGGCTAAAAAGACGATTGATGGGTCTGGATTGGCTGAAGACGGCACGCATTCCATTGCCTCTGAAACCATGTGGTTCACGGCCATGGGCGATACGGACGCCTGGATTCAATACGAATTTGATGGCGTCAAAAAGTTGGATACTATGAAGGTCTGGAACTCCAATAGTGCCGCCGAAGGCTTTATTGGCTATGGCGTTAAGGGTGTCGAGATTGCCTACTCAACGGACGGTGAAACCTGGAACGTGTTAGAAGATGCCAATGAGCTGAGTCGTGCACCGGGTCTTCCCACCTATGACCAGCCCGATGAAATCGCTTTTGATGGCGTAGCAGCCAAGATGGTTCGTTTGAACATCCAAAGCAACTTTGGTGGATTCATGCAGGCGTACAGTCTGAGTGAAGTTCAATTTAATGCCATTCCTGCTGCAGTTCGTCAACCAGAACCTGTTGATGGGGCCGCTGATGTGTTTCCTAACGACATGGCGTCGTGGCGTGCCGGTCGTGGAGCGGCTCAAAGTATCGTGTATCTCAGTACAGATCCCAATGCAGTGGCCGATGGTGTAGCGCCTTCTGTGACATCCAATACCAATAGTCTGGATTTTAGCTCGTTTGATCTTCAGATGGGGACTCCCTATTACTGGCGCGTGGATGAAGTCAATAATGCTGAGGCCGTGTCTGTCTGGGCAGGTCCTGTGTGGAGCTTTTCAGTTGTCGCAGCCGTGGTGGTTGATGATTTCGAGAGTTATGGCAATGACAGCCCGGACCGTCCTTTCCAGGTCTGGCTTGATGGGTTTGGGTATTCACCTGATGATTTCTTCCCTGCCGGGTACAATGGTAATGGCACAGGTGCAGGTATTGGACATGACATTTGGAGTGTGTCCAGTGATCACTTCAATGGTGACATCATGGAAACAGGCAGCACCATACCAGGCAGTAGCCAGTCGATGCCATTCTATTATGGCAATTCAGGCGGCGTAGCGTCACAGACGGAACGTACATTTGCTGTATCGCAAGACTGGACCATGGGTGGGGCTCAAACCCTTTCGATTCCCTTTAGTGGCCAGACAGGCAACACGGGTACGCTGTATGTCAAGATTAACAATACCAAGCTGACCTATCCGCACGGTGCTGCCAATATTGCCATGAGCGGATGGCAGGCCTGGAATATTGATCTGACGTCCATGAACGTGCAAAATGTGACGAAGCTCCAGATCGGTGTGGATGGCGGCAGCGCGTCAGGTATGATTCTGATTGATGACATTACACTGCACCCCACAGCCGGCGAAACTGTTAATCCGGCAGATCCTGGTACAGCCAATTTGGCCGGTCTCTGGAATTTTGATGCAGGTAGTGGTTCAGTCGTGGCTGACAGTTCTGGCAATGGTAACAATGGTACCATCGAGGGTGGCAGCAATTCCTGGATGCCAGGCAAGCAGGGTAGTGCCCTGAGCATGAGCATCAATACGTATGTGAGTGTGCCAGGAGCCGCATGGTCGTCGGTTAGCACAGAATTTACCGTGTCGTTCTGGGCCAAAGGCGATGACTTGTTGGCCGATAACTGGGGCTTCTTTGCTGGCAACGCGGATGATAGAATCGTATCGTGCCATCTTCCTTGGGGTGGTGAGGTCATCTTTGACACCACACCGGGTTGGAACACGGAGCGAGTTATTGTGGGTGCTTCTGATAGCGAGCTGAAAGGTCAATGGCGTCACTGGACCTTCGTCAGAAATACCGAGACAGGTGAAAAGCAAGCCTACCTGGATGGTTTACTCTACGGCAGTGCCACCCCTTCGGCTGATCCTATCGAGGATATCGATCGATTCTTCATTGGCGCTGGTGATGCCGGTGTTAGCCCGTACCTGGGATTGATCGATGAGTTCCAGATCTATAACCGGGCATTGTCTGCTGGAGAAGTTCTCTGGCTGTCTGGCAATATCGCGCCAGTCGACAAGTTGTTCTAAATCGCGTGTCTTGCTGATTTAGAATCAATGTTCTGAACAGTTGAAGCGGCCTTGGCTAGTCCAAGGCCGCTTTTTTTGTTTGATTGACCACCCTACCGCCCCAAACCAGCCTTAATTTTGTGGCCCTGGCCAAATCCGATTTTTAACTTACTCTGGGGCATCCCTCCGTCTATAATGCAGTTGCTTATATGACATTTTGATGGAGATCATCATGGCAACCTTTTTATCCAGGCGACAATTTGTAACACAATCCGGTGCCACCCTATTGGGTGCTGGCCTGCTTCAGGCCCGGCCTGCTGCCCTGGCTGCCAACCCTGTGCCAGTATCGTTGGTGGACTCATTTACCTATTGTCTAAACACCGCGACCGTGAGAGGTCACAAACTGGGTCTTGTGGGGGAGGTGGAATTGGCTGCCAAGGCAGGGTATGATGCCGTGGAGCCGTGGATTGGATCGATTCAGAAATATGTAGAGCAGGGGGGTTCTTTGGCTCAACTGAAACAACGGATTTTAGATTTGGGTTTGACTGTCGAAAGTGCCATTGGCTTTTCATCATGGATTGTGGATGATGCGGACAAACGGGCACAGGGCATGGAGCAGGCGAAGCGTGACATGGATCTGTTGGCACGCATTGGAGGCACTCATTTGGCAGCGCCTCCTGCGGGTGCTACCAATGGCTCTGATCTTGATCTTCAGAAGGCGGCTGAACGCTACAGAGCCCTACTGGAACTGGGCGATACGATTGGCGTGGTCCCCGCCATAGAGGTTTGGGGGTTCTCAAAAAATCTTTATCGGCTGAGCCAATCCGTATTCGTGGCAGTCGAAGCGGGCCATCCCAAAGCCTGTGTCCTTGCCGATGTGTATCATCTGTATAAAGGGGGGTCCGATTTTGAGGGGCTGAGATTGCTCAGTGCCGAGGCCATGCCCATTTTCCACATGAATGACTATCCTGCATTGCCTCGCAAGCAAATAAAGGACAGCGATCGCGTTTTTCCAGGTGACGGGGTCGCGCCTCTGGATGAGATAATGACCGATCTCCGTGTGATCAATCCCAACACGGTCTTGTCTTTGGAGTTGTTTAATCCGACCTATTGGAAGCGTCCCGCCCTGGAGGTCGCGAAAGAAGGCCTGGCCAAAATGAAACAGGCTGTGCAGCGGACTCTATGAGATCATTACAAATTATCAATCATGCAGTTTTGTCAGGAGACACGTCATGAACCGTCGAGAATTCATCCAGGCCGGTGCGGCCGGCATTGCATTGTCGGCCCTCAAGGGATACCAACCACTTTATGCTCAATCATCAGCTCGACGTGTGGGATTAATCGGGTGCGGATGGTATGGTAAGGGGGCTTTGTTACGCCTGCTGCAGGTTGAGCCCGTGACTGTCACAGCCCTGTGCGATGTGGATTCGCGTATGCTCAATGAAGCGGCGGATCTGGTGGCCAAGCGGCAGGCCAGTCATACAAGGCCTCGTCTCTATTCCGACTATCGGGAGATGCTCAAAAAGGAGCCCTTGGACATTGCCCATGTGGCCACACCCGACCACTGGCACGCGTTGCCGGCCATTGCCGCTTTGAAGGCCGGGGCTGATCTGTATCTGGAAAAGCCGGTTGGCGTGGATGTGGTTGAATGCCAGGCCATAGCCGCCGCAGCCAAAAAATATAAACGAATTGTCCAGGTAGACTTGCAGCGTCGCAGTACGCCTCATCTGGTGGATGCTCGCAAACGTATCATTGAGTCCGGAAGACTGGGCAAGGTTGGGCTGGTGGAGATGTGTAGTTATTATCACATGCGTTTCAGAGGTCAACCGGCAGCGCAAGCACCGCCCGACCATCTGGACTATGATTTTTGGACAGGTCCGGCGCCTATGCGGGCCTATACGCCGAATGTGCACCCCAGGGGGTGGCGTGCCTATATGGAATACAGCAATGGCATTATGGGAGACATGTGCGTGCATATGTTTGACATGACGCGCTGGATGCTGGGACTCGGATGGCCCACACGCATTAGTTCCAGTGGGGGTATTTTTGTGCAGAAGGACAGTATTGCCACTACGCCAGATACCCAGACCGCCACATTTGATTATAAAGAGACCACCGTCCTCTGGCAGCATCGCACGTGGGGACATCCTGCGGACAAAGCGTATCCCTGGTCAGCTACGTTTTACGGTGACAAGGGGACGCTTAAAGCCAGTGTACAGGGGTATGATTTTATTCCTAGGGGCAAGGGCACTGCTGAGCATGTGGATGTTCGATATGAACTGGATGAGTACCCTGAAGATAAAACCGAAAAGGACCTCGAAAAACATGTGGCGCCGGCACTTCGGAATCACATGAAGAATTTTTTGCATGCCATTGATACGCGTACCCTGCCTGTGTCCAACATTAACGAAGGGTACATCTCCAGTGCGAGTTGTATCCTGGCCAATATTGCTCTGAATACTGGCCGGACCCTGCAATGGAATGCGAACACGCATCGCGTGATCCAGGACGACGAAGCCAATCGGCTTCTGGCCAGGCCATATCGCAGTCCATGGCTTCATCCTGATCCAACCCGTGTTTAATAGGGGGGCCTGGTGTGACTCTCAAATTGAAACGCGAATATCTGGCCACCATTATATTTGATGCAGATACCCGTGCAGGGAAAAACTATGACATAGGACTGCTCGTTGTGATTGCAGCGAGCGTCCTGGTCGCCATGCTGGATAGTGTGGCGGAGATCCAGGGCAAATATGGCCCCAAGCTGCAAGTCGCTGACTGGTGTCTCACGATTCTTTTTAGTCTGGATTACGGGGTTCGACTGTGGTGTGTAAAACGTCCAGTCAATTATGCCTTGAGCTTTTTTGGCCTGGTCGATCTATTGAGTGTCATTCCCACCTACCTCAGTCTGCTAATCCCAGGGAGTCAATACCTTGCCACGTTGCGTTTTCTACGAATCCTGCGTATATTTCGCGTACTCAAGCTGTCTACCTATCAGGCGGAATTGCAGCTTTTGCTGCAGGCCCTGATGATCAGTCGTCGCCGTATTACGGTCTTCCTCTTTTTTGTGTTGACCATGGTGGTGGTGCTGGGCTCACTGATGTATACCCTTGAATACAGCGATTCCACCAGCGGTTTTTCCAGTATCCCCCGCAGTATCTACTGGGCCATTGTCACGCTCACCACCGTGGGGTATGGTGATGTCTCGCCCAAGACAGGGCTTGGCCAGACTGTGGCGTCCTTAATCATGATCCTGGGTTACAGCCTCATTGTGGTACCCACAGGTATTGTGGTGTCGTCCATGCCCAAGGAAGCCAAAGAAGCCGCGACTCAACACAAACTCGCCTGTGCCGCGTGTTCATGCCAAGCCCACGACGCGGATGCCAAGTTTTGTAAACAATGTGGCAGTAAACTGAAGATGTAAACTGAAGGGTACCTAATAACGGATCAAGGGGAAAGCAGCCCCAGGCTCGTATCCTGTCCATTCGCAGGGACATTTGCGGGAACTCACACCAAAGCATCGACTGAACTTGCACTCCATGACGTCCTGATGTAGAATTCTACTTTTGACAGTTTGTCTAACAGGATATATTAAGTTGAGATGGAGATCCCGACCATGGCTAAGGTGAAGAAAAAGAAGGCCGTGAAGGCCAGAGTTAAACGTATTTCCCGTGTGACTAAGCCGGAAGCGATGTCCCTGGAGCAGTGGCAGGTGGCGTTGCGACGCCAGTTTGGCACTGAACAAAAGTTTCGGCTCAAGAATCAAGGGACTGAGCCGATCTTTTCAGAATATTTGGTGACCAATCCCGAAACCCAGGGGCAGTATCGCGTGGCTATTCGGGGGCAAAGGCTTGGAGACAACTTTTGTACGTGTCCGGATTTTGCGGTGAATACACTGGGGACCTGCAAGCATATCGAATGGACTTTGGCCCAATTGTTGCGAAAGCGTGGGGGTAAAAAAGCCCTGATTGAGGGGTTTTGCCCGGTCTATTCAGAGATCTATCTACGCTATGGTGCTAAACGTGAGGTGGTGTTCCGGGCAGGTACGGATTGCCCCAAGTCTTTGCAAAGGCATATCAACAAAGTCTTTGACAAACTTGGCATGATGCGAGCTGCTGGATATCAAGGGTTTGATGGGTTCATGAAGAGGATGGCGAACCAGTCGCATGAGGTGCGTTGTTACGAGGATGCTATCACGTTCATTGCCGAGGTTCGGGACCAGGTAAATTTGCACAAACGAATTGACAGGACTTTTCCCAAGGGTATTAGCAGCCCGGCTCTTAAGAAGCTGCTCAAGGTATCCCTTTATCGATATCAGTGTGAAGGGGCTCTGTTCGCAGCACGGGCTGGCCGGAGTTTGATTGCCGATGATATGGGCCTGGGCAAGACCATTCAGGCGATTGCCGCTGTGGAGATCCTGGCCCGGACAGTGGGATTGGAACGTGTACTGATTGTGTGTCCCACTTCGCTCAAATATCAATGGCAGCAAGAGATCACCAAGTTTTCCGATCGGGAGGCGACTGTGGTGGAGGGCTCGATCAGGCAACGCGAGACACTTTACGGTGCAGACACCCTATATAAGATTGTCAACTATGAAGTGATCCACCGCGATCTCAAGGCCATTGAGGCCTGGACGCCAGAGATGATCATCCTGGACGAGGCTCAACGCATCAAGAACTGGAACACACGTCGTGCCAAGAGCGTCAAACAATTAAAGTCTCCCTATGCGATTGTGCTCACTGGTACACCCCTGGAGAACCGTCTTGAGGAGCTCCACTCCATTGTGGAATTTGTGGATCGTTTCCGATTGGGGCCTATGTTTCGCTTTTTGTCCGAACATCAACACGTGGATGAGCGGGGCAAGGTGATTGGTTATCACAATCTGAGTCAAATCGGAAAAACTCTGAAACCCATTCTGATACGGCGTACCAAAGACGAGGTCCTCAAGCAGTTACCTGAGCGCTTAGACAAGAACTATTTTGTCCCCATGACCGAGGAACAACGGAACCATCACGACGAGAATCAGGAAATTGTGGCACGCATTGCCGCTAAATGGGCCAAACACCATTTTCTATCTGAGACTGACCAGCGACGTCTTTTAGTGGCTCTGCAAAACATGCGTATGAGTTGTGACAGCACCTATTTGCTTGATCACGAGACAAAGCATGGGGTTAAGGCTGATGAGTTTGTGGCTGTGCTGGACGAACTTTTTGAGCAGTCTCAGGCCAAGGTTGTGGTCTTCAGTCAGTGGTTGCGCATGCACGAATTGCTTAGAGAACGTTTGGATGCCGCAGGTCACAAATACCTGTTGTTCCATGGCGGTGTGCCCAGTAAGAAACGCAAGGATCTGATCCACCAGTTTAAGCATGAAGACGACCATCGCGTGTTTCTGTCCACGGATGCTGGCGGTGTGGGCTTGAACCTACAGAATGCTTCTGCTGTGGTCAATATGGACCTACCCTGGAATCCTGCGGTCTTGGAACAACGCATCGGTCGTGTACATCGCTTGGGCCAGAGCCGACCCGTTCGCGTGATCAATTTTGTGGCTCAGGGATCCATTGAAGAGGGCATGCTTTCAGTCCTGTCTTTTAAACAGTCCTTGTTCACCGGCGTACTCGACAATGGTCAAGACGAGGTCTTTCTGGGTGGCACACGTCTCAAACGGTTCATGCAAACCGTGGAAAAAGCCACGATGGGTATCCCTGCTGCTATGCCTTCCGCCCCGACTCCCGTCGCAGAAGTCACTGCGGATGATGAAATCTTGGCCGAACCGGATACCACCGAGAGCCCTTGGAATGATTTGGTTACCACTGGATTGTCCTTCCTGGATCAACTTCGAGGTGCCTTGAATACCGAACCAGGCAAAGTGAATGGGCCAAGAAAATCCAAGTTACCCATTGCAATCGAAACCGACAAGAATACGGGAGAGCCCTACATCAAACTGCCAGTCCCCACCCAGGATCTACTTCAAGGTGTGGCTGATCTTCTCGGCGACTTGGCCAAAAGATTTTAAGACATGGCGTACAGTAAAACAAGAAAGGGCCGCTGGAATCGGGCCACTATATTCGCACCCTTCACAGAGGTTCCTACATGAAGGTCGGGGAGACGTATAAAAAGAGACGTGACTATGCCTCTGAGCAGACCCTTGAGTTTAAAAACTACTCCATCGAAATCTATCTAAATGATCCCGGAGAAGTGTCGCACGCTCAACTGGAAACAGAGGTTTTGGTACCTGTGCTGGGTGAATGATCTTGACACGGTATCGTGTGCAGTAGATGAGTTTCAGATGTTCAGACAAAGAGGGTACCAGGATGCAGAACCAGGACCAGACACGCGTGAGTCGACGCTCTTTTTTGAAGGCTGCGGGGACCGGCAGTGCCGCTCTGGGTGTTTCAGGGTTGGGCATGTGGGGGTATGAAAATGGTCGAAGCCCTGAGACCTACACGGGCTGCGAGGGATTTCAGGGGGCAGCCCAATCCTTCAATCGCGAACGTTTTGCTGTTGATAAACCTCATTATGACGTGGTGGGCCCCACCCGTCGTGCTGATGGACGCACTGAGGTGATCTTTAGTCGGTTAGGGCCTCTTTCACGAGCCCTGCGACAGGGCGGTGATATCTCGAAGATGGATGAGCCATGGAAAAGCTTTTATACTGCGAAGCCGGATGTCTTTGAACAGGACAAGCAGGCCATAGAGGTTCAAGCGATGATTCAGGAGGAAAGTCGGGCCAAGCGTGATACCTTTTTGCTGACCAAGGCATGGTCTCGGGCGATGTCTGCGGTGAATCCTCGCGGCATTGGTGATACCGCGCCTGCAGAGTCTGATTTTTCCAGTCAGTCCAGCGAACCGTTCAAAATGAAGGACCCTGAATCAACGGCCCGGCTGATCAAAAAGATTTCGTATGAATGTGGATCTGTGCTCACAGGGATTACAAAGCTAAATCCCGACTGGGTCTATCAGTATCCCTCACGCAAACGTGGTTTCGCCATGGATGCCCCCATAGAGGTACCAGCTCACTGGCAGTATGCCATTGTGGTGGGGACACCCATGTCCTGGGATCCGATGTATTCGAATCCAAATTTTGGGACCAGTGAAGACGCCTATGCCAAGTCCCGGATTGTCGCCTTTCGCCTGGCTTCATTTATTAAACAATTGGGATATGCGGCCCGGCCTCACACACCAGGCACCGACTATGACCTAATGGTGCCACCTATTTTGGTGGATGCAGGTATGGGTGAGCAGGGACGTCACGGTGTGATTGTGACACCTGAATTGGGCAGCAATTTTCGGCCCGCCATCATCACCACCAATCTGCCCATGGCCACTGACAAGCCCATTCGATTTGGTGTCCAGGAGTTCTGTAAGACCTGCAAGATCTGTGCGGAGCAATGTCCCAGTGGTGCGATCACCCATGGAGGGAAAACCGTGGTACGCGGATACCGTCGCTATGCGATCAATCCCTCCAAGTGTTTTGCCTTTTGGAATTCCAACCTGGGAAATATGGGCTGTCGGATCTGTGTTGCCGTGTGTCCCTATACACGCAAGTCAAACTGGGTTCATCGTTCCGCGCTAAATATCACGGCTCATGACCCCACCGGTCTCAGCCACAAGGCGTTGACCGGTCTGCAAAAACGGTTTTATCCGGGCCCTGATCCTCAGGACTATTATGCCGAATCCTTGGGTGGCAAGAATGCGTCCTATCGCGCCGCACCATGGTGGCTTCGCACTGAAGACTTCATTGATTTTCAAGGAGGCGAAAATGACGCTATTTGACGGTGGTTTGTTTTGGTTCCTGCAGGGCGTGCTGGCATGCCTCGCGATCCTCGGAGGTAAGATCTGGTTGGAAGACAAGCAGATTCGCATGCCCTGGTGGAAATGGAGTCTGGTGGCACTCTGGACCGTGTTTGTAGGCGGCACGGTGGCCTATGTGGGAACAAGTTTGGGAGAGGGCGAGCCTCAGGCTGCCCTCATGGGGGCCCTGTTTGCCGGTGTGATTGCAGTCATCTCAGCCGTGGTGCTATGGCGGATTTTGCGATGGAGATAAAAAGGCGTAAAGCCCTTTTTGTGTGGTTGATATTTGTTTCTCTTGTATTGGCTTGGCTTGTCGGGGCGTTTCGTCAGGAGATCGAACTGGCACCGTTTATGGGGGAGGTTCTGCCACAGGCGGAGCGATTTGAGCGTGTCCAAGATTGGCTGTATGTGGGGTATCGACAGGTAGGAGATGCCGAAAACACGGTTGGATTTGTGGCGTTTGGATCTGGACAAGGGTATGCCGGTCCTATAGGCTTGGCCGTGGGGTTGACACCTCAGGGGACCATTGCGAGAGTGGCCATGTCTCGAGAAACTGAGACGGTTGCTTTTCTAAGAAAGATATATTCAGCTGGCCTGTTTGACAGTGTCATTGAGAAATCCTGCGATGACGCCTTTCGCATAGATCGTGACATTCAGGCTGTGACAGGTGCGACAATGTCACTTCAGGGAGTCACCGAAGCCATGCGCAGAGCCTGTCACAGAGTGGCCCGCCAACTCAATCGCCCTGTTGAAGAGGTGCCCGTGCCTCGGGTCTCAGTGGGGGTTCCGGAAGCTGTCCTGTTGCTGCTGTATGTGGTCGGGTACTTGGCCTATCGGCGCAAACAAGGAAAACATAGATGGTTGCAACGGATTGGCTTGGCACTAGGATTTGTCTTGGTGGGGGTATGGTTAAGTCGTCCCATCTCACTGATCCATATCAACGCATTTTTGCTGGGTTATTGGCCTTTGTGGCAGACGCATCTGTATTGGTATCTGCTGGTCGGGGGTGTCCTTCTGCCCATTCTGTTGACAGGCAAGAGTCCCTATTGCAGTTACGTGTGCCCATTCGGAGCGGTTCAGCAAGCACTAGGGGCGTTAGGTGGTAAGGTGGTGGCAGTCTCCCCCAAAGTCAGTGTGTGGTTACGTTGGGCTCAACGCTTCCTGGTTTGGGTTGCCGTGCTCTGTGCCCTGGCCACCCGAAATCCAGTCGTGTTTAACTATGAAGTCACCGGAACCTTCTTCAGCTTAACTGGCGCACTCTGGCAGTTTGTTTTGCTGGCCGTTGTGCTCATTGTCTCATTATTCCTGACCCGGCCCTGGTGCAATTACCTGTGTCCCATTCGCGTAATAACGGATTATCTCCGTGCCGTGCGATGCATGTTCAAGCGTTCGTGACAATAAGAAACGAACTGCTGCGCAGGCTTCGCCCGCAGCCAAACCTTGGCATGCTAAAGATCCCGCCTGGAATAACAAAAAACAGCCTCACACAAAGGCACGGAGACACGGAGGGCTGACGCTGAATTTGAATGATCCTGTCTGTCTACTGGAGCCACAGTGTGTTTGAATGGTGGGGTTTTGACAGGAAGGCGTCCGCGATGTTGCGACTGTCCTTTGGCTTTGTCGGATTGTGTTTGGGTATGTATGCGTTGGGCCATACGTAAGTTGTTCGGTTGGAAGGGGCTTGCTTTATTGAAAACAATGATAACCGCGAATTTTACGAATTAAGCGAATTCGCCAACGCCGGCCAAACAATGTGACCTGTCATGCCGAAGGATTGAGGCATCTATTTAACTGGGCGCGAAGCGACAACAAACCAGAAACTAACAACGAAAAACCAAGAACTAAGAACTAAAGACCATTCAACAGGAAGAACTCGAAGAGCCGATGCGAATGCGTCACTTTTTACTTTTGCGTGTGGCCGCCGTCATGCATCCTTCGGCTGCCTCTGCTGAAACAGAGCGTTCAGCGTTAGTCTCTGCTCAAGTAAACACGTTTACACCACAGAGCCTTCCTTGAACTTGAATGACGGCTTGGAATTATGCTCGCACATGCCCTTTAGATTTGAACGTTAATCGGATGGAAGGGGCTTGTTATATTGAAAACTAAGATAACCGCGAATTTAGCGAATTATGCGAATTCGCCAACGCCGGCCAAATAATGTGACCTGTCATGCCGAAGGATTGAGGCATCTATTTAACCAGTCCACGCAGCGGCTCAAAAGAGCTGATCGCTGAAAGCTGAGAGCCAAGGACCCTTTTTGCCACAGATTACACGGATTGAAACTAACAACGAATGACGAAAAACGAAAAACTGCTTGTGTCCACAAATCTTCACAAATTTCCACGAATAACCAACAACAAAAAACAATCTCACACAGAGGCACAGAGACACGGAGGGCTGACGCTGAAATCGAATAATCCTGCCCTCGCGAATGTCCGTCTCACGCTGAACCCGCCTGGCGGCGGGGCGGTCCGTGCCGGACCTTACGTGTGCTGTGCTGGCCAGGACTCACGAAGCCGAGGCGACTTCTTCGTCCAGTCCGGCTTGCCCACGGGCGTGGGACTCCGACTGTCAGAAAAATAACCACGCAAACCATCTGATCTTCCTATCTTCTTATATTCTTTGCTTCTGGCCTAAGGCCTGCCAGACGTCTGGTGAATTCAATGGTTATGTCTTCAGGTATCAAGTTTCAAGTCTCATCCCTTAGCGCAGCCAACAACGAATAACTAACAACCAACAACTAAAGCGAAGCGACCACCGCTTGGCCTGTGAAACCCGGCCTTCGGCCGATTTCCCCCTTGTCATAGGGATATATCGGGGGTAGGATTGTGCTGCTGAAGGGGAAAAATTCTTCTGGGTCTGGAAACTTATGTGGTTTGTGCGACCTGGAAGGGTGTTTTCGCCTCTGTTTTACTTGGGATTAGCATGGCTAGCTTGGCTGCGTTTTTCGGCTAATAGATTCGAGAGAGGTTTAATGCCACGGATATTTGACAACATTGACCAATTGTTGCTGCCTGCTCTAAAGGAGACCTTGAAAGTTTCCGAGCGAGCTGATTTCTGTGTGGGATACTTCAATCTGCGGGGCTGGAAGTCTATTGACAAACTTGTTGATGAGTGGCCTGGTGGTGTAGAACACTGTTGTCGGTTGCTTGTGGGTATGCAGCGACTGCCTTGGGAAACGCTTCGGGATGGCCTGGGCATCGTACATAAAGAAGTTGCCATTGACAACCAGATGGCGATCCAAATCAAGAAGAGACTGGCTCAGGAATTTCGGGATCAACTTACTATTGGTAGCCCTACTAATGCGGATGAAGCTGGATTAAGACGTCTTGCAGCTCAAATCCTGAACAAGAAACTGACTGTAAAACTGTTTCTCCGCCATCCTTTACATGCAAAACTCTATTTACTTTTTAGATCTGACCCTGTTAGCCCTAAGGTTGCCTACTTGGGTAGCAGTAATTTGACGTTTTCTGGCCTGTCTAAGCAAGGTGAACTGAACGTTGACGTCCTGGATCAAGATGCCTGCAAGAAACTGGCTCGATGGTTTGAAGATCGCTGGGATGACCGCTGGTGCGTCGACATCTCAAAAGAGCTGATTGAAATCATTGATGAGAGCTGGGCATGTGCCGACCTTCTTTCACCATACCTGATTTACTTGAAGATGGCATATCATCTTTCTCAGGAGGCCAGATGTGGCTTGACTGAGTTTCATCTGCCCACTGATTTTGGAAATCAATTATTTGATTACCAAATTGCGGCAGTCAAAATTGCGGCGCATCACTTGAATAAACGGGGTGGTGTATTAATTGGTGACGTGGTGGGCCTTGGGAAAACTCTTATGGCTACAGCACTGGCCCGCATTTTTGAAGATGACTACAATTTAGAAACACTGATTATTTGCCCTAAGAATCTAGTCTCAATGTGGGAGGATTACCGTATAAGGTATAGGCTTCGTGCCAAGGTCCTTTCTGTGAGTCAAGCGATTAAGAAGCTACCTGATACACGTCGTTTTCGTTTGGTGTTAATTGACGAAAGTCATAATCTGCGAAATCGTCATGGAAAACGCTATCGGGCCATTCATGAGTACATAAGGGAAAATGAAAGCAAGGTCATTCTCCTTTCTGCGACTCCGTACAACAAAACTTACATTGATTTGGCTAATCAACTGAGGTTGTTTGTGCCTGAGGACGCCGATGTTGGCATTCGACCTGAGAATCTTTTGCGTGACCTGGGCGAAACCGAATTCATTCGTCGTCACCAGTGTCCCTTACGCTCGCTCGCTGCTTTTGAAAAGAGCGAGTACGCTGATGACTGGCGTGAGCTCATGAGGTTGTTTTTGGTTCGTCGGACAAGGAGCTTCATTCGAGACAACTATGCAGCGACCGATCCTTCAAATGATCGCAAATTTCTTACCTTTGCAGATGGTTCCAGATCCTATTTTCCTGAGCGGTTGGCAAAGACCATCAAATTTGAGATTAATAATCGTGACAAGACCGATCAATATGCTCAATTGTATTCTGCCAGAGTGGTCAACGCCATTAATGAATTAACATTGCCTCGATATGGACTGGGCAACTACGTGAAGGAAGAACCTCACGATCCTCCCACAACTGCGGAAGCCAAAATTATTGCGGACCTGTCACGAGCCGGAAAGAGGCTTATGGGTTTCTGCAGGACTAATCTGTTTAAACGCTTGGAAAGTACTGGACTCGCATTTCTACAGTCTGTGCAGAGACATATTCTACGGAATTATGTCTATATCATTGCCATAGAAAACCACGCTTCCATTCCCATCGGTACACAAGATGCCAGTTTTCTGGATGGTCGTTTCACTGATTTGGACACTGATCTTTTTGCCTCCGATGACGACGATACTCCAAGCCCCCAAGAATCCAATCATTTGCAAACAGAGGCCGATTTCAGGCAGCGTGCTTCTGAAATATATGAAACCTACGCAGGCCAGTTTCGCAGGCGTTTTCGCTGGCTCCCTCCTGAACGTTTTGTATCGGATCTGGCAGATGATCTACGCAATGACATTGCCGTTTTGTTGGCCGTACTGAAACGCTCTGGCGAATGGAATCCCGCTCGCGACACCAAGCTGGCAGAACTCCGTGCCCTGATTAAGAAAAAGCATCCCAATCAAAAGGTCATTGTCTTTTCCCAGTTTGCCGACACCGTTTCGTACTTGTATGATCAACTCACAGAGGCTGGGGTACAACGTATTGCCGAAGTGACTGGCAATAGCGAAGATCCCACGAAGCTGGCATGGCGATTTAGCCCGGAGAGCAATGACAAGCGAGATTCGGTTTCATCAGACAAGGAACTCAATGTTCTGATTGCCACAGACGTACTCAGCGAAGGCCAAAACCTCCAAGATGCTGCCATTATTGTGAACTACGATCTGCCTTGGGCCATTATCAGGCTCATTCAACGAGCCGGTCGTGTGGATCGAATTGGGCAAAAGGCTGAAGAGATACTCTGCTACACCTTTTTGCCAGCAGATGGTGTGGAGCGTATCATCAGGCTTCGTTCTCGCCTGCTTCAACGATTACGAGAAAATGCCGAGGTGGTGGGTACGGATGAGGACTTCTTCGAAGATACTCACAGCGATGAAATGATACGGGACCTCTTTACCGAGAAGGCAGGTGTTCTGGATGGTGACGACGACGCTGAAGTCGATTTAGGTTCGTATGCGTATCAAATCTGGAAAAATGCCACAGATGCTGATCCCACACTCCTGAAGACCGTGTCTGATCTATCTAACGTAGTCTTTTCAACAAAAACGCATGCCACCCAGAATGGGCTCAATGGTGTACTTGCCTATGTCAAGACGTCCGAAGGCAATGACGCTCTGGCGTGGCTTGACCAGAAAGGCCAGACTGTCACAGAATCTCAATTTGCCATCTTGAAAGCCGCTGAGTGTACTCCGAGCACACCACCTCAACCACGCCAGGACCAGCACCATGATCTGGTTCGCAA
>Ga0307990_1000884_pt1 | contig 25861 bp, 22 predicted proteins | sample EllFjometagen129_FD_203168 | JGI IMG/M metagenome (GOLD analysis project Ga0307990, IMG submission 203168) | Marine microbial communities from Ellis Fjord, Antarctic Ocean - #129 | ecosystem: Environmental > Aquatic > Marine > Unclassified | place: Southern Ocean | collected 2014-10-08
GGGGAGCTGACCATGGAGGCGCTTTCATCCACCATATAACCCCGCTGAGATTCCACTTTCAACCTCTTTTGGACCTTCTGTTCCCACTCCGGGGACCCTTCTTTGGCCAAAAATAACTGCATCCAAACAGCTTCGTTTTCAGACAAACCAGAAAAAGAAGACATCATCCGTATTACCGGATCTCCTCCTTTCAAGAAAGATTCCCAGGTCTTAATCGGCAGCCAGCCTGGTTTATTGAGTTTGGCCCATCCTCCGATCGGGGAACCAGATACTTCTGAAAAGCAATCCTGGACCGGATCGGTATCGGTAATGGTTACCTGTAATTTGGGATAGACGGATTCCAGGCGCTCAGCTGCAAACTCTAGATTTTCTTTGCGGCCGCGAATTAAGAAATAGCGCCGGTTGCCCCGGGCAAAGATCTCCAGGCTGATCGGCATGGGAAGAGAACGGATCAAGTCAGATACACTCTCGACATCGTTTTCGTTCTTGGAAGGTAGGGTGATAATCGCGACTTTTTTATCTTGCCCGTTCCAGGAAATGACAGGACTGGAAGGAAGATCAGCGATCTCAGAAACAGCCCAAATGGAATCCATGCGTCGCAAATTACTTCCGCAGGCAGGGCATTTCATCCCGAGCATTGTGGCTTCGTCTAACGTGTATTGATTTCTGCAGCTACAGGTAAAAAGCGGTTGTTGATTCATAGATTTCTCTTTTATTTGCAGGGCACCTTTCTATAATCAGCCCCATCAAAATAACCTAATGGATTCATCCAATTAGCACCGTTATCCCCATATTTTTTCTTAATGCCGTAGTGTAGGTGGAAGCCTGTTGAGTTCCCTGTAGTACCGACATTTCCTACATGTGTACCTTGGGAGATCGCTTCCCCCTTGGAAACACTGAATGAGATTAAGTGGGCGTACCAGGTTTGATAGCCATTGTTTTCCACCACTACAAGATTGCCCCACGGCCCATTCCTTGAGGACCAGACAACCAGACCAGCCATAGTGGCGTATACAAACGTGCCTTCGGGTTCGGGAAAGTCCACCCCGGTGTGCCTTCTGTAATCAGGGTCCTGAAAGAGACAGTTGAGTTTTGGTTTAAAAAAGAAGGGAATCCCACTTGGGGGAGATGTATCGCCCGGATGAAAAAAGTCTTTCCATCCTACGCCCACGCCGGCATTCACGTACCCATTATCCTGCAGCTCCCGGGCCACAGGTTGGGGAGTACCCAGCATCCAATCGGCTACTTGCTTTTTTCCAAACGGGAGTTGTTGTCGAGTGATTTCCACAACCACAGTAAAAACGACAACGAAACTAACAATAATTCCGACAAGACCCATCACGCTGCCGATGAGTAATTTCCCGCCTCGGATCATGTCACAGGATCCCCTTTGTATCCTCGGGTATAAAGGTTCTGACAACCTTCAACCCCACCGGTAATTTGATAACCGATTTTCCAGTTGGCATTTCCACTAATAAATTCCTGATGTAATCAGAGAAGTGAAGTAAGCCCTGCAGGTCATCAGCTGCATATTCGGTTTGTGACATCAGGATCGTGGTGCCCACAATTTTCAGGATCCGGCGGCCAACTTCGGAATGCAGGAACTCGTCTACTTCCTGGGTCGCCATCCAAAGAATGCCATTTCGTTTCTGGTAACGCCTGGCCATATTTTCGATCGCTTCTCCACCACCGGGTGCCTGGAGCAGGGCCCAGACCTCGTCCAGGAAAACGTCCGTAATATTGTCAGGATTTTTCCTGTGCCGGCTGACAGTTTCGGACCAGATAATACTCATCACCTGCCAGAGGTAAGCTCGCTTTCTGATATCTGCAGCTGATGAGGTGTGAATATCAGAAAGCCCAAAGACAACCAGCCGTTCATTGGACACGTCCAAAGTGGAGGGGGTGTTGAAGAACTGGGAATACACGCCGCTTGCATAGGGCTTTAGTCCCGCTGCCAGGGAACGACCGGTGTCTCCCATATGTTCCAGGATATCAGCGATATCAGATAGAACAGGAGCTTTCTGAGGTGACCAATCTTCTGGGTTGAGACTCCCTATCCTATCTTTGACCGCAGCTTCGTAAGCCTCGCCCAGGGCATTCCATTCGAGACCATGTTCGATCTTTCTTTGCAGCACAGTGGACGTGAATGCCACTAATTGTTCAATGCCGGCAATCAAAGGCTGATCATCGCTCAGGGGTACATCCAATACATTGATGCGATCGCCCGAGCTTGATCCCACATTGACATATCGGCCACCGTAGGCTTCTACAAAATCTTCCATTTCGCCTTCAAGATCAACAGCAAAGACGGTATTGCCGCGCATCAGACCAATCAACATATTAGCCCTGAGCCAAACACTTTTTCCTCCACCCATTTTTCCGATCGCCAGCAGGGTAGGGGACCTGTCTTTTCCACGGCCCAGGGGGTCATAATAGAGCGGCGTACCGCTGTTCAGGTCCACGCCCATATATCGGCCGCTTTCTTCAAACAGCCTGCTCTTGGGCGGCCAGAAGAAAGTTTGCAGGGATCCGGGTGTCATATTGCGTTTCTTCTGCTGGGTTGCGATATGGGCCAGGGGTAGGGCGGTTTGCCAGGTATGCAGCTGGTTATGGGTGGTGGCGAAAAACTTGGCGCCCAGGGTGGTCAGAATATTTTCCATATTCAGGGACCTGGTTCGTAGTTCTTCCGGGTCAGCCGCAGCCACAATGATAAAGAACCGGATCGAGATCGGGTTCTCAAGCCCCATTTCCATTTTGGCCCGGGTTGTCTCAACGGCGCCGGCTTCCTGGTCTGAACCAAAGCTGGAGATAAATCCCTTGGATTGACGCAGATGAGACTTTCCCTTCAGTGCTGTTTCTTTACTGCGGAGCTTACTGGCAATCAAAGCCGGATCTTCGACATATACAAATAAAGAACCAAGGAACCCACCTGGGAAACTGGTCAGCTGCTGCAGGTGGATCATGCTGCCCGGGTTGTAGTCATATACAGAGTATCCTTTTAAATAGATCCCATCCACATAGATCAAATTGGGATCCTCGCGAACATTATCGGGTGCCAATAATTCGGCTACCTGGTACATGGGTCGGGTATCGGAAAACTCAGACGAATCTGGAACGGAATAAGATCTGTTCTGGCTTGAGGTCCGGTCCATTACATTCTGAAGAGCTGCGTTTGCGCTTCGTTCCTGGGACCCCGTTGTGGTGGGGTGGAGCACGCGCCATACAGCCTGGGCCATCATCGGACCAGTAAGAGAGATCAGTTCCAGGCCCTGGTTCTCAAATGCCTGCAGCAAGAGTCCACCTTGTTGGTCGAAGTATTCTCTGGCAACCCCAGCATTGTTCACAAGATCATTCACCCGGGCTTCTTCTCCACCACCCAGATTGAACAAGCCACTCTTTTTTTGATAAGGAGGCATATAGGACAGGGTGATCAGCATTCGCCAGGTTATGGGGTTGACGTTGGTATACCAATTGGTGATCAACGCCATGAAACTTCTAGCCGACTCCTCAATACTTTCTGTGTTGAGATGTTCTGCGCCTTCGGCCAGGGCCGCGGATTCACTGGACCAGAACTGCTGCATTTCAAAAAAATGTTCCAGGTCCGGAGTGGGATCGATCGGTTCGGGGATAATTGTGAGCTGAAATTTGGATCTTGGGGGTAGGCTGGCCAGGACATTTGCATACCGGTGCTGAATCTGGTCTATCTGCTGGCCGTCGGCTTCCGCTGGAACCGCAGGAAACTCATACATCTTCACGTATTTTCCATGCGTGGTGATCAGCATGTCTGGCAAAACTTCTAGTACGGGTACCAGGCCAAGCGTATCGGATTCAGGCTGGCTAAACTGCTTCCCTTCTGAAGACTTAATATTTTCCTGCTTCTTATTACCAAATAATCTTTTCATAAACTAAAATCCTGAAAAACTTGCCAGTAATGTTCTTAGTCCGCCCAGCCAGACCCAGGCCAACAAACCGGCCAGGAGGGCAAGGCCTAATATATTGAGCAGTGTGGCGCCAGTCAATGGCATAGATCTGATCTTGAACCAGCCGGTTACTTTGGCGAGCTGGTCCATTTCTGGCAAGCTGCTTACGTCCCAGGTCATCTCTGCGATCTTCTTGTGTTTCTTTGTGTGTTCTTCCTGTGGTTTGTAACCAGGTTCAAATATGTCAGGTGAGGCAAACGGATCGTCCTGTTCTGGTGCAGCGATGAAATTGCGCTGATGGACTTTAGGTCTTCTTCTGAAACGAATAAAATCAATGAACACTTCTTCAAACTTCCGGTTCGTTCCAGGCTCCCTTCCGATCGCCAGCCAAAAACCAAAACCAGCCAACATCGTTCCGGCAGCGATTTTCACTGGCCACCCAGTAGGAAGGGCAACACCGGCCATAATGCCGAGCAGGATACCGGTTCCTACCATGATGACCTCCCGCATCCCTACGCCAACAAAGGATACGAAACTGGTTTCTTCTAAATCAAAAGATGGGGGAACAGGATAACTCATACTTGCAGTCCTTTTGTGGTGTCAACCCAGCCTTTTAGATTGCTGTCTCGCTGGGCGCTACTAATAATTGATCTGTAAGAACCCCCACCAACTCTTCGGGCTTGCACGGCCCGGGCAACCCTACCTACTTGTTTCGGAGTCACTTCTTTTTCGAAGGGACTCCCGGGGAATTTCTGCTCGTGCTGCACAATTCGTCCCGCAACTAGGAAATCAAGATTTTCAGCTGACTGTGTGCGAGGTGTCCATTTGGGAAGCTCAGTTTGTTGGAAACTGCCTTTAGTGCCAAGGACAGCACCGCTGGCCTCAGAGCGGATCATATTGCGACCAGCCATTACCACGTCTGGCGCACCATCGGTTAGATAACCAGCATCACTAAAGTAGTCTTTGCCTGAGAGTCCAGCTTCTTCAGCTGCCGTGATAGCAGACTTAGTTACTGTTGTGGCTTCCTTTAGTCTTGGGGACAAGGTTTCTTGTGTGCCCCCTAGAGCCAGGGCTTTTTCTTTGGTGTCAATCTGCGCCATAGTATCCTCGAGCCCTTTGTCAAATCCGGGCACACCGTTTTTTCCGATGTTGAGCTGTGGGCTAGGAGGTAGGCCAGCTGGAGTCATCTTGTGATCCCTGATTGCGTTGCCGGCTTTCAGTCCTCCTCCCATAGATCTGAGAATTCCATTCCTTGAGGAAGATAAGACACTACCTATTGTTGAGGTCAGCCGACTTGTGCTTGTTACTGAACCTCCCCCGGTACTGGCTAACGCCATGCTTCCGCTAGTTCCTCCACCGCCAGCAACAACGGGCGCTGTTCCGGCTGCTGCTCCCGTGCCTCCCAGTAATGGACCAAGCCCACCAGCTGCCCCAGCTGCCAGGGCTCCTACCCCAACTGCCAGTTTACCTACCGCGGCCACCGTTTCGCCAACTTTTTGGGCTACCTCAATTGCAGCGCCATATACTAACTTTCCTAATGTCCCATTGACGGCGATTAATATACTCACAGTCCCTGTAATAATTAGCAGTTCTAAAATTGTAGCCACGGGACCCGTCGATAGTTTCATAGCAGACGCCATTAACGCAGAGGAAACACCCATAGTCAAAACGTTAATTGGGAGCAAAAGCAGGAATACAATTAATGCTTTGAACCACATTCCCCTGAGCCAACTAAGAGGTCTGACAGATCCCAAAACGATCATTACCGGGGCCATGGCAACAGTCATGACTATTACCACTTCGCGGGCTAAAAAGGCGATAACCACTGAACCCATATAAGTTAGCGTCAGCGCAAATGCGAAGATATAGAAGATCATCGACATGATGGGGCTGCTCATCGACGCTGAATACTGCTTGATAGCTAATCCTGCAAACACGTCTAGTGTAAAATCCGGAATGAAAGATTCCGCGATTGCCTTGGTCAGGGTTTGAACCAGACTGATGGCTTGTTCCATCAACCAAAGTGAGGCCAGCGCAATTGCGATAGAAACAAAGAACTCAGCAACTGCCTCAAAGGTATTGGCATACCCCGTGACATTATAGAGTCCTTCTTTCATGGAAGCCCAGATCGTAAGAGCTGCCACAAGGGGGAGCAGGGCGAAGGCAACTTTCCTGAGCTGTAACCAGGAAGTTTTTCTAACCTTTTTAAGCTGTTCAGTTCCAAACACAAATTTGGAAACCTCGCTCCCCATCTGATAGAAGGGCGATTTCTTGTCTGTTAAGTCTCCAGAAGCATCCTGAAATATAGACTCGAGTGAATTGACAATCGCATCCTTCATCGTGGATGTATCGAACATCACCTTGAATATTTGGGTTATCACGCTGGTGCTATTCTTATTGTCGCCAGTATCGCCACTTTCCCTATCGCCGTCTCCTGGTGGTTCAGGCGTCGTGGGTGGGGTCCAGGGCGGGGGAGGTCCCGGGGCATTGCCTGGTTGGGCAAAAGCGCTTGAAACGGAGATTGTTGAAACCGCCACCAGCAACATTAATACAGCTGCAGAGTTGAGCAACACTTTTCTATTCATGATTTTCAAAGGTTGTGATTTTTTTGGTCACCAATCGGGCGTGAAGATATTAATGTTTTTTGGGACCAAATGGGTCACGTTGTCTATCACCAGGTTGAGGATCGGTAATGTCGCCAGGAACAGCACGAACATTAAAATACCCATTACGAAGTTCCAGGTATGACGCGAGGCCATGCCTGCAACACCGATCTGCTGGGCCAAGTTGATGGCGAAACCGTTTTTCACTCCGCCAACTACAACAACAATGAAGCTCAATGTATACATGAACTTGATGGCCAGCACGCCCAGGCTCTTGAATGTGTTTTCAAGGACTGACAGGGCTTCACCTGTGTCTCCCCCGTCTCCATTTCCTTGAGCGAACGCAAGGGTTGGGAGGGAGAATGTCGCCAACAAAACGACAGTTAGAACGATTGGTAAGTATTTTCTATTACGCATAGCCTACTCCTGTAGCTAGAACACGGTTGCGATGATACTGTTGGCGACCAACACAGACATCAGGGTTAATAATCCTCCACCAATAATGACTACACCGTTGGAGATCGTACTGGAAATGCCGGCAGGGGACCCAATTATGGAAGAAATTTGTCCGGCCATTCCCGAACCTATGGCAGATACGGTTGTAAAAACACCAACTCCGCCAAGGATTGATGAGGTAAAGAATTTTGCCAGCTGTTCCCAAACACCTGTTAGGACTTCTGATGAGGCCGGATCCACGTCAATTCCGGATCCGATGGCGTACAGGGCGGCAGCGATTAGTTCAGTATTTGCGGATAATGCTAATAAGATGACCATTCCAATTCCCTGCTGCAGAGCGCGAGAATAACCCATGGAATCCCCGGTGCCTCGAGCCAGCTGCGCCCGGGACAAGTTGATTAGAAATCCTGCTCCAAAAGCAATGGAGATCCCGGTAGTAATCACCCTGGCCATGCTGGCGCTCTGTTCAAAGAGATCATCTACTCCGTCAGCAAGCGCGGGGGACGCAGCCAGTAGGGCTATAAAAACTGTGAGAATAAACGCCGGGATTCGTTTCACCAAATTCATCCTTATGGTTTCTGAAGCAAAGGCTGAGATTGATAGACCAGGATCGGGATATGGTCGTGAATTGTTCCGTCAGGCCAGCGGACCTTATCTGTAGTAACCAGGTAAACGTCTACGTAACCTGTTCCACCTTTTATGTCCTGCACCTTGCCCCAGCCATAGATGTCTTTTGATACCCTTTCAATATGGCCGTCAAGATAACTACCACCGGGATTTCGAATACAGTCATATAACCCCCCGGCGTTCCGTCCCGGCTTACATACATCTCTATTTTCAGTTCTAATAACTTCCCATTCCTTGTAGTAGTCCCAGGAAGCCTTTGCGCTTACAGTATATACAGACGTTACATTGAAACGATACGCCGGCTCACCTTTGTATGTAGATGGATCTATTGCGTGATACGAAGAGGATGTCGCCTGAAATCCAAAATAGAACGTATCTTCTCCCCCTGGATAGAATTTACTATCTAGTTGTGATGCTGAATACACTTCAATATTATTAATAAAGGACGTATCCATTGTTTGCAAGTTCCAAGAATCGTTGTAATATGTTGACGGATCCAAAACCAGATCACCGTTTACGGTGACTTTGGTACTCGTAACGACAGGTTCCAACCGTAGCTCGGTCTTATAACCAGTAAATTTTATTTGATTCTCATAAGTGAGCGTGGCTTTATTTTGAAAGTTAATCCCTGCAGACGAGGGATCAATCCCAACCCCCATAAGGAACGGTACATTGGCAACTGGAAATTCTGGCTCAATGTCCCACCCACGTATCAGGATATTTATGCTTGCTCGCCCTGCGCCCCCATGTCCGGTGCAGGTTAGAACAGGAACCGAATGTAAACCGCCTGCGTTGTATGAGTAGTTCCTGCAGGGATTGTCTCTTATGTCATTCAGAACACCATCTCCTGACCCTGCATATACAGGCGATGCCATAAAGCCACAAATAATTGTTATGATCCCTACAAAGGTAATACGACGAATTAGATGTTTCATATGGTTACCTTTCGGTGGATATACCAGACGCAGCCCTGGCAGACGATATGATTGTCACTGAATAATTGAGGCCCAGACTTGATCCAAAGAGCGGAGACGAAGTTCCGGTTACTGTGACCCAGATCTCATTTCCAACAATACGAACACTTTGTATTTGGTAATCAGCCCAGTCAGGTTTATCGGCCATATTCTCATTAAAAATACTGTGAGCATATTTGAAAGCCTCTTTACTATCAAGACTAAAATTTCCTTTTTGGGCTTTCTCGAGGTCCAATGCACCTGCCCCTGACAGCGCGGAAGCATCAGCCATCATCCTGGCTCTGTTTCTCATGACTAGGTATCTACCCCCGTCTACAAGCAGGGCAAACGCTGCCATAATAATGACAAGGCTGGCCACAAACACAAGACTTGCCTGACCGGTTTCTTTCTTTCTCGACATGATCATTTTCCTGTTACTGGCCATAATCTTAGATCTATTTGTTGATTGTATAAATTAAATCCTTCACGGTTCTGATACCTGGTCCTAAGAATTACTATTTTGGATTCCACGAGCACGTCAGGGTTATAGTCTTTAAAGTATTTACTGCCAACCAGGCTCCACTCATCATGGGTCACAGAGCCTATACATTTCTTTTCCCACGCCACTTCTTCCGATTCGTAATCTTGCCAGAAGTAGTCTTCCCACACACCTTCGGTGTTCCAAGTTTTCTTGGTATCAGAGAAAACTAGGTTCCCTGCGCTGTTTCCGTCTGGCAACATATTGGGGTCTGTGACCTCCCATATACAATGGGAGTACGCCGCGTTTTGTGCAGTGAGTTTTTGGTAGAGCAGATTTCCTACCACAGCCAAAAGGATTAGTACGAGCATCAAGACAGGAACTACAATAACAAACTCTAACCCTGCTTGGCCCTTCTCGTTGATTTTTATTCTCATGGCTAAATCCTCATCAGGGAACAAACTCCCACTGTGGCACAAGAGCCCCGGTTGAAATGGCGGCATCTAAGCTGAATCCTAAGGGCTGTAGAGGCAAGTGAAAGAACCCTTGGACAGAGAATACACGTCCAGTCCTGCCGCTGTAATCGTTGGAAATTGAGCTTGTATAGCTGGCATGAAGTTGCCCAGGAACCCTGCTCTCATCTACAAGAGCAAATCCGGTTCCGGGTTCAATGGCCTCGCGGGCCGCTCCCTCTAGGGCCAGTGCGCTTCCCATAGCGTGAGTGAACCATCCTAGTGAAACACCCAGGATCAAAAAGATGGCACCAAACAGCAGGGGGGCGATCAATATAAACTCTAAGGCTGCTTGTCCTTTCTCGCTTCGTTTTGGAATCATTGTTTTCCCAATATACATGTAGTCATGATTTACTTATGTAGGATTACCAACCAGTTGCGGCTTCTCCGCCTTCCTGGAGTTTCTGGGCGATCAAGCGGCCCACGATAACCAGGACAACCAGAATGATCGCAGCCAAGGCCACGTATTCCAGTCCGTCCTGTCCGGAGTTGCCATCTACGATAGTTCCTTCGAAAATATTCTTAAACATTTTTATCTCCTTTACTGTAGTTCTAAATGCTTGCTTTCTATATAAACTGTAGCATAAATATGTCTGTGATTAGTTATAAAATGATACAAAATCACTTATAAAATGATACAACAAAACTAGAACAAACGTTCGTATAAATTAGCCATATTTGCAGGATTAATTCTGGTCTAAACTCCATATAACCCAGTTGTCTTCCCCCTTTATTGAAAGGACTAATTGGCTCTGCTCGAAATCAAGTGAAGGGAATCTGAATACAAGCCATGTTTCATCTAAGCCTCTGTCAGAACATATCCAATCATAATAAATAGTGAAACCCAATAATTGTCTCTTCTCTGCCGCGACTGGATAATACCCGGGATACGAGAGATGTACTTCTTCGTTTGTAATACTGCAATTCGACAGCTTTGATATTGCTCCCCTTTTTATATTTACCAACACCAGAGAAGATGATTGCGGAATTAACAAAGCGTCTACATTGCGGAAAAAAAGGCGATTTACTTCTGACTCAAACTCTTTATACGGATAGTATGTGTCTTCTTGTGGCACATAATATATAGGTACTCTCTCCTTGCCCGGAACGATCTTTACTTCAACGGGGATTAACGTCTTCCCGTTAATATAGGCGCCCTCGTCACCCAGGTATAAACCCGTTCTTACTACTGGTTCTGATACCGGATTAGAAAACCCCGGCAGTATAAACTTCATTTGGTGATATGGTTCGAAGATCTCAATAGAACCGCCGGTAAGAGGGGGCGAATATATATCTGGAGATGAAGTCGTCTGCATCAGGGGTCTCGTGCAACTCGTCTTCCAGGCTGGTCCTTCTTTTAGCAATAATATGGCGTTATCCGCTTTTTCGCTTTCTGATTTCTGTACAACGCTAAACATGAGCGTATTTTTTGAGACATCTTGGTTTATCCACCCCAATTCCGAAGTTAACCTGTTAACAGGTAGATAATATGACTCTGCATCCCTGTAGTAATAAGTAAGTATTTCAGAGTCTGTATCCAAGATATTTCCGCTCCTCAGGCTGACAAGCTCAAGATTATTTGTCTGGTTTTTTATTGACTGCCAGGGGCTTAATCCACCCAAAATCTTCCCACTAAACACCCACGTTTTTGGCGGCTGTTCTCTCTTTTGCATAAATGCACGAATTGATACTTTGCCATTTGGATCGCCAATATAATCAATATCCTCGATATTCAATCCGTCAATCATAAAATCATTCGCCCATTCACCAGGACACATCAGGGGCACAGTCCGCACTTCATTGTTGTCATCCTTGGGATCTCGCACGTCCAGACACTCAACCACATCACACATGGTTGTGCTGGAGACAAGGCTTGTATTGTGGATATTTATTCCCTTGGCAGAATACCTGGTTAGATCTTTTACTGTTGTGTCGTCTATCTCGGAAAGACCGGGGGTAGTTGAGTCAATGTTAAACCACAACGTAGTCGGTATCAGTTCGTTCCACTCACTATCGTGCCGAGAGAGCGGGCTGTAACGTCGTTCGGGTTCCAGGTTACCGAAAACATATCCCGAAAAGGGAGAATCGGGAACGTGCTTGAATATATTGTCGAATGGAAGTTTTCCTTCTGATGGATCTGGGTAACCCAGAAACTCTTGATATTGGAAATTTGTGCTCAAGTAACGCTCATAAATTGAGCCCTCTTTATTTTGGACCCCCTCAATCTCAAGGATTACTGTCGATGAATTGGCCCGTTCGAAGACTTCTACGTCAGCATAAATCCGATATAGAGCATAGCCTTGTAGATCCTCCTCGGACAGGCCATCAGGCTCAACGTTGACTTCAGCCACAAAAAGGAAGTCATTGTATTTGTACCGTTCTGTTTGGACAATATCGGCTGTCTTTATCAGAACTGTTCCGGTGGCTGTTTTCTGGTCCCCAGCATCGTTTATAAAAACCATAGAGGTGTCTTTTAGTCTGATCCCACCACCTGGAATAGTAGCAGTCCTGGTATATGACCAGGCTGGCACGCTGGCAATCTCTACTTGAGTCACATAATAATTCTCATCAGCAACAGACGTCTCTTCCAGGGCCTGCGATGTTTCTTCATTAGCCTGTATTGCTGGATCGATAACCATGCAACATTCAGCTTCTATACAAGCTGGATCGTCCAGGCTCTCAACTACAACACAATCACTATCGTCATATGGAGTGGGGGAAGGTCCCGGTGTTGGTGTCGACTGTGGCTCTGGAGTGTAGCTATATCGGGCCTCAACCAAGATATTTTCTAGGGGCATGTCTGGCGCCATGCAGCTGACCCATCCTTCCCGAGTTTCTCCCGGTTCAAGCGTGTCGTTCTGGTTGTTATACCAGGGCTGGGGTGGGGCAAAGGCCTTTGGGTCATAAAGTCCATCGGAACCAACAGCAGCCCCGCCGTCTATATCGGGAGGGAGCTGATAGGGCTCTGTCCCGTTGATATATTCAGGCACAGCGCAGGGGAACGGGTGACCACCAATACCTGGAAAGTACACGAGCAAAGCTGGCCTGTTTGAGATATTAAAACCAGTGTATGGATCCTCAAGAAGAGGGTCAGGTACGCTTTGGTGCGCAGGGGCCATTACCCGGACATAGACGTTGATTGTCTTGGGGTTATAGGAAAGGATCTCCTCCATCCTCTCATTGTCTTCAGGGAGATCTGATTGGGACGGCCTATTTGTTGGGGCAACGACACCGAGATCTTCACTGTAGTAGGCATACCGAGCGAGGGGAACATCACGAGGATCTTCCAGCACGTACATAACCTGCAGCGTGGCGCCGCTCTCGTATTGATCGATCACTGGATGATAAGCCAGGTTCTCGTTGAGGTCCGGTAGATTCTTAAGGGGAAGTAGGATCTCGGTATAGGGGCCAATGACAGGGGAGTCCGCACTTGCTTCTGTGTGGCTGCCGGCTATTATTCCGATCAGCACCAAAACATATATGCTTGTCAGGATACGAGATAGAGATTTTCTGTTTCTCATGGCCCTCCTTGTCCCTCGCCACTTAGCTGGCTTTGTAATCAAACGTGGATCTGACCAATCCCCGGGCAATATTTAATCTTTATAACAAAACCGACCCGTAATTATTTATTTAATCAACTTTCAATGCGCTTGGGCCTCAGCTCCTACTCAGTCCTTTTAGGAAGGCTTGCATCCGCTCAAAAGCATCTCGTTGGACTAATTCGCGTTCATCACTATCTGTAATCTCCTGGAAATTTGCTACGTGGACCGGGCCAACAGTATCTGTGTCGGCATATTTTTCTGCCAGAACATCCAGCGATTCCAATACTAGCTTATTGTCGGTCAAGGGCTCCATATCGCCGACGATCTGATCGATTCCGCCTTCGCTGTTCCGCAAACAGTAGGAGATATCATACGCGTCTTTCTCCTTTAGTCGGTCACCCATCGCAAACCCTTTCATGATCAGAAAGGAAGGAATAGACACGACCTGAATTCTGGCCTTGTCTTTACCGCCCTCGGGAAGAATGCCTTCCAGAGTGAAATAAACGGGGTCTTCAAACGCCAGATCGGCGCCCCGGGCTTTTCTAGGGTGCAAGTCCTGGGCTTTCTGGGTCCGGTGAGACTTGCCGGTCCCGGTATATTCACCTGCCAGGAAATCAACCTTGACCTCAATATCTTTTCCCCCTATCGGTACATTTCTGAGGAAAGTAAAGGGCTGTTTTCCTTGTACATACCCGTGGGCTTCCAGTAGTTCCAGGAGGGTTTTATACCCTTCATCAGGGAGCGTGAGATGGTTGATGGCCAGGTCGACGTCCATGCTGCCAACATGGGCTTCGGAGCTTTGGGGGATTAATAATTCTGGGACCCAACCTCCGACCACAACAATGTGGTCGGCATATTCTCCCAGCATCCGGTGCAGCTCTAGCATGACGGAACGAGCGGCCTGAATGCCATCTGAAGTGTAGTCACTCTTGGTTACCATAGTTCTCTTATCACCTTATCAAGTATTTCTTGGGCTGCTTCTTCACCACGGCCCCGGTAGGAATTCAGATCAAGATAGGCCTGGATAGGAGAAACGACAGGGGTGTCTTCAACCAGGCGCGAGTTATAAAACACACCACTGTCGTATGGTTTAAGAAGCATGACATTGGCCCCGCTGGTGACTGGTTTCAGGCTGATATCGCTGGCAACTTGATCGAAACCATCTTCCAGGTAGGCCATTACCCGTTGGTAACGTACCATGGGCACATAGCGAGCCCCGCCGGAAAATCCGGTCAGGCTAAGGCGGAGGCCCAGTTCCTGGCAGGTATTGGATAATAAGTCCTCGGTTTCTGCTGGACTTTTCAGCGAGTAATACTCCAAAACCTCGTTTTTCCTGAAAGTGTAGTTCTCAGCCCAGGCAGCTAAGAGCTCGAAAGGATTCTGCAAACGAAGCTTTTTTGTCTCTTTGTCCAGCCAGCCTTGATTACCCAGATACTTTTTAACGTTCGATACTTGGCCCAGGCTGGTGTTAGCTTCGTCCGCCAGCTCTTCTGTCAGCCAATCTTTCGGACCGGCAGTCAAAAGCACCCGCAGAATGCGTTCGGATTTGGGATAGAAAAGGGATTTGAGCTCTCTTTCTTGTGTATACGGATTGGGATTGCCCTCCCTTTGGATGAACACCGAGGAGAAGGACAGGTAGCAGTTGCCGGCCAGGTCTGCGTACCCCAGGTTGTTCTCCTTGCAAATACGAGCGGAACGCTCAGAGATATAGGGCGCCAGCACTACCCCATAGGTGTCATTCCCCATCCCGTTTTGATAGACTTTTAGCTGATTGACGGCCTCGTTTACGTACCGGGGCTGCCCGCTATTCTTGATCTCTGCTACCAGAAGGTAGGGGATTTCTTCACGACGATTTACCACCCGGAGTGCGAAATCAACCCCGGGTTCATAAAGATTGGTCACGTCCTGCGGGGCTTTCAGGAAGGGAATATCCTGGAAACAAGACAGCAGGGCTTCTCGAGCATTTTGTTCAAGATTCTTGATTTTCACTAATTACCACCTTTTCAACAAATGTTGAAAACTATTATTACAGTGAAAATGTGTCCTGTCAAGGGAGTGGGGCGGTGTTTAACGGTACTTTTTAGAAGAACCTAACGCTCGTGACCAATCTGATGCCGGGAATACCGATACAACTCGCTCTAGTGAAACTAGTTGATATATTGTTATTGAATCAGGCTCAAGAACGAGTGGCGGAAAGCACGACCGGATTTATATTTTTGAATTTTTGTGTTTATTCTTTTGTGCCAAATATCATCTGCATTGTTCTGCACGATCCAGCTGGCATCGACTAGCATCTGATCGATCTTTTCTCGGGCTTCTTGTTCGGGGGTTAAATTGGGCATAAAAGATTCTTTACCTTCGCGATTGCACCTCTCCATATTATAGAGGTTTCTCATTCAAACCACAATCAAATCTATTGATGGTTTTGACAAAACGTGTCCCCAAAATTCTTCACCGGTTGAAATGAATGTAGCTAATTTTATGCTGACGTGGAAGTCAGGCGATAATTATAAACAGTAACTGGACTATGACTTTTATCCCAAAAGGGGGGAATCGCCGTGAAAATCACTGAAAAAACTTGACAAGGAGATTAAAAATATGTTACGATGTAATCGATTACATCAATCATAGTAATTCGCTAGTCCTAATATTAACCTGAAGATGTAACCAATAAATGATTATTCCTCCAACTGGTAATATTCAAATATGGGTTTGGCCGACTTGGGACTAGGATGTCTAAAGAGCGTTCATATTTTATATGAAAGCTCTTTTTTTATAGATAAATTCAGAAGAAGGATATCTAAAAAAGGAGGTACTGCTGCCAAATAGTAAATATTTTCCTCATATCAATGTTTAGTATAAGGAGAAATGAAGATGGCAAAGAAACTACTAATTTTGATCCTCACTGTTTTACTCCTCACCGCTTGTGCGCCGGAGACGATTGAAGTTATCAAAGAAGTCGAAGTTGAGGTGCCGGTTGAAGTAATTGTAGAAAAGGAAGTCATTGTTGAAGTGGATAAATCGCCCATTTCCGTGACTATCCCGTGGACGGGTGACGCAATGGAGCTCTTCCTGCCTGTTGTGGAAGCCTTTGAAGCCGAATCCGGTATTGAAGTCACAGTCCTTCCCTATAAGACAGCAGATCTCGGTCCATTACTGCCTGCGCAGTTTATGGCCCAAGAACCAATGGCTGACGTGTTCATCATGTCCTGGCCCTGGTGGATCGAACAAAATACTGAACACCTAGTTGATCTCTCGGCCGTCGCGGCTGATGTAGATTGGCTGGGCAACCCGGTTGTTGTTGAAGGAAAGACCTATGGTATTCCTACCTATCTGTGGGTAAAGGGTGGATTCTGGTATTTCGAATCAGTCTTTGAGGCCAATGGCCTAGAAAAACCGGAAACCTGGGAAGAATTTGATGTCGTTGTGAGTACCCTGGCTGAAGTTGATGGCATAGTGACTCCATTTGGCTCTCCTGCAGGATACCCACTGGCTGACATTGTAGAACATTTCATGGCCGCAGTTGGAGGTCCAGAAATGATCCAGGGTATCATTGATGGATCTGTGAAATGGACAGATGCTGAGGTAAAGGCAGTATTCACCGATTACCTGATACCCTTGCTGGATAATGGTTCCTTCGATGATCCTGTAAATAGAGGCACTGCTGGAGAGCTCTGGATCGAGGGAGAATATGCCTTCCATTATTACGGAAACTGGATTGCAGAAAAAGTTGAAGATCCTACCGATCTGAAAATTATGCCTGTCCCGGGATCCACATCCATTGTCAGCGGTTCCGACTGGATGTTCATTCCTAAATACACAAACCGTATTGAAGATGCGACCAAGTTTATCGAGTTTGTGATCAGTGAAGCAGGTATGAAGGCCCGCCTTGAACTGGGTGGCCGCCTCTCTAGCCGGGCAGATATTTCTCTAGATGTGTATCCACCATCAGAAGCAGCTCTGGCAGAAACTGTGAGTACCTTCATTGTGCTGGGAGACCTGGATGACACCATCGGTGGTGAATGGCAGAGCACTTTCTGGGATCAGATTGCATTATTATGGGTAGATACTTCTGCCCTCGATGATGTTCTGACAACCCTTCAGGAAAATATGCCTGAGTAGTTAGTTTTTGATAATGTTCCTCGCAGCTAGAATAATCGGCTGCGGGGAACATTCGTACCAGATTCGGTAAAATAATTTCTAGTAATTTCGCTGATATAACAATAATTATAATATTGACAGAAGAACCGCTATTATTTCCAAAATTTGGGATTATACAATCTAAATAACTAATGAAGCTGTTTCAATTCACATGCGAAAGTGGATATCCTTTGAAATAAAGGCGAAGAATGATCATGAAAAACAGACTCAGTAAACTTCTGGAAGTGGTTGTTTTTATTTTCCCGGCATTGATCCTGTTGCTGATCTTTGTTGTTATTCCGGCATTAAAAACCCTCTCTCTGGCATTCCTTAACGCTGAAGGGCAATTTGTAGGACTGCTGAATTTTAGGGAAGTGTTGCTTTCAAATGACATCATCAATCTTGATAGATTTCCCACAAAATCTCCCCCCTGGGGTGCACTTATTCATAATGGGGTCTGGATAGCCATTCATTTGCCCTCAGTGGTAGCCCTGGGAATGATATTGGCAGTGATACTGCGGGATGCCTGGGGTGGAAAGGTCATCAAATCCATAATATTCCTAGGAATGATCACCCCGATGGTGGTTGGGGGAGGAATCGTTACCTTTATTTTTGATGAACGTTCAGGAGTAGTCAATGGAATTCTACGATTCCTGGGCCAGGATCAATTGATCAGGTCCTGGATGGTGTATCCTGACACAGCTTTATTGGCGCTCATCCTGGGGTCGATCCTGCTCTGGACAGGGTTCAGTCTCATCCTGTATTCATCGGGTTTATCAACAATTCCCCAAGAGTGGTATGAAGCAGCTGAAGTAGACGGAGCAAGCTCGATTCAGAAATTTTTCTATATCACTGTCCCATCATTGAAGCCAGTCACTATAACTGTCGTGTCCATGTCATTATTATGGGAACTTAAAGTATTTGACATGGTATATACAGCTACAGGAGGAGGGCCAGGTGCCTCGTCAACAGTCTTGGCTTTGAGAATGTATTCCCTGGCATTCAGAGCTTTGGATCCGAACAGATCCGCGGTTATCGCCACCTTGTTGACTGTGTTAACGTTGGCGATCGGCCTTCTGCTGGTGCGATCTACAACTAAGATTCAGGAGTGAACCTGGATATGAAAAAAAAGAAATTTTCTTGGAAGCAGGTGATCATTAACATTATCGCGTGGACAGCTGGCCTGATCTGGATCATCCCATTTATGGGAATTTTAATGGCTTCGATCAGACCCCAACGCGAATTGATCCACGGCTGGTGGAAATTGGATGAGGTGACCATTTCTTTTGACAATTTCTTAAATGCCTGGTTTCATCCAACGGCCCCAATCGGAGAGGGTATTAAAAACTCTCTGATAGTTACTGTACCAGCGACTATTTTGCCGATTATAATTGCAACTCTGGCAGCTTACGGGTTGATGCGGTTGAAATTCCCGGGTAGAAGAGTATTGCTAGTTGGGATTGTGTTGCTTCTATCCATCCCGCAGCAAATGGTTGCAGTTCCCCTGTTTCAGACTTTGTTGGATTTCGGTATCCTCAATACCTACCAGGGTCTGATAATCACCCATACTGCCTGGGGGATTATTTGGATCACGATCTTCATGAGGAATTACCTGACCACATTGCCGCCCGAGGTAGAAGAGGCTGCCAGCCTTGATGGAGCAAATCGTTTTCAAATATTTACAAGGATCATTCTGCCCTTATCATTACCGGGTTTAGCATCAGTTGCAGCCCTGCAATTCACCTGGGTTTGGAATGACTTTTTTATGGCCCTGATTACTCTGTATGATCCGGCAAAACTGGTTGCTACTCAAAGGATCCCATTGTTAAAAGGCCAGTTCAGTGTTGATTGGGGCGTATTGTCTGCGGCCTCGTTATTGGTTACAGCAATTCCTCTGTTGGTATTCGTTCTGCTTCAGAAATATTATGTGAAAGGGCTAATCGGCTGGACATCAAAATAATCCAGCTGTTATCCAAATTATGAATTAGATAGGGTGATTGTAAAATGATGTCCAGCGCAACAATGCAAGACGTGGCTCAGAGAGCTGGTGTAAGTGTAGCCACCGTATCTCGGGTGCTTAATGGGTCAGACAAGGTGATCGAAGAAACGCGGGAGCGTGTCTTACAGGCATGCCAGGAACTTGATTATTCATTGCATCTGGCTGCTCAAAGATTGCGTCTTGGAAAAACCAATACTATTTGTGTAATCTTGCCGTTCCTGACACTTCCCTCGATTGTTGAACGATTAAGAGGAGTTCAGGAAGCATTGCTTGATAGCGGATATGATTTAATTCCATTTAGTGTTGGCTCTCCAGAGATGAGGGATTCGCGATTGTTTGACCTAGCCAATAGGTCGCGGACAGATGGTTTGTTAATCATATCCATGCCAATTAATGAAAAACAAGCGGAAAGAATTGTCAATAATGATATGCCTGTGGTTTTGATAGATTCAAACAAGCCGGAATTTAGCAGAGTAAATGTAGATGACCAGGAAGGTGGCCGGATGGCTGCTGAGCACCTGATCAATCTGGGCCACAGGAAAATTGGATTTATTAGCTCTCACCTTGAAAACCCTCTCCAGTTCTCATCTACTCTGAACCGTTATCATGGTTACTGCAAAGCCCTTGATGAAGCGGGCATACCAATAAATCCTTCCTACCAAAAAGAAGGAGAACACGGGCGGGAAGAGGCTGAAGAGATGGCTATCTCCCTTCTGCAGCAACCGGATCCCCCAACAGCGATCTTTGCTTCCAGTGATACAAAAGCTGTTGGTGTTCTTGATGCTGCTAAAAAAATGAAAATCAATATACCTGAACAATTATCGGTGATCGGATATGATAATATCCGTGATGCTGAGTACGTGAATCTTACAACAATACAACAGCCGCTGTTCCAGGCGGGGCTTGTGGGTGGCGAAACCCTTCTGCGTTTGATCGATCAACCACAAACGGGACCAGAAGAGATCATTCTCCCGGTAGAGCTTGTCATTCGGGAAACAACAGCACCGCCCAAAGCATAAATGAGCAAATTTAATTTCTATATATCCAATAAATGATATCTTTCGAGAGTATGACAAGAAGACCAGTATTATGACACCAAACCCACTTCATGCCGCGTTTCTTAAATCCAACCGAGAGCATATTTTGATGTTAACTATTCATGGCGTCCATGAATGGAAAGTGGTTCCTGGCCTTCAAGATACCGGGGGACAAAATGTATTTGTAAATCAATTCTCATCAGCCTTGGAGAAATTTGGTTATAAGATCACAATTGTAAACAGGGGAGGGTATTCTCACCCGCGAACCGGAGAAGAACAAAAAGGTCTTCATTATAAGGATAAATATCAACGGATCCTTTATCTGGACGATGGATTGCATCAGTTTGTTCGAAAGGAAGATATGTGTGACCGGGTTCCAGGATTGGTTGAGGCGCTAGTAGATTTTCAGAATATAGAAGGAACGCAACCAGATTTGATCATTTCCCACTACTGGGATGCAGGGACAGTGGGGTGTTTGTTCAAAGAGAGATTAGGTAAAGAAATTAAACATGTTTGGGTGCCGCATTCATTGGGTGCTGTAAAAAAACGTAATACTCCTCCGGAAACCTGGAAGGAGCTGCGCATTAAGGACCGCATTGCTTATGAGGAAAAAATCCTCGATAAAATTGATTATATTGCTGCTACTTCCAGCATAATCAGATCATCAGCAACAAAAGACTATGGATTCAAGAAAAAAGTGCTCTGGCTTCCTCCCTGCGTAGACCAGGAAAGATATTTCCCCCACGCGGTCGAAGGAGCGGATCCCGTCTGGTCTCTATTGAGCGATCTTACAAACCTCCCAATAGAGGAGATCCAGCACAAAAAGATCATCACGGAAATCAGCCGGACTGATGAAACCAAACAAAAGGATGTCCTGATCAGATCATTTGCACAGGTACTCCCAGACCATCCAGAAAGTTTGCTTGTTATTACGATTGATGACACAAATGCGGACCTGTCCAACATGTTAAAAAACCTGATTACCGAGTGTGGAATTTCTCATGCTACAGCTGCCGTAGGGTCGATTTGGGATATACTGCCATCTCTATATGCGATCTCGGATATATACTGTACACCCTCCATCATGGAAGGTTTTGGAATGGCTGTCCAAGAAGCTGCAGCAACTAAAGTCCCTGTTGTCTCCAGCGATCTTGTGCCTTTCGTGACAGAATATCTTGCCACACAAAAACAACAAGAAATATCATTGGATTCTGGAATACAGATCTTGTTAGGGGACGGCGCAATTATTATCCCCCAGGGAGATATTGCGGGGTTTGCCTTTGCCCTGGATATGTTATTATCTGATGAAAACCTTCGCCAGGAAATGGGAGATAGCGCTTACCGAGCCACAATTCCATATTTTACCTGGGATCATATTGTCCGGGATTTTGAAAAAGAACTCAAGAACTGATCATGGCTGAAAGAAAAGAAATATCTACTGACCTTCTCCATAACCTGGTAGAGACAAATTCAATTGAGGATTTATCTACTGAACAGATCTTATCATCGTTCAGTACAGACCATCTTCTTCGAATTTCCCTCGATCCAATTAAATTTATCATTGATCCTCGTTCTGGAGAGCCGATCATTTTTAACCCTGCCCGAGCTGTTAGGCCGCATGATTATCCGGCAGGTGGTGATAATAAAATTGAATGTCCAATTTGCGCGGGAAAATCAACCGGTATTGTTGATCTAGCTGAGCTGCAAGAAGGATTTACCTTCATCAATAAGAATCTCTATCCTGTCTTGAATCCTCCTGCCCCGAAAAAAGAGATAAGAGGTGAGTCCTCCAGCGGATTACATTTTATTCAATGGACATCGTCCTTTCATGATCGAGATTGGCACAATTTACCGGATGAAGATTGTGTAATAGTTCTATCAAGATTGGCTGTGCTAGAGAGAAAATTGTTATCAGTAAGTCGAGATATAAGTGATCTCAGATCTCAGAGCCAAACATCTTCACCCGACGAGTGGTATATATCCATCATTAAGAATGTGGGTTCAGCGGTGGGTGGATCCTTGGAGCACGGACATCAACAAATTCTTCTCGGGGATATCGCTCCGCGCAGGATTGTAAATAATCGAAGATTCTTAGATCAGCATGGACAGACTTTTTCTGCGTATTTACAAACATCTAATCCGACCAGTCTACTGGTCCATGATTATGGACCTGCCTTATTGCTTGTTTGTGAATTTATGCGTCGCCCTTATGAGATGGTCTTGCTCCTGAAAGATACAAATAAAAGATATCTTCACGAGATGGATCAATCTGAGATGGAAGCAATTGCTCTTGGTTGGAAGAATGCCTCTCAAGTAATCCGAAAATTGATGCCGACATTGAATAAGCAAGTTGCTTATAACGTCATCACTCACAACGGCCCCGGTGCTGGTTTATATTTTGAATTCTTGCCGTATACCCAGGAACAGGGGGGACTTGAACAATTGGGATTGTCTATTTGCCAGACGGAACCAGAACAAGCCGCACAAGATATTCGTGAACAACTGACAAAATTAAAATCTTCCTAATCCTAATTAGATCATTTCAATTAATTCTTGTTTGTTGATAGGTATTGCTAAGGCATTTAGCACTGGTATCCCCCACATCTTATATTCGTAGGACTCCTGAATTTTGAATCCTCCATCTTCAATCAAATGCTCAACAGGAATAGGCCGGCAGCCTGCTCTACAAATTCCCGACTAAGAATCATTGGCTCCCCCGATAATTTTCAGCTCATCAGGCAGCACCAGGTTCCAACGATGCAAAAGCGTTCCGCTGCGCTGGTTGCGAAGCAGGTATTGTGAAGATCGAGGACGGTGTTTTTCCAGATCATTAAGATATTGATCTGAGACGTGAAAGGTTTTCTGGTAATTCTCCAGGAACCAGCCGACAGACGCGAACAACTTGTGAACTGCATAGGTGTGCAGAATCTTAAAAAGCAATTCCAGATCAAGAACAGGAAACCCGCTGGCCGAGATAACGAGTTCTTCCAGACCCCCTATATACTGGGGGTTGCGAAAACCTTCCACTAGCGTTCTTTCTGGCCCTGTCGTGAGCAGCCATTTCCCCTGTCGCTCTAACTTTCTTGTACCCAGGTTTTGGACGTTGTTATCGATGATTGGTTTGGGATGAACCAAAAACTTGATCGATGTCCCCTTGAGCACCACTGGGCGTCTGCGGGAATCTACAAATAACGTGTGTGTGTTCCAGGAAGAATGGGCCGCCCCAAGGAGCTCCAGGGCGCTGTGGTAGGCAAAGACACCATTTGGTCGGGAAGCCGCTGCCACCAGAAAAGGATCTGGATTAACGTTGTCGGCTGTAGAACCGGGGGGAACAACGGCATAAAGTTCCCTACCCAGACTTTTTAGCCTGCCTGCAGCCAGATGGTACTTAAGTCTTTCTATTGCCCTGGACTTCTCGCCAGCTGGCGCCAGGTATCGGACCGCTTCCTCTAGAGAGAAAACTGAGTGCGTGTTAAAAAAGCCGTTAGTTTGTTTACGTTTTGTGTTCATATGGGGGGTATTATCCCCTTTAACTACACAAACTGTCAAGAAATTTCATTGATTTAGGACTTTTCAACATTTGTTGAAAAGGGTATTTTTAGTGAAAATCTCGCGGCAATTGGTCTTTTTATCATTGATTTTAAATCTTCTAAAAGAAAATGATGCTTATAAACAAGCCGATAATGTATTGCTGATCATGATCAGGTTTGTCAGTCATGTATGCAAAACCTTGCCCAAAAGAATAGAAACTGCATACAGCAGGCACAATATTTATTAAAAGAGACTCATTGAACATCCCCCACCTAACTTCAGTAGGTAACATTTTATTTGTTATCGTGCAACGTAATGTTACGGCGTCTGTACCAATTCTTCTAATGTAAACGGTATTATCAACTTATTGGAATAGACCTTCTCTATCTTCTTGTTCCGGTTGATCCCTACTCGCCATGAAATCTTCTGAAAACTTATCCAGGCTGTCTTTGAGGGATTGCCGGGGATCGATTTGGGGCAGCAGAACCACCGCGTTCCCAAATTACTTGATGTAGACAGTATCTCCCCTGGCTTTCCGCAATACTATATAGTTGATCATAATCTTGTTTGTTGACCACGTATGTAAATCCTTGCCTATGTGAATAGGAAATGCATACATTAAGCACCGTTTTAACCAAATGTACAGTAAAAAAACTTTGTTCTTTTGAAATAATTTCTCCATGAAAAATAACGCCAAGAATTAATATTATTTAATATTCCTGGGGAACGGCGTGAGCGGTTCGAGTCCAATACCGCCCACAGTCTTGGTCCCATCTCGAACCTCATAGTGAGGCTGTAGAGCAATTCCTGGCCATGCTCAGATTTGAGCATAAAAGCGAGGTAGAAAAGCTCTCAGAAGCCCTCAAGTGAGGTTGGGATGGGATTTTCATTTAACACCTTTCAATCAGATTATTCAAAAGAATATATTTCAGTAAGAACAGCCGCAGAGATTAGCGGATATAATCAACAATACTTAAGACGATTATTGAGAGGGAACATTCTCAAATCAAAAAGGTTGGGGCAATTGTGGTTGATAGAACGGAATGGATTTGTTGAATATCTAAATCATGCAAAACAATCAAACGATAAACGTTTTGGTCCGCAGTAAGTAGAGTGAAATCAGCTTTGTAAGCTGACAAAAACAGAAAGACCTCATGCTATACTCAATAAAGACATGAGGTTTTATCAATTAATAACTACAATTCTATCTATCGATAAATGTTCTTATCAAAACCAATGGAAGATAAATACTTATTCTCTTATCCCGCATTTGAAAGATAATTAACGTTGAACTAAGCGCTTCGCGCAGGGGGAAAAGCAGGCGAAGTTTCACACTCTAACCCATTCCAATAGTAGACTCTCAGGCTATATTTCCTATTAGACAAATCACTATCTAATAGGAGGTAGCCCCATGACTGCTTTAAGAGAACGAATGCTAGAGGATCTTCGGCTGCACGGGTTTGCGGAGAAGACCCAGGAAGCCTACTTACGAGCTGTCCGTCAGCTGGCAGCGTATTGCAAAAAGCCACCGGACCAGATCACAGAGGAAGAGCTGCGCGAATATTTTCTCTACCTCAAAATTGAGAAGGGTGTTTCCCCCAGCACCTGTCGTGTTGCCCTGTACGGGATCAAGTTTTTCTACCTCAAAACGCTGTGTAAACAATGGCCGACCTTAGAATTGGTACGTGTGCCGGAGGAGCGAAAACTGCCGGTGGTGCTCAGTGTGAATGAGGTGCATCGGATTTTGGAAAGGGTTCGACTTCCGAAGTACCGGGTTTGCCTGACTACTATCTATTCCTGCGGACTGCGCATTCGTGAGGGAGTCACGTTGGAAATCGAGAATATTGATGGAGAACGCAAGCAGCTGCAGATCAGGAAAGCCAAAGGCGGCAAGGATCGCTATGTTCCTCTACCCGAACGAACACTTGATTTGCTGCGCGGGTATTGGAGCACCCATCGACACCCCGTTTATCTTTTTCCAGGGAGCACTCCCCAGGGTATATCTCCTTCTATGTCGAAGAAACCCATGAACGAGACCAGTGTGCGGCTAGCGTTCCAAGCTG
>Ga0307990_1000885_pt1 | contig 25860 bp, 18 predicted proteins | sample EllFjometagen129_FD_203168 | JGI IMG/M metagenome (GOLD analysis project Ga0307990, IMG submission 203168) | Marine microbial communities from Ellis Fjord, Antarctic Ocean - #129 | ecosystem: Environmental > Aquatic > Marine > Unclassified | place: Southern Ocean | collected 2014-10-08
TGGCTTTCTATCTCCCTTCTCACCAGCAGGCTATGCTGGAAATAAATGGAGTGGGTAAACACAAAATGGAAAAATATGGGCATAAATTTATTGCCGTGATTCTTGATTATTGTGCTGTTGATTAATGGAAAAACAGATTATTTTCTTGACGTAGCAAAGGTGATTTGTTATCAATAGCGAGCCTTGACGGCTTGTACAAATATGACGTTACGGCTCCGTCGCCAAGTGGTAAGGCAGAGGCCTGCAAAGCCTTTATCCCCAGTTCGAATCTGGGCGGAGCCTCCATAATATTTAAAAGGTTAGCGAAATTCGCTAACCTTTTTTTATTGGTAGTTGAGAGCTAGTTGCTCAATTTTGCGATTAATTCAGGCATGAATGGATGTGATTGGTTTTTCAAGTTTTTTAATAATATAGCAATGCCCTCAGCTGTAACTGGAGTGCTGTAAAGATAACCCTGAACTTCATCACAATCGTGCTCTTTGAGAAATTCAAGTTGTCCCAAAGTTTCCACCCCTTCTGCTATGATTTTCAAATTTAGAGTTTTTCCCATTTTTATTATTGAGGCCGTAAGAGCAGCATATCTTTCACTCCTTTCGACATCAATTATAAATGCCCGGTCTATCTTAATTGCATTAACGGGGAAGAGTTTAAGGTACGCTAAAGATGAATATCCCGTGCCAAAATCATCGATAGATACTTTGATGCCCAGGTTGCGCAACTCCATGAGAACAGATCTGGCTATCTCGGGGTTTTGCATTAGTACAGATTCGGTAATCTCTATTTCTAGTAATTGAGCTTCCATCCCTGTTTGCTGGAGTATTAATTTAATCTGGTCAATAATGGATCTATCTTGTAATTGATGCCCGGAAACATTGACCGCTATTGTGATAGGCGGCAAGCTTGACTGTTGCCATTCTATGCATTGGTGACATGCCTTATATAAGATCCAACTGGTTAGATCACCAATGATTCCAGATTGCTCAGCTATGGGAATAAAATCACTTGGAGCAACTTCACCTAGTTGGGGATGATTCCAGCGCAATAAAACTTCAACTGAATTAAAACTGCCGGTATTGATATTAACTTTAGGCTGATAGTGTAATTGCAACTCATTATTATCTAACGCAGTTTGTAGACCTTTAATCATCCCTAATTGGTTTTTAACTGTTACATCCATTTCATCAGAGTAATATACTGCGCTGTTACCTCCCAGATTCTTTACGCTATACATAGCGCTGGCAGATCTATTAATTAATTCTTCGATATTGCTGCCATGCTGTGGAAAAATGCTGAGACCGATACTTGCGGTAAGGAAAAAACCGTGGTTATCAATTGTTACAGGTTCGGTCAAACTCTCACGTATTTTATCAACAATATGATCAACGGCTTCATGCCCATCAACATTGATTAATAATATTGCGAATTGATTGCCTGCTAAACGACCAACTATATCTGTTCCACGTACACAATTACGTAAACGCTTGCTGAAGGTGCTTAAAAGATCATCCCCACTTTTTACGCTCACTGATTCATTGATTAGTTTTAAGTGGTCTACAGCTAACATTATTAAGCCGATTTTTTGTTTATAACGTTTGGCGAGGAGGTGACTTTGTATGGCTTGTTCAGAGAAACTGTGCCGATTCGCTAGACCTGTTAGTTTGTCGTAATTGGATATTTGATATAGCTGCTCATCTTGTTCTAGTTGAGCAGATAGATCACGACATATAGCCCAATGTAACTGTTGAGTTTCTTGATCATCACTGCTGATGTTACATTCTACATGTACAGGTTCTCCTGATGATGTACGCAGGTGAAAAATCGTTGGAACAAACTTCTCGCCTACACTTAGTAAACAGGTTTTGCGCTGCCATTCAGCAATATCTTCGCTGACTAATATATCTTGTATTTTATTGGGAGTACTATTTTCCTCGCTGAGACCAAGTCGTTCCCGTATAGCCTTGTTGATGTAATGAATACAATTGTTGTTGTCAAAAGCTATGATTAAATCTTGAGCGCTATCCATGTAACGATGCAGGCGTTGCTCTCGCTCTGATACCTTATGCGTTTCATGAATTATAGATCTGTGCATAATACGACCAACTATAGCAACGGCAATATTGGTTAAATTTACCCATAGCCATAACAGAATCAAATAGTTGGTATTGTGTGTATGATTTGAGTTGTAAATGTTAAGCATTATAGTGTTATAGCTGTTGTGATGCCCGGCCCACAAGACTAGCGCATACATGGCACTGCTGAATATGCCCATTAGGACTAAGCAGCGACGAAAATTTAACAGGAATGCGGATTCAAAAGTGACAATTAAATACAGTGGCCATAGCCAACTGGAACCTCCACCCGTGATATGAATGAGCAATGTAATTATTGATAGATCTAGTATGATTTGGCTGCGATCGAAAAAATATTTATATTTTCTTTTAGTGTTAACTGCTATTGAAAATAGGTTATGTAAAATCACTACACAGAAAATAGCGACGACACTTTTGATCTGTAAGGAGGATAATTGAAAATAATGATTGTCAATATACAGGAATACTGTTCCAAGGGCGCAATATACAATCATGAGTACTAACAATATCCAGCGTACTTTGATGATAAGGTTTATTGTGCGTTGATGCTCAGATATGAATTGACCATCAGTTAACTTATGTCTGAAATTTGTTTTATCCAGTTTCATTAACCCTGCTTTTATTTTATATATTCTGTGATTGCGACAAGAAAGCAACTGTAACTTGATCTATAAGTAACTATTTTTGCCATGCTACGAAAAGCGTTGAATCCTGTAAATGTCTATTTGTAAATTAATTTAACACTTTGCTGTTAATGTGAGAGGTTGCGTGGATTTATTATCTTTGGAGATGCTCGCTGTATTCGCCATTTTTGGTGTTTGTGCGGGCGGAGCAGCTGGTTTGCTGGGTATTGGTGGTGGTGTGATACTGGTGCCGCTATTTATGTGGAGTTTTCAAGTGGCCGGAATAGATCCACAGATTCTGGTCCATTCTGCTTTTGCAACTAGTTTGGCAATTATTATCCCCACTGCCATCAGTAATACATTGGGACACCTTAAACGGAGGAATGTACGTGGCAGGCAGGTAATATATCTTGCTGCAGGTGCTACCTTTGGTGCCTGTATCGGTTCATGGGCGGCGTCGTTGCTCAAAGGTGAAGTGTTGCAGCTTGCGTTTGGTATTATGCAAATTGCTGTCGCTCTGAAGATGATTATTGGTTCAATGAAACCCCCTATGGGTGAACTACGTGAGCAAAAGACATTGCTATTGCTTATCGGTCTAGTTGGCGGGGTATATTCAGCTTTTTTTGGTGTTGGCGGTGGTGTGGTCGCAGTACCGTTGATGGTTTTATGCTTACGTTTTCCTATGCATTTGGCCGTGGGTAATTCTACTGCTCTCATTGTTGCTTCGTCATTTTTTGGTACCTGCTCTTATATTTATGCAGGGTGGAATATGACTTTATTAAGCGACGGTTTTTTGGGTTTCGTGTTTATTCCAGCTGTGGCCATGGTGGTCCCTTTTTCACTTATTGGTGCGCGTATAGGGGTACATTTTACGGGACGGTTTTCTCATGCTAAACTGGTATGGTGTTTTACCGCATTGTTGGTTTTTATAGGTTCAAGGGTTATCTGGTCAGCTTTATAGGTGCTAGGTGTAACCTGAGGAGGAATTATGCAACGTTATCCTGTCGTCGCTGGTCAGTTTTATGCAGCTGATTCCCAGCAATTACATCAGGATGTAGTAAAATTTCTAGGTGATTGTGATCATAGCCAGCCCGCGCTGGGTGTTATAGCTCCCCATGCTGGTTATGTTTATTCCGGTGGTACTGCTGGAGCTACCTTCGCTAGGGTAGATGTGCCTGATACTGTTGTCTTGCTTGGACCAAATCATCGGGGTATTGGTGCAGAATGTGCAGTGTATGCTGGTGGTAGCTGGCTTACCCCGCTAGGTTCAGTCGATGTCGATGTCGAACTTGCTAACGCTATAATTAATGGCGTAGATGATATGTGTGCAGATTATCTTGCCCACCAGTATGAACATTCGCTTGAGGTGATGCTGCCATTTTTACAAGTACGTAATCCGCAGCTACAAATTGTTCCTATTAGTTTGATGGCGCTGTCTCTGCCGCGCATTGAAAAGATCGCCCTGCAGCTTAGTAGTATTATCCAGAGTCAAGCTGGTCGGATCTTAATTGTTGCCAGCTCGGATATGACCCACTATGAAGCTGCAGATATGGCTAAGCAGAAGGATATGTTTGCGTTAGAGGCAGTGCTTAATTTAGATGCAAAACTGCTTTATCAACGGGTATCTACTCAAAAAATAAGTATGTGTGGGATGTATGCGGTTGCGTTGATGTTATCGACTCTATCTAAATGTGGAGCTACCCAGGCCGAATTGATAAAGTACACCAACTCGGGCGAGGTAAGTGGCGATTTTGATCAGGTTGTTGGTTATGCCGGGGTGGTTATTAGCTAATAAATAGCCCTTGTTTCATAGCACGGTTATGCAGTATAACCTGATTGCCGATAGTGAACTTATTAAGTAGAGAATTTTTATTTTCTATAAACTTCTAGTTGTTATGGAGAAGATATAAATGTCAGAACTACGTGTCCGTTTTGCCCCTAGTCCCACTGGTTATCTGCATATTGGTGGGGCACGAACAGCATTATTTAATTATCTTTTAGCTAAAAAAGAGCAGGGCACGTTTATCCTGCGTATTGAAGATACTGATGTTGAACGCTCGACCCAAGAATCGACTGATGCTATTTTGCAGGCAATGGATTGGTTGGGCCTTTCTTACGACGAGGGGCCATTTTATCAATCCCAGCGTTTTGAGTTGTACAAACAGAAAGTTCAACAGTTGCTTGACGAAGGTAAAGCATATAAATGTTATTGCTCATCAGAGCAATTGGAGGCAAAACGTGAAGCAGCACTGCAGAGCGGGGAAAAACCACAATATGATGGTACTTGTCGCGATGCTGCCCCACGCAGCGATGATAGTTCCTATGTGGTACGCTTCAAATCTGCTAAACAGGGCGTTACCAGTTTCAACGATTTGATCAAAGGGAAGATCACATTTAACAATCAAGAGTTGGATGATATGATTATCCAACGCTCTGATGGTACGCCGACCTATAACTTTGTAGTGGTGGTCGATGATGCTGAGATGGGCTTGACTACAGTAGTGCGTGGGGATGATCATGTAAATAACACTCCGCGCCAGATTCTGATATATCAAGCGTTAGGCTATGCTATCCCTGAATTCGCCCATGTGCCCATGATTCTTGGTACGGATAAAAAACGGCTGTCGAAACGCCATGGGGCTACTTCGGTTATGGCTTATCGCGACATGGGTTATTTGCCGGAAGCTCTGGTTAATTATCTGGTTCGCCTAGGTTGGTCTTGTGGCGATGAAGAGATCTTCTCCATGCAGGATCTTATCGAGAAGTTCAGTTTGCAAAACGTTGGCAAATCAGCAGGGGTGTTTAATCCTGACAAACTACTATGGTTGAATGAACACTATATTAAAACAGGCGACCCCCAGCGTTTAGGTGTTTTATTGCAAGAGTATCTTGCTAATGATGGTATCACCGTGCCTGAAGATATTGATCTGGCAGAAGTAGTCAAAACCCTACAGGATCGCAGTAAAACTATGCTGGAAATGGCCGAAAAAGCGGCTTTTTACTGCAGTGATGTTCTTACCTACGATGAAAAAGCGCAGGGGAAGTTTATCACTAAAGCGCAGCAGGAGATGTTTGAACTTCTGTTGGCGCAACTGCAAATCTGTGAGTTTAACCATACAGGTGTTGAGGCTGCCTTTGAGCTGGTGCTGCAGCAAACCGGATTGAAATTTGGTAAAGTTGGGCAACCTACTCGGGTAGCATTGTCAGGTGGTACAAGTGCCCCAGGTATTTTTGAAGTTATGCTGGTCTTAGGGCGTGAGCGTTGTGTCTCCAAACTTAAAGCAGCGCTGCAACTTATCGGATAGAGTTGTTTGTAATCATTACATAAATATGCAGACGCCGCCTGGACAATACTAGGCGGCGTTTTTTGTCACCAACAGGTAGAGTTGAAAATGAATGATGAAACAGTACTAGTTTATTCATCTGAACATGGCAGTATGTGCCATAAATGCAAACAGCCTAAAACACAGTGCATCTGTAAAAAACAAAAAATTGCACCAATTTTTGATGGTGTAGTACGTGTGAGTTATGAAACTAAAGGTCGTAAAGGTAAGGGTGTAACCATAATAAAGGGGATTCCCTTGGGCGCGGATGAGCTTAAATGTTTCGCCAAACAGCTCAAAATCAGTTGTGGCAGTGGCGGAACGCTCAAAGATGGAATAGTGGAAATTCAGGGCGATCAGCGTGTTTCCCTAATTCCCATATTGCAGCAACAGGGATGGATGGTAAAACGCAGTGGCGGATAATCAGAAAGTGGCAATGGAAAATAAAAGAAAAGTAATAGTTGTGGGTGCTGGTGCTGCTGGAATGATGGCGGCTGGTCAAGCTGCGCTATCTGGGGCCGAGACTGTATTGCTGGAAAAAATGCGCCGTCCCGGCTTAAAGTTGGCCATTACCGGTAAGGGACGCTGCAATTTAACCAATGCGGTTAATATCCCTGAGTTCATCGTTCACTTCGGAACTAATGGTCGTTTCTTGCGTCAGGTATTTCACCGTTTTTTTAATAATGACTTAGTCCAATTCTTTGAAACGAAGAATTTGTCTTTAACTACCGAGCGGGGTGGACGGATTTTCCCGACTGCGGGTAAGGCGCAACAGGTAGTGCAAATTTTGCTGCACTGGTTACATGAATGCGCGGTCCAGATAAGATATAGCAGCGCGGTCACAGCTTTAATCGTCGAAAACCAGCGTGTCTGTGGAGTAGTATGTGATGGTAAACCAGTTTTGGCCGATGCGGTAATTTTGGCTACCGGCGGTGCCTGTTATCCGGCAACAGGTTCTACTGGAGACGGTTATCCTATAGTTGAAAAAGTCGGTCATTCAATTGTTGATGTTAGACCGGCATTGATTCCTTTGGTTACCCATGACACTTTTGCCAACAAGATGACCGATCTGAATTTACGTAATATCGCGGTACGCTTATTGGTGGATGGTAAAAAGGCAGCGGAAGGTTTCGGTGAAGTTGTGTTTACCAATTTTGGCGTTTCCGGACCTGTGGTTCTGACTTTAAGCGGAGTTGCCGTTGATGCTCTGCGCATGAATAAACAGGTTGAAATTATTTTAGATCTGAAACCAGCCTTGGATGACAAAAAATTAGATGCACGTTTGCTGCGTGATTTTGCCAAGCGAGATAAGGAGACGATCTCTAGCATATTGCGAGGTTTATTGCCGCGTGAAATGGTCGACGTGTGTCTGCAATTGACCGAGATTCCCGCTGATCGGCTCGGTCATAGTGTCTCTGTAGTTGAGCGCAAGAAATTACGTCAATGGCTTAAAAATTTCCGTATGATAATTGCAGATTATCGTCCACTTAAAGAAGCTATAGTCACTGCTGGTGGGATTAACCTGCGAGAAATTGACCCACGCACCATGGAGTCACGTTTGGTGGAAAATTTATATCTTGTTGGCGAACTGCTGGATTTGCAGGCCGATACAGGTGGCTACAACTTACAAGCTGCATTCTCAACAGGATGGTTAGCTGGACGTTGTGCCGCCGAAAAGATATAACATGCCAGTTCAATTTCCATTCTTTTTAGTTGTTATTGCTATTAACATAAAAAAATGGCGTTTTCATTTATTGAAGGCGCCATTTTTTATGCTTGGGAAAATTTATGTATTGGTTGTTAGCCCCAGGTTGGTTAATACCATATAAATATTGGGGGGATATGCCCCGTTATCTATAGGTTGTTTTAATTCTGACGTCACCACTTTAGTGGAAATTGTCTTTTTATATTCTTCACAATAACAGTTAGTTATGTGAGTTTAAGAGCTATGGTGCTTATTGTTTAAGGCTTTGGTACCTTTTTTGCTCAATACTCTGATTGTAGGTTTCAGTAGAAGCACACCGGGATATTTTAAAAAGAGCATCTTCCTATAGAAGTGAGTAGTGTATGACATGGCAATATAATATTAATGCGCGACTCATATTACTTTTAACCTTGTTTGTGGTCTCAGCCGTGACAATAGCAGCAGTAGCATATACTTGTTTTATTGTTCCTAGCTATGTAGAACTTGAACAGGAAAATGCCATCCATCATGCACAACGTTTAGCAGCTAGCATTGATCATGAACTAGATAGTTTGGATCGCTTGACCAAGGATTATGCGTACTGGGACGATACTGCGGATTATTTGCAAACCAATGATGCAACATACCTGAGTAGCAATTACCTTAATCAAATGCTTGAAGATAACCACTTGAATTCTGTTGCTATTTACGATGTAGATAACAACCTCCGCTATGTGAAAAATTATGATCTAGGTTCCTGTTTGGAGCGACCGCCACATGCTGGTATGTACACTGATGTTTTGGAAACCTTCAAAAAGAGTTCAAAAAATGGACTCAAAGGGGTATTTCGAAACAATGATAAATTGCAAATGGTGGCGGTGCGCTCCATAAAGGGGAGTGATGGTTTGGGTCAGGTATTTGGTACCATGATTTTCACTCGTCCGGTGGATAATGTCCTGACGAATAATTTGTCACGACAATTGAGATTTGATGTAAACATACAATCTGTCGACATGGTCAAGAATCCAAGTTTATTAGCAAAAATCACTGTAGAACAGCCAGTATATATCCAGCTAACTGATCGCAACCAGCTAAGTGCTTATTTTTATTTATTGGATCTTAGCAAGAAGGTAGCTGCCGTGGCACAGATATCTGTGCCACGGCAGCTCTATCTACACACAAAGAATATAATATTTTATTCAGTTTTATGCGTACTGAGTGTAGTTCTATTATTGGCGCTGTTTATGGTCGCCAACATAAGATCTTTGTTGTTGCACCCAGTAAAAAATCTATCCAGCGCACTGCATCAAATCCGTCAATCTGATGGTAATGAATTGCCTGCGGCACTTTTACAGTTCGGTGCTATGAATGGTCTGGTGCGCGAATGTAATGCCTTAATATCTGATCTGGCTGGATGTAAAGCCAAACAGAATTACACGCGTGAAAATGCAGATCTACTCAAGCGCGTAGTACCGAGCGCCATATTTACCGTCGATAGTAATAAAGTTATAACTAGTTGGAATCAGCGCGCGGAATTGCTTACTGGTTATTCTTCCAGTGAGATGGTTGGCAAAAGTTGTTTTTTGTTTGCCCAAAAACCCTGTCAGGAAAACTGTGGTTTATTTGATAGCGGGGATGGTGAACCAATCATAGGTCGCGAGTGCACAATCAGGCATAAAAACGGTTCTACTTTGACCATTAGTAAAAACGCCGATTATCTGCGCGACGAGGAAGGGGAAATTGTTGGTGGTATTGAGTGTTTTGAAGATATCAGCAAGAGAAAACTGTTTGAGGATGCATTGCATTGGGAAGTGGCATTAAGTAGTCGTCTGGCGATGCTTGCTCAATCTATATTGCAGTGCGGTGGTAATGAGGCACAGGTAGCCGATGAATTGCTGTCCTATGCACGCAATATTACCGGCAGCAGCCATGGTTTTGTTGCTGAGAGAGTGTTTAATGATCAACAAGTGGTGTGGGGTTCTACCTCTTTATTTGATAATCTTGAAGTACGATCTGGTTTCAAAACAATATTTGCCCTGGCTAATGGGCAAGGATCTTTATTGCATGCAGTTTATGACAGTTCGACTGGTATATACTTTAATTCATTAGATAAATTGCAAGGTATAAGTTTGACTGCTGGTGTAACAAATGGAATAACTCACTTTATGGCAGTGCCAGTTACATACGGGGATCAGATTATTGGACAGGTCGCTCTGGCTAATAATGAAAACGGTTATAGTAAAAAAGATTTACAGGCGGTATCTCAATTGGCGGAATTATTCGCCTTGGTGTTGACCAATACTGGAAGAAGGCAAAAATTCACTTATATTAACAATAATGCTGCCCATGATGTTTTAGCCAAAAAATTTGCTTAATCTTTATCTGCGCATAGTATGTTCTATACCTCAGCAGGAATCTTGAAAATTACATGTACCCCTAGCATGTTTTCTAAATTTGTAGTGTCAAAGTGCTGAGTGTTACCAATAATTCCTAGAATTATCCTGTTAGCACCGGTAGATTGGTGAAAGTCGAAATCCTGATCAATTAAATATTGTTTGATCTGTTCTAGTTCTGGCTCAGTAGTGTTTTTCTTTATAACAATTAGCATAGCATTATAATCCCTTAGTCTTGATCCGCTCCAACGTCCGCGACTCGTCAATTACCCGTTCAAATAAGCGTTTAATGGCATTATTATCTAGTGGTCCTGGGTTCTGTGCGTCCATTTTAGTGAAAATACGCTTTTCCCTATTTGGATCATATATGGGTAAACCGAGTTCTTTTTTTAAATGACCAATAGCCAGAGCTAGTTCGGCACGCCGATTGAAGATTTTTAGCAGTTCATTGTCTATCTGGTCTATTTCGGCGCGGATATCATCAAAAGTCAAAACTTACTCCTGAATTTTAAAAGGTTTTTCGGATGATGGTATCTTTTTTACAATGTATATCATCAGTTTCTGGGTAGTCGAGAGTGTAATGCAAACCGCGACTTTCTTTACGCTCTAAAGCACTACGGACAATCAATTCAGCTACCGTGGCCAGGTTGCGTAGTTCAAGCAAATCACTAGTTACATAAAAATCCCAATAGTAATCAGCAATTTCTTCTTGAATCATCTGTATGCGGCGCAGTGCCCTGGTGAGGCGCTTGTCGGTACGGACAATGCCGACGTAATTCCACATGCACAGACGTATTTCTTCCCAGTTGTGGGTTACTACTACTTCCTCATCACTGTTGGTGGCATTGCCATGGTCCCATGGTTTTATCGGGGGGAACTGCGGCATTGTTTCTTCGACATTTTCCAGAGCTAACTGTGCCGCCCTGTCGCCAAACACCGCTCCCTCTAACAGACTGTTGCTGGCCAAGCGATTGGCTCCATGCAAACCGGTGCAGGATACTTCGCCAATAGCAAACAGGTTTTTAATTTCTGTTTGACCGTAGCTGTCTACTTTGATGCCGCCACATAGATAGTGTGCCGCCGGCACGACAGGTATCGGCTGTTTTGCCATATCGATGCCGTATTGCAGTAATGTCTCGTAGATGTTAGGGAAGCGCTCTTTTATATATTCCTCACCTTTGTGGGTAATGTCGAGATAGACGCAGTCATCACCGTAGACTTTCATTTCATGGTCTATGGCTCGCGCTACTATGTCACGTGGAGCAAGATCTTTAAGCTCGTGATATTTAGGCATGAACGGTGTGCCATCGGCACGTTTTAAGATTGCTCCTTCACCACGAACTGCTTCAGAGATTAAGAATGATTTTGCATGAGGATGAAACAGGGTGGTGGGGTGAAACTGCATAAATTCCATATTTGCAATAGCTGCTCCAGCGCGGTACGCTATTGCCACACCATCTCCAGATGCTATGTCTGGATTACAGGTGTATTTGTATACCTTGCCAGCGCCACCGGTAGCCATGACAGTTATCTGGGCACCAAAAGAAATTATTTCGTTGTTTTTTATATCCAGAACATAGGCACCTAAACAGCGATTTTCCGGTAGACGTCTTTGCAGCGATTTGGCTTCAGTTATCAGGTCTATAGCACAGTGGTGTTCGTATATAGTGATATTGGGGTGCTTGGTAACTGCGGCAACCAAAGCACGCTCTATTTCACGTCCAGTTATATCTGCCGAATGTAGAATACGGCGGAAACTGTGGCCACCCTCGCGGGTAAGGTCATATTCACCGCTGTTGTTGCGGGTGAAGTCGGTACCGAAGTCTATCAAATCTTGTATTACTTTAGGACCGCCTTCAACCACTATATCAACAATTTCGCGGTTGGATAAATAAGCGCCAGCAACCATAGTATCTTCGGCGTGGGAGTCAAAGGAATCTTCAGCAGAAAAAACTGCTGCTATTCCTCCTTGTGCGTATGTGGTGGAAGTTTCCTGAATCTCACGCTTGGTGATAATAGAAACTGTTTTATTGTTGGCTACTTTTAGTGCAAAAGATAAACCAGCAATACCGCTGCCAATTACTAGGAAATCCGAAGTGATCTTCATTGCAGTCCTCTAAAGGGATAGAATAATATGACGCTTTCTGTGCTATGATCTCTCTCTGCTAGTTGATATTGTTACCAACTTAATATATGCATTGTATTAGCAAAAACAAACAGTCTGGTTCTGTTGCCATGTGGAGTTTGGTATCAGCGGGTCATTATTCGCTCAGAAATAGGCTATGTCAAGGTTTTGGCTGCAAGAAATTGAGCATATGTTATTTTTATGCTGAGGTTTTTAATTACAGTGGAAGTGTGCATTATCTTGCGATTATCAGGGACAATTTTAACTATTTGTTTTTTTACAGTTTTTTCTGTACAGGTTGTAACTGCTGCTGTTTATAAATATGTCGATGCTCAAGGTCGCCTTTCATTTACCAATGTTCCAGTTACCTCACGATTTCGCTATTATCAGGCTGAACCAGGCGAGAGTAAACATCCGCATATTGCTGTGACAGAGTTGATAAAACACTATGCAAAGATGTATAGACTTGATAGTAATTTGATACGTGCTGTGGTAAGAGCAGAAAGCAATTTTGATTCACGGGCAGTTTCGCCACGTGGCGCTATGGGGCTTATGCAATTGCATCCACTGACAATCAATGATTTGGCAGTTATCGATCCGTTTAATCCATCAGAAAACATTGCTGGTGGCACTAAGTATTTACGGCAGATGCTCAACCGTTTTAATGGTGATCTGGATTTGGCTCTGGCAGCATATAATTCTGGACCGGCTACGGTAGAGCGCTATAATGGAATCCCTCCATATCCTGAGACTAAAAAGTATGTGGAAAAAGTAAAATATTACCTTCAACTTTATCGCCAAGGTGGTTCATAAAATGTTTCGTCATAATGGTATGTTTAATCTGCCCAATATCTTGACTATGGCTCGCATTGCTTGCGTGCCTGTTATTGTGTTGTTGTTGTGCTTTGAATCACGACAAATGGGTTTTTGGGCCGCATTGATCTTTTCTCTTGCTTCAATAACGGACTTTATAGACGGTTATTTGGCGCGCAAGTGGGAAATTGTTACGGTTATGGGCAAGTTTCTGGACCCATTAGCTGATAAGTTAATAGTTATGGCTGCAATGATAATGTTGATTCCATTGCAGCGAATTCCAGCTTGGGCAGTATTTTTTATTATTGCTCGTGAGACATTGATTACTGGGTTGCGCTCTGTAGCTTCATCAGAAGGGATAGTGATAGATGCCAGTAATTTGGGTAAATACAAAACTATTTTCCAGATGGTTGCTTTAATAGCTTTACTGCTACACTACGATTATTACTGGTTCTTTGGTCTACATTGGGAAATTTTCCATGTGAACATGCATTTTGTTGGTATGGCTTTCTTTTATGCCTCATTTGCACTGACAATGTGGTCTGGTGGCGATTATCTGTATAAGTTTTATCGTGTTCTCACGCGTTGATAAAAATTGACCTAGTTAGCGCGGCGGCAGGGTCTGATACCACAGCACTACTTGTTCGATTAGATCTTTATATAACCGGATTTCAAACATCTCGATGCCGCCCGATTGAGATGATGTTTGTATTTGTTGCACTTCTCCAGGTAAACCGCCATATTTATCTACACAGTAGGCATTGATTATCGAATTGATGCGCCACAAAAATCCGTTTTTGCCCTCTATTGTATGGATTTTTTGCAGAATTTCGTATGTTACCCGTGTTTCCATCTCTTTTTGATAGCGCATAGCATGAAAAAAACAATACAGAGATACGAGTAGCATTATGCTTACCGTGCCAGCTCCTATCCCTGTAACGTTAGGTATTAATTCAGCAATAAAAAACACAAAGGAGATAATGAACAGTGCGCCACCGCAGACAAGATAAATATAGGTGTGGCGCACTTGATCACGCATAATAGCGGGGTAGTCAATCTCAGATAGATCGATGTGTTGTGCTAAATTAAAATAGTGTTCTTCCTGCTTGTTGAGATTTAACATGTCGCCCCTAAATCTTTAACAGTGATTGACAAAACGCTATAAACTCCCCAAGATCAACATAATTTTGGTTATATTTGGAGTATCGTGATGAAAGTATTTCCTGTTGTAGGTGTAATTTTACTCGTAGTTATTCTTTATTTTTTCTCAGCTTTGATACTTTTGCCTTGGTACATCTATCCACCTTTTATTGCTTTGTTTGTTGTTGTTTTTTATTGGAATAGGTTAGGAAAATACATACCACTGAATATATTTAAGACGTTTACCCCTTTTAGGAGCTCACCATCAGCAAGGAAAAATTCTGGTGGTGGTCGTCGTGGTGGTCGTGGTCGTGGCAAGCGTATGTAACTATTTTGCTGTAACCAAAAAAAATGAAGGAACCGACAATAATTATTTGTCGGTTCCTTTTTTATTATTATTTAGTGCGCTGATGGCAGGCACCACATTTAGTCGGACCAGCTTCGATTTTGGCGTGACAGCCACGGCACATGGCGTGGAATTGTTTTTTTGTTTTATCTATTTTCCCTGGCACATTATCTCCATGACAGGTTGCGCAGTTATATAGTTCAACATGGAGGCTGTGGGGGATAAATACCGCACCGAATTTGTTGTCCAACTTAACGCTAACAATTGAAGTTGTGTAATTGTTGGACTCTGTGGCAACTTCCACCTTGGGTACGATTGTCGTTTCCGCAGTTTCAGTAACCTGATTGACCTCAACCACAACAGCTGGTGCTGGTGTCGGCTCGACAGCTTCTTCTAGCGCAACTTGCGCAGGTTGAACCATAGCTGGGGTTGCCGGCTGAACGGCTATGGCGTGTGCCACTGTTGTCGCTGTCTCGGGGGTGTGCGCAGATTGTTGAGCTTTATCTTTATTGCAGGCTGTTAAGGTGAGCAGCAGAACTGCAACTATTGCCAGATTACGGTACATTGGTTCCTCCTGTTGATTGTATATGCATGAAAATTGGTGTGAATATTTCCTAAATTATTACTCTAAGTTTTAATGTTAGCATTTTGTTGGTTATCCTTCATCCCATAATGTTTTATTTTTTCATTCTGAGACTAAAATCTTTCATTTGATAGATAATTTTTCCATCTACACTGAGCAGACCATTGGCTACTAATATTTTATTGTCATCGTCTATTTTAGTAACCACTGCTTCTACCTTAATCACATTGTTGCTGGGGATAATTTGACCACGATAAATCCAGCTATGTTTATGATTTAGCGTTATTGGCTCAAAACTAGAATGCTCTGTACCTCCCCAGCGCTGTACCGAAATAAATTTTAATAATTGCTGGAAAGATTCCAGCCCTAACGAACCGGGGCAGACGGGATCTTGATAAAAGTGTGCTTGGAAAAACCATTCACTGGGATTCACTTTTTTGCTGGCGCTGATATAGCCGAGTCCCTGCGCGCCCCCATCAGCGACAAACAGATCGACCCTGTCAATCATTTGTAACTTTACCTCAGGAAATGGTGCCTGTTGCGGGTAGTTACAACTTATGGCTCGTTGCTGTTCATCGGCACTGAGTTGGTAGTACGCAGCATCACGAATACCAATTTGATTGACCAGCGCCTGATGACTGAAGAACCCGAATACGGTATCGCCCTGGTAAACGATGCCGTTATTATCCGACACACAGAAATCATAACTTTGAATGATCATGCCACCGCTGCTGGAAACTTTAGTCAGTTTGACTACAGTCGTCAGCGTGCTGTTACAAGGTGTTACTGGGCGCAATTGTACGGCATTGCCGTCTAGGTTACGGAAGCATAGGTCGATATCACTGGTCAGTGCCGATCCAACATAGGCGGCCATCCACCCACATGGTTGCAGGGCAATTTCCAGCAGTACGCTGAAAGGCATTTGCTCCTGCCGTTCTGCGCTGAAGTACCACGCATCTTCCGGTACATCATATTGTGCTTCAATTGTACCTCCAGCAACCATGTTCCACTGTTCTGCTTGAATGGCAGTTATCCGGTCGAGAAATTGAAACGGTGGTCGCGGTAAGCGCGCTATTTTACGTGCATTATCGAAAATGCGATATCTATCACCAAAAGCTTCTGATGGCTTGCCATTGGAGTAGGCGAGAATGCTGGCGTAGTCAAATAACGCGGGTTTTTTGTTCTCCGCTTTAAATTCCTTGTCGTTACTGGGTGCTTTACTCCAGCGCTTCAACATTTTTTCTTTATTGAGACCGCTGATCTGTAGCGACATGTTAGTGATCTCAACAATCGGTTTGCCATCGGCGTACATCAGCGCGTCGACAATAGCGTACGGCTCAGGGCGGTAACCTAGCTCCTTGATGGTCACTTCATAGGTAACTGTGCTGGTTTTCTCGGTAACTTGTCCACGACATTTCAGTTGACTTTCAATTCCCGGAACCGGTTCCCAAGCCCCTTCATGGAGCGCACTTACCCAGCCCATACGCATCAGGTAAATACGCAGAGTATGTAGACAGCACTCATACATCAGGGTGCCGGGCATCACATGGTCATCACAAAAATGGCAGGTGATAAACCAGTCGTCAGGTTTAATATCCATTTCGGCGCGCACTTGACCGAGGTCATAGCGTCCGCCTTGCGGTAGGATGGCAGTTACTCGGTCGACCAACTCCATGTGTCCACTGGGTAGGGTGTATGGCTTACTAACATCAAGACGGGAAAACTCTTCCCCGAAGCAGCTAACCAGATCACCGCAGCGCAACGCTTGCACTTGCTCAGCGGTGTAGTTTTCCTCCACCATCGGTGCCAGTGTATGCCAGTCTTCTGGTAGCTTGACTGGTTGTGGCATCAAATCAAACTTGGTGTGGATAATTCCCCGACCCGCAGCAAGTTCTGCCTGAGTGAAAAACCCAGCACAACCGTTACGCATGGTCATTAGCGCTTTGTCGTTGACCGTGCAGTCGTAGTTAAAACGAAACAGCCAAGTTGCCCCCTGACGGAAGAAACGTTCAATACGAATATCGTAACGGATGGTATCGCCCGGCTGGGGCAGGGGACCATGAAATTTTACTACAGCATCCAGCAGCCGATAGACAGCTAGACCCTTGGTATGTTTGTCGATGCCAAGATAACCGGATAAAAACAGATCGGCTTGACCGGCCTCAACAGCAACACAGGTGGGGATGCGTCCACCGTCAAGATACCAACGCTCGGCGGTTACATCATGCTCAGTAATTACCCGTCCGTGTGACATGGAGCACGGTTCACCCTCTACACTTATGATACGATCCACCAACATCAGCGGTTCATCAGGCAGGCGCACCCGTGTCGGATGGGCATCGATATCGGCAAATTGTTCTCCGAGCATTTGTCCAATGGAGCCAATAGCAAATTCCATACACATGTTACGCTCAAACGCCACATTGTTGGCTTTAGCTGGTTTAGTGACAATGATAGCCGGTGTCGTTTCAGTGATAGCTGGTTTTGGCTGCGCAAGAGTTACTGGCTCCGGCACAGAAACTACCGCAGTGGCGTTTGTTTGTGGCGGTAGTTGGGCGAGTAATTCTTGTTGTAAGTGTAAATTGCGCTGCATTAACTGCTGAATTGATTCAGTTAATTGTAAAAACTGATCATGGGCAGCATTCTGTTGTTGCTGCGTTGCCTGCATACTGCTCAGGAATGGATCGCTGATCGACTCGGGCGCATTCCCCATAGTTACATTCTTGGCAGGTGCTACTTTATTGACAGGCACCGGTGCAGATACTTCAAAAGAATTAAGGGTCTGATAAGGAGTTGCTGGAATGGTGAAGTGTGGCGCGCCATTGTGTAAAGAGATCGCTTGCGGCGTCTTGCCCGTAATAGTCTGCTGCGGGATCTCGACAAACAACATACTGGGATCGCATGCTATCCCTTCAGCTATCAGTTGTCCAAGTAGTTTGCCCATTGTCGTCGCCGGAGAGGACCCTTCCAGGTAGGTTGGGCGCACCAAATGCGGACGATCACCAAGAATATGCTGGATCATGCGACTACAGGAGTTGCCGCTACCGGTTTCGATAAAAACCCGCACTCCATCAGCGTAAGCATTGTTAATCACGCGGGTAAAGTCGATGGTGTCAGTTGCCTGTGCCAGAATAGCGTCGGCACAACTGTCGCGGTTGAGATCATACACCTGCCCTGAGGCGCAACTGTAAAAACGGATTGTTTCTGGGGCTGTAGTAGGGAACAGGTGTAGACCACGATATGCTGGTGCTACTACCGTTGTCACCGGACAATGGACCGTGGTAATCCCGTGTAATTCAACAAATGGACACGCAAGCTGGCTAACTATCAGCTCAATTTCACTCCGCATGCCGCCGATAATGCACTCTTGTGGGGTGTTGATTATCAGCAGGTAGGCATGCTGGTAAGTGTCTATTATGCTGCGTACCTGTGTTGCGGCAACAGGCACAATCCCTAAACACCAGTTTACCGATTGAACATCATCTAGTTTCCAGAGTGTGTGTGCCGCAGTGCATGGTCCAGCAAGATCAGTAGTAAACAGGCTAGATGCCCCAATGCGTTCCAGCATCTCATCTCGATCCTGCCATGCGTGCAAGGAAAACAGACTAGATGATTCTCCGAGGCTGTAACCTATGGCGCACTGCGGTTTAATGGCGCAGCTGCGTACTGTGTCACACAGTGCCGTACATAGTGCTACGTGGGCAATGATCATAGCGTTGTGGTCAGCGTTGATCTGCTTGATATCAACGCCGTCCCAGAAAATTTGCGGACAATATTGATCTTTCAGCCGCTCATTGTTGCGATGCTGATTTTCAAATATTGCCGGCCAGTGCAGGGCAAGGTCACGACCCATGTCGGGGAAATGATTGCCTGAGCCAGGGAATACCAAGGCAATATCACTGCTGCTTCCCAGTGGTTGCGAACTATAGAATATTTTGTCACGCGCACACTCTGGCAAAGTAATGCCGCCATTGCCATCCAAGCGCTGGTGCGGATTTTTAGTCAGATGTTGCTGGCAGAAGTTTATTTGCTCATTAAATTCAGCCACGCTGCTGCTGACAAATGTCATAGATAATTTTGCTAGTGTCTGTTGCTTGTTCTCATGCCACCTAGCAGCAATAATTTCCAGATCAAGATTATTGTATTGGTGGTAAAACTCTTTCAGCTCATGCAATTGTTGCTGCAACTCTGGGGTACTGTCACCGCTAACTACGAACAGGTTGGCAGTGATGTCATGGGCGGGGAAACGTGGTGGCAGTGGGGTGCTAATATCTTCCCATTGACGAAGCAGTGTCTGGCTGTGGCTGCCGCCAGTACTGCTGGAGCAAACTAAAGCGCGACGTGCACCTTGTTTGCGGTTGTGCAGCCAATAGCGATTGCTATGTTCTAACTGACCGTTATTGGTGGTAGCTGGGAGAACGCAGTGATGTAATGCCAGCGCGGACTGAATAATGCCGACAAGACCGCTGGCTTCACCGCTATGCCCCAGAGTTATACCACTGGTGCTTATATGGCAGTCTGTGCCACAGAGGTGCTGCAACTTCTCTTTGTAGACTATTGCACTGTTAGCATGGCTGGTTATATCAACATAACCGATATCACTAGGGTTGGTTGTTGTTTTAGCGCATATCTGATCAATACTGCGCTGGAGCAATGCAGTATCTGGTGCAATAAAATCCTTGCCACAAACAGAGCTAGTTGCATCGATCACCGCATATATTTTGTTGCCATCTTGTTGCGCTGCGGATAATGGTTGTAAAACTAACGCGCAGGCGCCCTCAGCTATTGGGTCTATATATCCTAAACGGTACTGACTGAGTTGTGTCCGGATATCTCCGGGTATGTCTACCGCTCCAACGATTGCGTGGTCGATTTCTCCCCGCTGTAAAGCAGCAATTGCCGTGTGTAAAGCCTGAATGCCGGAGTTCTCTTCATTCGCTATGGTGAAGCTCGGACCGCCAACTTTAAACTCGCGCGCGATACGGCTTGCCACAACACTACCCAAGGCCCCCATAGTGCGATTGGCTGTTAATGGAGTGCTTATCGCATCTTGCAGCTGCTGTTGCCACTGTTCAAGTTGCTGATCGTCCATGTCGAGATTAAGCTGCTGCGCCCAACTGGCTACTTTATTGGGTAATGCCCACCTTAAACTAAAATTGGTCGCATTAAAATCCAGTCCGTTACCGATGAACACGCCGCTCTTAGTATGTTCAGCCTTGTCTAACTTAGCATCTTGAAGTGCTGCGGCAGCACTTTTGAGCATAAGTGCCTGACGCGGTAACATCTCTTTGAGTTCGGTGGGCGGAATGCGGAATTGTCCCGGTGTGATTGCTACATCAGCAAGGTAGTGACCGCTGAATTTGGTTTGGCCAAATTCATTTTGATACCACTGTGTTGCTGGAGCACCATACCAATTAGTCGGTGCGGTAAATGGGGGGGCTGGCTTGTCACCGAGCACCTGTTGCCTGAACTCAGTTAACGATGACCATGGCCCGAGCTGGATATCCATACCGATGATCGCAACTGGCTCAGTGTTTACCGCTGGTCTTTGCACCACGGTGTTGCTACTGAGTTGAGGTTGCCATTCTTCTAGTAGCAAGTGGGCATTGATACCACCAAAACCAAAGGCGCTTACAGCCGCGCGCCGTGGACGGTGCGCAGGTGCGTTCCATGGTCGGGATTGAGATAATACCTCAAATGGACTTTGTTCCATGCCCATGTTTGGGTTAGCTTTGCAGAATCCCGCTGTAGGTGGCAGGGTTTGTTCTTTAAGTGCCAGCAACGTCTTTAACAGTGCTGCCGAACCGGCAGCGGTTAGCAGGTGGCCGATATTCGATTTAACCGAGCCAAGGACGCACTTTTGCGCAACTTGAGTATTGCCCCACAACTCTTTAAGACTGGTAAATTCTACCGCATCTCCAACCGGAGTGCCGGTGGCATGGCATTCAATATGATCAACTTCGTGGGCTTGCCAACCCGCCTGTTTATAGGCCGCACGCATGGCACGCAACTGACCTTCAGACATAGGGGCAAGCAAGCTGCCGCCAATGTCATTGGATAGTCCGATGCCAGCAATTTGGGCGTAGATATGGTCACCATCACGCAGCGCATCTTCAGTACGCTTGAGCATGACGATACCGGCACCTTCACCGACAACCAGACCGTTACCGTTAGTATCGAATGGTGCACACACCCCCGTTGGTGACAGGGCGCGCAGCTGAGAGAATCCCATCTGGGTATATTGTGAATCCGGGCGTGCAACACCTCCACAGAGCATGGCGTCAGCATGCCCGGCCTGCAATTCATCTACTGCCAGTTTGATGGCGTACAGAGAAGAGGCACAAGCTGCATCCAAGGTATGACAAATGCCACCAAGTCCCAGAGCGTTAGCTAACACCGCAGCGGGAAGCCCAGTCATAAAACGGTTGAGCGGATTAATTGCCGTTGCTTTTACATCACTTACCTGTGCCTGCTCAGCAAAGGTTCTGCCGAGATATTCTTCGGCGAGTTTGGATGCCGTTTCACTGGGGAGGGCAAGGTTGCCAACTATTACGCCAATACGCTGAGGATTAATTGCTGTTGTGTTGCCATCATTAAAAGCCTGATGCCCAGCGTGTAGCAATAATTGGAATAACGGATCTAAACTTAAAGCTGTTGTTTTATCTATATGCAAGGATTCAAAGGGGAGATCTAACTGGAAATCATCAATGAAACAAGCACGCTTGGAGTAAACGCAGTCAAGCTTGCCTTCTTCTGGATGATAAACTTCATCAACAGGTAAACGCCAGCGTCCAGTTGGTGGAAAACTGGAGGTACAGTGTGCAGTTTTAATTATTTTCCAGAATTGTTGTAACGTGGAAGCTTGGGGAAAAACTCCCCCGATGCCGACAATTGATATCATGGGTTGTGAGGCTGTTGTTTTGAGCATGAGTATCCGTAAAACCTATATATATAATTGAAAGAGGTATGGAGTTATCGTAAGCAAACTCAACCTTATACTACAAAATGTGATTGAATAAAACTGCGATAATTATTCAGTTAGTTGTCTGGATGTTCTTGTGTGTCCAGATTCAGCGCGTCGTACAGTTCTTTACCCTCGGCAATGCTGTTAAAAATCATGGCACTGGATATTGTAGCCGAACTTATGGCGTCGACCTGTGGATCAAAAGGCTGTGGATCAGACAGATTACGCCCAACCAGTCGCTGCTTTAATTTGGCAATGTCATTAGCATCCCACGGCTTGTTGCCATATTTAGTCAATTGTAGGGGAACTATTTCCACAATGGTGCCAGTTGTATCAAAAATGTATATGAATTTGACATCGTGACAAATGCCACAAGCTGTAGCACGTTCTATTATTTGGGCAAATAAACGTGTTGATTTACGGTCTCTGTGCATCAGTGCGCGATAGATATGCTCATGCTCTGCCAAGTCAATTTTTTTAAGCCCGGTTACCCGGCCGAGCTGGCGTAATCCTGCATAGACTTCATTTTCTAAGGCTTGGGGAGAATCGGGTGCCAGCGGTGCAGGCATTGCTTTTTTTGCTGACTCAATCAGTGCGTGTAACTCATTGTCATGAATCTCAAGTGCATCGTTTAACTCTGCATAGACGCGACGGTAGCTTCTGTTGACTCCTAAATGAGTTGAAAAAACAACGCTGCGTTTATTTGTGTCATCTTGGTGGACAATTACCGTTAATGGTGAAGCTTTGCCGCCCACTGCACGCCAAGTAGTGAAATTACTGTCGGAGAATATCGGGTATTTAATCGCATAACGTTGGCGGAAGTTTTCGGCTTCGCTGGCAGAATTGCCTACGCCAATAGCGAGCATCTTAATGCGTGCACAGTCTTCGCCGCATTTAGCGAGTCTATCATACAGTTGGTTGTAGATTGGTGCCTGCTCCTGACAGTGCGGGCAATGAGTATTGAAAAATTCGACTAATAAAACTGTACTCTTAATTTGATTAGTCGAGAAGGTTTCAGTAGTGGTTGTCAAACCAAGGTAGCTGATAAGTGCAGGATCAGCCGGAGTGCGCAGGCTCAGTTCGGGGAACAACATCCCTAGAGTAATTGTGGCTTTATTTACGGCACAACTCGCTGTCGTCGGCACCAGGGCGGCAAAAACAGCAACTGTTATCATTATTGAGACCAAAGGGCATTTTGATTTTCTCATGTCATCTCCCCGATAAATTGTCTAATTGTCCAACATTCTGTCTGCTTCTGGCATAAAGTGACAGGTTATTGTACTGATCAGCGCACCAATAGCGAAACAGATGATAACTGCAGTGGTGCCGTAAGTGTGAGCAATGAATCCTGAAATCCCCGAGAAGAGGGCGAGCACGCCAACGCAACTATTAGTAAATGCGGCTCCACTGGCTCTTTCTGCTGCTGGTAGCGCATCTACCAGATAAGTTTTCCGTCCTAAGCGTACCCCGGCTTCGGCAAGACCAAGCAGTAAAAAGACCAATAAATATCCGGCCAGATGCCAACTTGCAGCAGGCAGCATAGTCAGGGTGACGGCTAAAAGAGCTGCGGCTACTGACAACAGTGCGCTGTGGCGCATGACACTTTTACTGGTTTCATCGGCTAAGCGACCCCAAAATGGGCTACTCAATACCTGTGCTACACCAATTGTAATTACCAGATAACCCACCAATGAACTCTCCAGATGTAGCTGGTTTCTGGCGTGAATAAAATAAAATGGCGTGGCTAATTCTACACTTAGAAGTAGGGTGCGGGTTACTAAAAACCAGCGAAAACCAGAATAACGCTTAAAAGTTTCAATACCTGCCTGTGCCTCGTGCCAGGCATTGCGCCCTCCCTGAGTTTCTCCAGGTTGTTCACGTGTTGCCGCGAAAAAAAACGCGGCTAATATCCATAAAAAAGCCCCAGCTACGATTAAAGTTAGGACCGTGGTAAGTTCATCCTGACAATTATTTTTTACGCGGGATAACCAGGTGCCAGCGCTAATGGTTAGAATACCACCGACTAAAGCCCTAGAAGCTAACAGCTTGCCCCGATGCCCTTTAGCGATAGTCTTGCCTAATACATCCTGAAAAGCCACCGAGGCGGTGCCGCTGGCGATACTGAATAGGGTGAATAACAGTAGAACAACTATCCCCGCACTGATCGGGCTAAGATACAGCGCTGCTGGAATCATCATCATTAAACATAATCCCTGTCCAATCGATGCTGTTACCCATACCCATTTTCGGACAGATAAGCGACGAATCTGCCCGGCGGCAATCATTTGTGGCAGTAGCGATCCAGCCTGTTTTACCGGCATTAAGAAGCCGAGAATCCACACTGGACTGCCGAGCAATTGTAGCAGCCATATCAGTATAATGTTTGGACCGGCAATTTGTTCCGCCAGTTTGCTGGCTGCACCATTGGCAATGTTAAGACTGAAATTATATGGCATCTCATGGCAGCCATTTTCAGGGATATCTTTACAGGCACGACCTAATCCATCGTCTCCAGATAGGATGATGTACAGTCGGCGCAGAGAGTATTGAATTATCCGTTTCATGATTTGCTAATATCCATTGAACTAATTTTAGTTTGTATAGTAAAAATCCATCACGGATAGTTTGTAGCCCATTTATTGCCAATCGGTCAACGAGAGGTTAAATTAATTGTTGACAGCTGTGAGATGAGTTGGTAAAAACACATCACGTTTGGGCGAATAGCTCAGCTGGGAGAGCATCGGTCTTACACACCGAGGGTCACAGGTTCGAGCCCTGTTTCGCCCACCAAACATTTCAAAGGGTTAGCTGATGTTCAGCTAACCCTTTTTTTGTCTGTGACGTTCCTGTGACAGTACTTTTCTGTATTTGACTTTCGGTTACACTTTTCTCGCTGTTTTCCTGCACCGAATATCATGATATTTTTGATATTCGGTCTATGGTGAAATAATTAAGTTTCAAATCATATTACTTATATAAATTAAGAAGTGTGCCATGGTTATATTGAGTGGTTTTGCGCATTATTTAGGCGTTTTTGACTGTTGGTGTGAAAATATTTTATTTACATCTGGTTTAATAACCGTCGCGCCATCTCTACATTATATAACTAGGATTTAATTGCACGGTGCCAGTTAAATTAATTTACATTCCGCACAAATCCTATCTTAAAGCCAAAAGGTTTTCCTATTATCTGGAGAGTCTTCAATGTTTGGATTTCCTTTGCCGGTTTCGACAGCCTGCAAGGCATCATGACTAATCTTCAGAATTTTTCAGCATAATCCTTACTATTCATCCCATGGTTATCGACATTGCCAAGGGCAATATTTAAAATATCTCTGCGTAAAAATTCTATGATGTCCGGTTGTGGATTTTTAAGCAGTCGCGCCATCGCATGGCAAACCTGATCACTGTGATCCCTGGACCAAAACCACTCCAACCACAGATCGATGATGCAGATTCGAGTCCGTATCGCACAACTTTTTTATCTTGAACTTTCCGATCAAATCGCTCAATGAATAGAACATCAGATTCATAAACAAGGGGCACACCAACCCTTAAACCAAAATCACGAGCTACTTCGTAATATGGGGTCTCATTTTCAGAATAAGCCGTTCTGCGGCAGACCGCTGCCTGGAAAATTTGACCAGCCAATGTTTTTTGATTTTATTTTCTGGCAACGCTCCTTCGGCATGCCAGAATCCGTTCATATCCTCAACAAGTAAAAACTTGGGGGATTGATCCTGAGCATTAGAAGCACCAGCGACGATTGCACCATT
>Ga0307990_1000886_pt1 | contig 25858 bp, 26 predicted proteins | sample EllFjometagen129_FD_203168 | JGI IMG/M metagenome (GOLD analysis project Ga0307990, IMG submission 203168) | Marine microbial communities from Ellis Fjord, Antarctic Ocean - #129 | ecosystem: Environmental > Aquatic > Marine > Unclassified | place: Southern Ocean | collected 2014-10-08
CGAGGGGAGAGATTAGCGGGGAGAGGGGAGAGATTAGAGGGGAGAGGGGAGAGATTAGAGGATAGAGGGGAGAGATTAGAGGATAGAGGGGAGAGATTAGAGGATAGAGGTTAGAGGTTGGAGGTTGGAGGTTAGAGGTTAGAGGTTGGAGGTTAGAGGTTGGAGGATAGAGGTTAGAGGGGAGAGGGGAGAGATTAGAGGATAGAGGGGAGAGATTAGAGGATAGAGGGGAGAGATTAGAGGATAGAGGGGAGAGATTAGAGGATAGAGGGGAGAGGGGAGAGATTAGAGGATAGAGGGGAGAGATTAGAGGATAGAGGGGAGAGGGGAGAGATTAGAGGATAGAGTGGAGAAGGGAGAGGATAGAGGGGAGAGGGGAGAGAAAAGTGTACGTCTGAAACAATAATTATAAGGTAATTTTATTAAAAAATACTACTAAACATGAGTATCCAAAATATTAAAGACCTAAAGGTTTATTCGAAATCCTTTGACCTTGCAATGGAAATTTTTCAATTGGTTCAAAAATTCCCACCTGAAGAAAAATTCAGTCTTTCCTCTCAAATTGTTAGGTCTTCGCGATCAGTTTCCGCCAATATTCGTGAAGGCTATGCAAAGAGATTTTACGAGCAGGTTTTCATCAGACACTTGATAGATTCGCTGGGATCATCAGAAGAAACAAGGTGTTGGCTGGAGTTTGCATACAATTGTAAGTATATTGATGATGAAACATTTGCCCAGCTTGATCAAAACTTTGCTGAATTATCATCGATGATCTTCTCACTCCAAAAAAACTGGAAAAAACTTTAATTATAAATTTCTCACATCTAACATCCAACATCTATTTTCTAACATCCAACATCCAACATCTATCATCTTTTTTCTAACATCTATTTTCTATCATCTTTTTTCTAACATCCAACATCTTTTTTCTAACATCTATTTTCTAACATCCAACATCTAACATCCAACATCTTCTTTCTAACTTCTATTTTCTAACATCTATCATCTTTTTTCTAACATCTAACATCCAACATCTAACATCCAACATCTAACATCCAACATCTTTTATCTAACATCTAACATCTTTTATCTAACATCTAACATCTTTTATCTAACATCTATTTTCTAACATCCAACATCTTTTATCTAACATCTAACATCTTTTATCTAACATCTAACTTCTATTTTCTAACATCCAACATCTAACATCCAACATCTTCTTTCTAACTTCTATTTTCTAACATCTATCATCTTTTTTCTAACATCTATCATCTTTTTTCTAACATCTAACATCCAACATCTATCATCTTTTTTCTAACATCTATTTTCTTTCATCTTTTATCTAACATCCAACATCTATCATCTAACATCTTTTTTCTAACATCTAACATCTTTTTTCTAACATCCAAAACATGAACATAAACGCCTTCTTAGACCAGGATCAAAACAAAGACCTTTTGCGGCTTTTGACTGCCGGATCGGTTGATGACGGAAAATCAACATTGATTGGCCGGCTGCTTTTCGACAGTAAAAAACTATACGAAGACCATTTAATAGCGCTTGAGCGCGACAGCAAACGCGTGGGACATGCCGGCGAAGACATCGACTATGCACTCTTGCTCGATGGGCTCAAAGCTGAACGAGAACAGGGAATCACCATCGACGTAGCTTACCGGTACTTCAGTACCAATAAGCGTAAGTTTATTATTGCCGATACCCCCGGGCATGAGCAATACACCAGAAATATGGTAACCGGAGCTTCAACGGCAAACCTCGCCATCATTCTTATCGATGCGCGAAAGGGAGTAATCACCCAAACCAAACGACACACCTTCATCGTCTCAATGCTCGGCATTAAACATGTGGTTCTGGCTGTAAACAAGATGGATTTGATGAATTTCAGTAAAGAGGTTTTTGATAATATTTGTGATGAGTATCGCAACTTTATTACCAGCCTCGATATTCCAGACATCAACTTTATTCCGCTTTCAGCGCTCAAAGGCGATAATGTAGTTGACCTTTCCGATAAAATGCCCTGGTATCACGGTAAAAGCATGCTCGAATTCCTGGAAACTGTGCATATCAGTAGCGACCAAAACTTTAGTGATTTCAGATTTCCTGTGCAATATGTCAACAGGCCTTCGCTGGATTTCAGGGGCTTTGCAGGGAGGGTCACTTCGGGTATTGTAAAGACCGGGGATACTGTTATGGCTCTACCCTCACGCCAAACAAGCAAGGTGAAAGAGATCATAAGCTATGATGGGGAAAAAGAAGAAGCCTGGCCACCCCAGTCAGTAACTCTTACACTGGAAGACGAAATTGATGTATCGCGTGGTGAGATGCTGGTACATCCTGACAATTTACCCATTATCGAGCGCCACTTTGAAGCCCACCTGGTGTGGATGGACGAAAAACCCATGAAAATGGACACCCAATTCTACATCAAACACAATGCTAATACCACTAAAGCCCGCATTGACCAAATACGGTATAAGATTGATGTAAACACATTGGAAAAATCCGAGATCGATCACTTTGAATTAAACGAGATCGGCAGGGTGGTACTTACCACGGTTAAACCCATCTTTTTTGATCCTTACAAAAAAAATCATGGCACCGGCTCCTTTGTGCTCATCGACCCGGTAACCAACAATACGAGCGCCGTGGGTATGATTATAGATCAACTCACGGGGAAAGACCTGCCTTCGCGTATTACGGATATGGATAAGGAAAAAATTGATCGTGGTGAAGGTTTGATCTCAAAACCAGAAAGGGAAACAGCATACAATCAGAGGGGTGCAACAATTTGGATTACAGGACTGCATGGCAGCGGGAAAAACCACCTGGCCTATATCCTCGAAAAACGACTATTTGACGGAGGTGCAAAAGTCGTCCTGCTGGATGGCAGCACAGTGCGTTCGGGCTTATCGCGCGAATTGGATCACTCACCCACCGACCGGGCAGAACACTTGCGCAGGGTAGCTCATGTAGCACGCATCCTGACCGAACAAGGGATTATCACAATTTGCTCATTCATCTCACCTGACGAAAACATCAGGAAACAAGTGGCAGAAATTATTGGCGAAGACCATTTCCATTTGATTTACATGAATGCTGACATTCACTTTAGCCGCAAAAACAAACCTGCATTATACGATAAGGCAGAAAATGGAGAAATTGAAAATATGCCGGGCGTGTATGCGGTTTATGAAGTTCCGGAATCTCCGGATTTGATACTAAAACCTGAGAAACAAGAAGCAAATACAGATATTATCCTGGATTATCTTTTATCGAAGAAAATTTTTCCGCTGAGGTAGAGGGGAGAGGGAAGATGGGAGAGGTTAGATGGGAGAGGTTGGAGGGGAGAGGTTGGAGGGGAGAAGTTAGATGGGAGAAGTTAGATGGGAGAGGTTGGAGGGGAGAGGTTGGAGGGGAGAAGTTAGATGGGAGAGGTTGGAGGGGAGAGGTTGGAGGGGAGAAGTTAGATGGGAGAAGTTAGAGTATTGGAGTGATGTTGAGCGAAGCGAAATCCCGCCACTGCGGGAGAGTATTGGAGTGATGTTGAGCGAAGTCCCGCACGTGCGGGATCCCGACCCTTCGGGGAAATCCCGCCACTGCGGGAGAGTATTGGAGTATTGGAGTGGTGGAGGGTTGGAGGGTTGGAAATGGGATGGAGAGACGCACAGCCTGCCCCGATTTTTCGGGGGACGTGCGTCTGGAGTGATGGAGGGTTGGAGTCCCGATAGTTATCAGCGAATTTATTAAGGCTCTTTAATTTAGTTATTAAAGTATTAAATACCATATAGAGAACATGTTACATTTTCATTTTTGATAATTAAATTTGGCGCTACCTTTTTTGTGGACTTTTGTGGATTTTTGTGTCTTCGTGATTTAGTGGCATTTATTTTTTGCCACAACCTGTCCCGATTAACGGGAAAAACACCCCGATAGCTATCGGAACACCAAATCCCACGAAACAACGCCACATTTAAATTTAGATTATTTGGATAAAACAATAAGTGAATCAAATCATTACAATATTATGAACTCTAATTTACAATGCTAATAAAATGATTGATGGCTATCGGGACGTGATGGAGTGGGGAGGTTTTTGCTTTCTATGGAAGCAGAAATCGATAGTTGATGCCAAAGGAAAATGCATCCATTCCTTCCAGCCCGGCGAGGAGGACAATATGTTTAAGAATTGTGAGCCTTATGCCAGTATTCCATTTATCGGCATCATATTCCAGCATCAACTCCAGGTACTCCATGTTTTTGGGCGAGATGTTGATGCCCCCAAAAAAGCCGATGAATTGGTAAGTGTTTGCTGCAATAACATCAGCGCCATAGCCTGCTGTAATTCCTATTTTGCCAAGAATATTTTTTGGGCGAAAATTTTTCGTCATTACGATATAGCTGGAATTAAAATAGGAAGCACCTTTTCCATCAGGATTTATTAAACCCTCACCAGTTGTTTTATAAAAGCCCTGTAATCCTATCACAATAGATGGTAAATACTTTCTTTCTCTCAAGGGCTGAAGGCGGCCTGAAATCATACGGTCACCATTGATTATATCCTCATGATCCTTATTATAACCATTTGGATAGGTAACCCGAACACTCACTTCAGCAAATGGCAGAAAAGTGATAGTAAAATATCCAAGACTATATGTGTAATTTTTTCCAACAGAATAGAGATCATAATACTTACTATTGAGATAACTATACCCCAGAAACATGGTTTTATCTTTTTGAAAATCAGCAGTAGGAATTGAATAGCCCCCACTAAGACCAGTAAGCGATTGAGCCTGGAGAAGGGGTGTTAAGAAAAAACAAAATAATAAAATGCCAATGTATTTAATCTTCATCTGTCAATGTATCATCAAATATACCTCACCAAAATACTCCCCAGGAATATGATTGCAGGTTTTGTTAATAAATTAAATTAAGATTCAACAGTTGATGCTACCTGAGGGTCAACATGGGTGGCATGTTTAGGATTATCCAGTTTCTGAAAAACAGAATTATTACTTATGTATTCGGGAATGGCTGCTTTTAAAATCGCAACAATTTTGTAAGGATCATTATTTTTTAATGCTTGCACCATTCCTGTAAAAGCCTCACTTACCCGTGTCCTGGAACCACTTTCAACTTTGGCAATCATGATTTTGGGATGATAGGTACCAATTGTATTCTCACCATTGGTAAGTAACTCTTCATAAAGTTTTTCGCCAGGTCGCAAACCCGTGTATTCAATGGAAATGTCTTTGTCGGGTTGAAAACCGGCGAGCCGTATCATATTTATAGCCAGGTCAACAATCTTTACAGCTGCTCCCATATCAAAGATAAACACCTGCGATTCCTCACCCATAATACCTGCCTCCAAAACCAACTGACAAGCCTCGGGAATCGTCATAAAGAATCGTATTATTTCGGGGTGTGTAACCGTAACAGGCCCACCGCATTCAATCTGATCGCGAAAAATTTTTATCACCGAGCCATTCGACCCGAGAACGTTTCCGAAGCGGGTAGTGATAAAACGGGTTTTCGTTTTCTGTACCTTGCCGCCCAGTTGTTGGCAGTACATTTCGGCCAATCGTTTGCTGGCACCCATCACATTTGTCGGGTTAACTGCCTTATCTGTCGAAATCATCACAAACCTATCTACCTTGTATTTCAATGCCAGGTCAGCGATAATTCGGGTTCCAAACACGTTGACACGTATAGCTTCAAAAGGATTTTCCTCCATCATGGGAACATGCTTGTATGCAGCCGCATGAAAAACAAAATCAGGCTTATGCTCATCAAAAATCCATTCCATACGCGTCCTGTTGGATACATCGGCAATAATATAAACTACTTCGACAAGTGGTGTTTTCAGGGTCTTATCCAAAACCTGTTTGAGCTCAAAGAGCGGGGTTTCAGCCTGATCTACGAGTACAAGTTTCGCCGGCCAATACCTGGCCAGTTGATTTACCAATTCACTTCCAATACTTCCTGCAGCACCTGTAACCAATACTACCTGGTTTTTAAATACAACCTTTAGCCTTGGATTTTTAATTTGTATTGGTTCGCGTTGCAAAAGGTCTTCAATTTGTATTTTCTCGATCTGCTTAGCCTGCAACTCGCCATTCATCCATTTATCGACCGGAGGCACATTTTTGATCACCACAGGCAATTTAATAAATTCATCAACCATCTGCTGCCGCCTATGCGTGGTGATGTTTTTAATGGCAAATATTACCTCATCAACACCTTTTTTTCCAATAAAATCTTCATTTATCGCCGCGAGATTATAAACGCGAATCCCTTCGATGGTTTTGCCTACTTTCCCGGGGTTTTCATCGGCATAACCAACAATCTGGTAATTGGAAGCACCTCCATTCCCCAGCGTATTCTTAACTACCATCCCCAATTCTCCGGCTCCAATTATCAATACATTAATGCGCTCCTTCTTTTTAAAATTAAAAACATGGAAAACATGCTTAACCCAAAGCCTCGAAAATAACAACAGAAAGATACTGGTAAGATAAAATATCAGGCTTACCGAATAGGGAATTTTTATGAGCTCAATATCATAAACTTTGGAATCGAGAAAACTGATGACTAATACTATTGCAAGAGTTAGCGACATCGACTCAAAAGTCTTAAGCGCATCTTTGATACCGGTGTGCCGGATGATTCCTGCATGGGATTTAAAGATAAGGATTGAAATTAGGGCAGCGACAAGGAAGATCAATTCGCCAAACCATAGCTGCTGCCAGTCAATCGCCCACAACTCAAAATTTAATCGAGTAACATAGGCAATGAAAACACTGAGGAAAACAATTCCCAAATCAAAACACAGTACTATCCACTTTGATAGGTATCTGCTTGAAACAACATTATAAAAAATTTGTAAACGTTTCTTCATAAGCAACAGAGGGTTATGCGCAAAAAAAACTTAGTATTGTAACTGAATCATGCAAATATAAAAAAAAACAGCATCCATTATGAAAATATTTTTACCAAAACTTTGAATATACGTTCAAAGTCATCTTCCACCAGGTTTGATCCCGAGGGCAAACACAAACCATGGTCGAATAAGTGTTGTGCAACGCCATTGCCAAGGAAAGGATATTTACTGAATACCGGCTGCAAATGCATGGGTTTCCAAAGGGGTCGCGATTCGATATTATCTTTTGCCAAAGCCAGTCGCAGGGTTTCGCGCGTAATACCTTTATTATTCATAGGATCTATCAATAATGTGCTAAGCCAACGATTTGAAAACATCCCGGGTTCTTCTTCCTGAAAAGCAAGCTCATAGCCCATCTTAGCTTTCTCAGCAAAAAAGTTCCGATAGCTCTCAAAGATTTCGCGGTGTTTCGCAACCCTTTGCCCGAGGACTTCCATCTGCCCACGCCCAATGCCGGCCAGCACATTGCTCATGCGATAGTTGTAGCCAATCTGCGAATGCTGGTAGTGGGGTGCAGTGTCGCGAGCCTGGGTAGCCAAAAACCGTGCATACTCAATAATTTCGCCATCATCCGATAAAAGTGCTCCTCCCCCACTGGTGGTAATAATTTTGTTGCCGTTAAAAGAAAGGATGCCCATTTTCCCGATAGTGCCGGTATGCTTTCCGTGGTAGAGCGAACCCAAGGATTCTGCGGCATCTTCGATCACGGGAATATCATATTTTTCGGCAAGAGCCATAATTTCGTCCATCCTGGCTGGCATACCATATAAATGCACCGGAACAATGGCCTTCGGTTTTTTGCCCGGTAAAAGTTTACCATCCACCTTTAGTTTCCCGTCCAGGCTGTCCCGAATGGCCTGCTCCAGGAATTTTGGGCTCATATTCCAGGTATCGGCTTCGCTATCAATAAACACAGGAACTGCACCCTGATACACAATTGGATTGGCCGAAGCCGAGAAGGTCATACTTTGGCAAAGCACTACATCGCCGGCTTTTACCCCGAAATGAATCAATGCCAGGTGCAGCGCGCCAGTCCCTGAGCTTAGGGCAGCGGCATGTTTGATTCCTGTAAACTTACACAAATCATCTTCAAAGCCATCTACATTAGGTCCCAAGGGTGCTATCCAGTTGCTGTCGAAGGCATCTTTCACATATTTTTGTTCTGTTCCTCCCATGTGCGGGGAGGAGAGCCAGATTTTTTTCTTTTCGGTCATGGGGTGTTTATTCTAATTTTCGGTGGCAAAGTTACAATTAAAATTACTTTATTTTTTGGGATGAATGATATTTATTGGAACCCCGAAAAAACGGGGCAGGCACGGAGTACACGGATCGGACGGATCCGCCAGTGGTCGGACAAGTTTAACACGGATTTCTATTTGATCAGTGAAAATCCCCGCCTGCAAGCACTTAACCCAGACAACGGCGGGCAGGCGTTTAATCCATGTTATCTATGTTCTTTTTTTGAGGCCTTCCCCGTTTTTTCGGGGTCATCCGTGTTCTAATCTTGCAATAAAATAATACTTTTGCCCCTCTCAAAAAATGCAAATATGATAAAATATAATGATGTTCTTAAAAAATATGCTTCATTAATTAATGTAGCCATTTTCATCCTGATCACCTATTTCTTTCATGAATTATGGTGGGCATTTTCAAAAGAAATTAAATCCGTTCCCGGTGTACTTGAAACGGCTGAATGGCTGGCCCACCAGGTTTTTACTGCCAGCCTTTGGTTTATCCAGGCAACTTATGATAGCGGCGCTGTTGCCGAAGCAAACAACACCATCCGGTTCAGCAACCTTGGCTATATCACGGTTAATGAAAGCTGCTCAGGCCTCAAACAGTTTTATCAGATTCTTGTTTTGTTTGTGCTCTTTCCCGGCCCGTGGAAACACAAATCATGGTTTATCCCCATGAGTATCATCATCATGCACTTTACCAATATTAGTCGCATAATCCTGCTGGGGATGATTACCTTGTGGCTGCCCGATTACTGGGATTTTGCACATACCTGGATTTTACGTCCGTTTTTCTATGTTGTAATTTTCATGCTGTGGGTTTGGTGGGTTGAAAAGTTTGGTGGAGTTGGGAGTCCCGAAAAGTAGAAAATTTTCTCCAAAGGAGTCCTTCGGACAATTTTCGTTATTTTTCGAGGATGCACGAGCGAAGCTCGGCAGAGAGACTGAATGACTGAGTGATGGAGTAGTGGAGTTTAAGAGTTGAGAGGTTTGAAAAGTTTAGAAGGTTTATAGTTTAGAGGGTTTAGATGTATTGGAGTAAGGGAGTGTTAAATTGTGGGATGCAGGCGCACGGCCGTGCGTCTGCTGGAGAGGTGAGGGAGGAGATATTGAAAAATAAGTTATTTCATTTTGAAGATGGGAACTTCGGAAGGGGTTTTTGACAAAATATCCTGGGCTTCGCAAACAGTGTGGAATTTGTAATTGGATAAGATAACATCCAACTTATCGGCTGTTTGTTTCGTTCCAATACGGTTTAACAGATTCCTGCCCAATGACAAGCGTGATGAAAATGGAGCATTGGCATCGAAATCCCGGGGATGAAAATAAACCATATTATAGGTACTTTTCTTCATCATTTGGTCTATTAGCCTTATTGGCAAAATCCTGAAATAGCCGCTACCTAATGAAACAGGGAATACCTGAAACAACCTATTCCGGTTTAAGGGAAATTCAAAAAGCTTTTGTTCACCTAAGGTGAAAACAAAGGGTTCTGCATGTTGAAACCAGGCTTGCTTCCCACTCCGGGCAATAATTGAGCTGTCATTTTTAATCCCGGCGTTAAGTAAAGCTTCAACCACCTGCTTTGGGTTGCTGCAAAAAGAAAAATAAGGAGCACGGTAAGAAGTAATTTTCTTTCCGGTAATGCTTTCAATAATCCCCAAACCTCTATTAAGGTCTTCCATAAATGTTCCATTTTTCAACAGCTTCTCAATATGAAAATGGTAGTATGAATGATATCCCACTTCGTGCCCGGCCTTATCAATTTCAAGAACAAGAGCCGGGTACTTTTCAGCAATCCAGCCTAATATAAAAAAAGTAGCTTTTTGTTGATGATGATCGAGTAGCTCAAGGATGCGCCAGGTATTCTTTTCAACCCTTTGCTCAAAGTTCCCCCATTTGTCAATTGGAACTTTTTCGTCGTTGCGCGACAAAAACCACTCTTCAATATCAAAAGTTAAAATGTTCATAATTCGATAGCTCTTTCTATGCGGCTTTCACAAAACTACACTTAGTATTTATAATACGATACAATATTATCGAATGGCTGACGGATTATGGCAGGAATGTGGCGAAGAATAGCATTTATGATTTTGGAACCGGAATTTATTTGCACCTCTTTTTCTGAGTCATTAAAAAATAAGGGTACATCAGTCGTTCCCCACTGCTTTTTATAATGGTGACCAGTACTTCCGGCAGTACTCCTGCCAAAGGAATAGCTTGTGCATTGATCATCTATTGCAATTTTCATCATCGAATAATGCAGCGCATAGCTAATATACAGGTAGTTAAACGGCTTCGATGTGGCAAAAGCAATATTTTCGACAACTCCGTTAAATGTTTGGATTATGGCAGCCCCAACAACTACCTTTTCGTAATATGCCAAAACAATGTTTACTTTTCCATTTTTGTAATTGTTCATCAGATTCCTGAAAAACCGTTTTGGCAAGCCGAAAGAACCATGTTTTTTAATGTTCGCGGTGTAAACCCCATAAAACAAATCCATAAGTTCACCTCCACCTGACTTTACGGTGATTCCGTTTTTAAAAGATTTCCTGATCTTGCGGCGGACGTTAGCTGGAAAAACAGCTAACAAATTTTCAAGCTGCGCTGGTAGCTTTATTGTAGGAACAGTCTTGGTGTCATTAAAAAAATCCAATAAGCGGACATGACTCCTGCATCTGAACCTCTTAACAAAGTTTATTTCTTCACTATCCGAAAATGGAAAGCCATCATCCAGCACAACTTCAAAAAGCTTAATGTTTGATTTTTCCTTATTATCAGTATCGACAATTTGAAGAAACCGCTGTATAAAAAAAAGATAAAAACCCCGGACATCAATTTCCCGGTTTTTGGTATCCTCTAATTTTAAACTGAGCCATTCTAAATCCACCCAAATCGCACCATGATCGAAGTGGGGCAGCGACATCCATACAGACCCGATTTTTGAAGCTGACAACATGGCAAGCATTCGTCCCTCAAAAAAAAAGGCAACTTGTTGTTGCCTCCATCTCCAGGTTTTTGCAATAACATCAACTAAGGCGGGATTATCTGTTGGCCAACACGGTGTTGAAGATTTGGCCATAAGACCAATCCAACACTGACGATGTTCATCGATAGATTTAGTGAGCCTTGTAACCTTCATTTATCAAATCAAATTCATTTATAAGACCAGTCTAAAAAGCCACAAAACCCCTAAATCCCCTAAAGGGGACTTTCCCAAACTACTGATATTTAGGGCTTCTCCCGTCAGCTGACGGATTGAGGTAAAAAGAACTAAAAATCAGTAGTTTTGGGTTTTTAGACTAAATTCATTTATATCATGGCGAAAATAGCAAGAAGTAAAATAATACCAGCTAACTTCCACCATTTAACAGCATTTCTAAGCCAAATAATTTGCCTGGAATTCTTTTTCTTTCAACTGTCGTCCCAAAAGGGTAAACAAGATAATTTTGATATCCAGAAAAAAACTTTGTTTCAACACATAAGCTTTATTAATGCGCACCTTGTCGGGGAATAGTTTTTCATCATAAAATTTTACCGGGTCGGCCTGCCGCTGGAGAATGATTTCTTCGTAGGTATATGCTATCGAATCTGCACCTGTTAGCCCGGGCCTTACTTCCAGCACTACCCGGTCATCGCCTTTCAGTTGATCATAATATCCGGGAACATCCGGCCTGGGACCAACAAGGCTCATATCACCTTTTAGTATATTCCAAAACTGTGGCAATTCATCAAATTTTGTCATTCTCAATATCCGGCCAAAGCGGGTGATACGTGGATCAGATTCTATGGTAATCACAATGTCATCAGTATTCACTACCATCGTCCTGAACTTATAAATTTCAAAAGTTTTGCCACGAAAACCTGTCCTGATCTGTGTAAAGAATATCGGCCCGGGCATGGCGATTTTTAAAAGCACTATAATTATCAGAAAAAATGGCAATAGAAGCAACAAAGCTATAAGCGAAAAAACTATATCAAATATTCGTTTTACCATATAAACTAAAAAAGATTATTTTTGTAAATGTAATTTTTAAATTCACCATTGATGGAATCAACAACGAACATAAAATCGGAAATTATAAACCAATTGAACTATTTGTCACAAGAAGGTTTAAACGAAGTAAAGTGGTTTATCAAGCTTTTGTCAGCAAAAAGCTTGTCAAAGCAAAAGCCAGACACAAATAAAAATCAAGATCACTCAACAGATGATTTTTTTGAGATTTGTGGAATGTGGGAAAATAGCGCTATCGATGCAAATTCTATTCGTAAAATGGCCTGGCGGGAAACAAAATGGTAATACTTGACACAAATATCATTATTGAATTAATAAAGAATAAGCCTGAAATTAAGCAAGCTATCCGGAGAATTGGAATAGATCAACTTGCAATTTCTGCCATTACAGCAGGAGAATTGTATTATGGAGCATTCAACCAAATGGAGATGAAACGTATTAATAAGCACCTTCATAACTATTACTTGATGCCGCTAACACCACAGGTAACAGACATATTTTTGGATTTGATGCATCAATACAGCCTGAGCCACAAGCCATTTATCGGTGATATACTTATTGCAGCAACCGCACTCGCTAACAAACTGGGATTATTTACATTAAATGTAAAAGACTTTAGATTCATCCCTGATCTCAAAGTTTACAATCAGCCACAGAGTTAAAATCGATACTGCTACCTAGTCCTCCTCTCTCCATCTCTCCCCTTCTCTTCGTCTCTCCGTTTCTCACCTCTCACCTCTCATTCCCGAAAAGTAGAAAATTTTCAATTTTCGTAACTTTTCGAGCCCGACTTGCCGCCTGCATTGGCTTTTGCAGATGCGAGGCAGGGATGCACGGGCGAAGCCCGGCACTCTCACAACTCCCACTGCTCAAAAACCAAAAAATTAAAAATCTTTAAATATTCAATAACAACGATCTGGATATCTTCACGGTCTTTCCACCATTTTTCTCCGGTAAAATTAGAATAAGAGCTTGGACTGGTGTAGATAACTACCCTGCGGTCGAGGCTTTTCATTGCTTTCTCGAAAATCATTCCTGCACGTCTCGTATGCCCGGGCGTTGATACAATGGTTAAAGTATCTATTTCAGGCTGCTTGCTAAGGTAATCGCGTATGATGAGGGCTTCCATTTGGGTAGAAGTGGCATTGCCAGGCAAAAGGATTATGGAATCATCAGGAATGCCCAGCTTGATGGCGGCATACCGACATTGTTGATTACTGCTTTTCAGTTCAATACCTCTATTGAGAAGCAACTGCAGGCCAGAATTACTTTCTGCACAAAAAACCAGATTTGGCGCATAGCCCGCGTGGTAAAGATCGGCAGCATGTAAAACCCGCTCCGGATAACTGCCCATAAGCAGGACAAGGGCATCTGATTTTTTAATGCTATCTTCCCGCACCAGAAACTGCCCTGCTTTGCTAAACAAATAACTGATTAGTAAAAACAACAGAAGCAGTCCGAGCAAATACTTGTATTTCTTTTTCATGGCCATTGTAGTTATTCGATGGGAAAGTTTTTGTAGAATCCCGGCAGATGAATGGCTGGGGGAACCCCGAAAAAACGGGGCAGGCACGGATTGGACGGATCGGACGGATAAATCACGGATTCGCCAGTGGTCGGACAAGTTTTTTTTCTAATCTGTGCTAATCCGTTAAATCCGTGCTATCTGTGTTCTTTTTATTGGTAGCGAATTACAATTCACGGAAAAAATCAGGGATATGAAGTATTTTGGAGCTGTTACTTTTATTAAAAAGCAGATGTTCAAAGTCCTTCCTTTTACTTTTCAGGTCGATATTGTTAAAAATTTTGTTTGCTTCATGCTTCAGTTCATCAATGTTTGAGATTCCTGATCTATCACTCAAAAAGTTGAAGTCGGGCAAGGTTTGGGAAAGCAAAAACATAGCATCATAAAAGTCACGTCCTTTTTGCCTGTCGAGCATTGCCGATAATTTCATTGCGCACAATACCTCATCAGAAGGAACAGGCATTGGAAAGAAGAACCCACAACCTTTCACATTCACCATTTTCGGTTTGTATTTTATTAATTGATCCTGGCTTTCAATTTTTATAAGAAACCTTTCTTCACGATGGCCACTCAAACCTAATTCAAAAAGAAGTTCAGGGAAATGAATATTTCTGCGAAATGCTGTCAATCTTGAGTTTGGTTTGTCTTTAGCTACAACAGGCAAACCATTGTTTCGAAGAAATTGTATGATGCTATCGGTCATTTTCATAAACTCTTCCATTGAAAATTCCTTGCAATCGAAATCAATATCTTCCGAGAAACGGTCAATACCTTTTATCAAACGAATGCTTGTACCACCAATAAAACACACTTTGCGGATAAACGGGCTTGTGGACAAAAAGTCAAGAATCATTAACTGCAGGTACTCTTTTAGCATATATTTCACTAAAAGTGAATTATTGCGCCAAACAGGTGGGTAGAAGTTTTTTATTGCTTCAATGGGTATCATAATCCGTAGGCCGATTCTAAAAGTATAACGCGTTCGGCCAAAGCCTTAATTTTAAATCGCAAAGTATATTCTTCCATCAATTGCTTATTGAAATCTTCCTGCAAAAAGCTTTCATCTATACGCAAGTATTCCAACTGTTCCCGCGTATTATAATCAGGATAAAGATAAAGCAGGTCGAGCAAAGCTTTTTCGGGACTTGCCATAAGTAACACCCTGCCATCGTTGAAGGGCTTAATGACATAGCCAAACATAAATTCTTTTTTGATGGTTTTGTATGTGTATTGGGCGAAAGCATTGTTAAAAGCAGCGGTTTTTAATGGACTAACACTGGTTATTTGCACAACTGCTTCGGGTATGATTCCGTAGAATGCTAAAGCAGTATGTAGGCTGATGTATGATGGGCGGTACATACGATTAGCGAAATATAAAGCATAATCCGGTTTTTCTTTATATTCGGGAAAGGTAAAATAGCCTTGCCGTAAGCTGATAAGCATCCCCTGCTTTGTCCACCGATATAGATTGTTGCGGTCAAAATCCGCTTGCCACGCATACACCTGGTCAATACTGAAACAAGCCAGATCAAACATTCTATTTCGAAATTGAAGAAAATTCATATTGTTTTATTTCTGTAATGCTGCAAATATAGTGCATTTTAGAAATGAAATGATATTAAATACGACAGGCAAGATGGGAGAAAAACTCAAGAACACGGGGAACACGGATTGGACGGATTGAACGGATCAAACACGGATTTTGTTTTTCTGATCTTTGCCAATCCCCGCCTACAAACACACGGCCATCACAACGGCGGGCAGGCGTAACATCCGTCTTATCTGTGTTCTTTTAATATGGGAAAATTCTTGTAGAATTCCAGCAGATGCATGGTTTCGGATTTCAATTTGTTTCTTACGAATGATTTCAATTGCTCATCCATCAGTTCACCTAAACCTTGCAAAAGTCTGTTTTCTTTAATTTCACCAAGACTATCGATACAAGTTTGCATATAATTTTCATACGGCATTTTCATACGAAATTCGATAAGGCCTTTGTTTAGGGGTGTTTGCTTTTGCATAAAAAACCAAGCATCAAATATATCGCGCGAGACCAGCTCTCCCCTGTCGATTATAGCACAAAGCTTGTGGGCAAACATATCAGGCTCTAACATAACTTTCATGTTGATACCGAGGAAGTTTTTGATTTCGTAACGGTCATTAAAATTTCTGTTCGAGATTTCAACTTTTAGCTTTCGCTCCCCTATTCCATAATCCAGCACGATAATAGGACCGAAGTGTTTTTTTGCCTCATCATGTATTTTTCCATACTTCAAAACAATTTGACGGACAGAATTAAAAACCGTGTCTTCCTTCTTTGTGTTCAACAAATTAAAATCAAGGTCGATCGAAAAACGCGGAAGATTATAAAAAAACATAAGCGCGGTTCCGCCTTTAAATCCCAAATCATTGGCCAGCTCAATATCACCGTAAATATCCTTCAGTATTTGAACCAGAAAAAACTTATGACGGTTTAGGTTAATCATAATTTAAATAGTTTATTTACTCGTGCTGTTAGTGCCGCAGACTGATAAAAAGGTAGAAGTGCCTTTACTTTTTTCAGATCAATATTATGTGTATTATCGAACCAGGCACCGGCGTTAAGATACAGTAAATCCAACAAAGACCGCTCGGGAGATGCCATATTCACACCATTGGGCAAACGGTTTATCCCTGCATCATTTACCAGCATTCCTGATTTTAGTTTACGAAATGTGTACGACTGGCTTTCAATCTCAATGCTTCGGCTAAGATAACTGACCGAGGTAATAGCAGCATCAAATTGAAAAATTACTCCGGCTTTTTGCAATACATATTCAAGCGAAATATACGATGGCGCAAAAAGTTTACATGCGAGTTCATCGGGCGAAAAATTTGCTTTTGTATAAATTCCCTTACGGGGATTTTGCAACTTCCCGGTTCTTACATAATAATTCAACCTGGCAGAAAGCAACTGACGGTTTGTTATGCCCGTTAACAGGGCAACATCCTTTAGCCTGAATACCGATGAGGAATTCTGATAGATGCTAAATAAAACATCCGTCTTTTGAATTTGTAAACCAATCATTTGAATATTTATAACGTTTAGTTCACAAAATTATCAAATAAATTCAAACAAGCAATGCTATTATGATTCGGCGAAAGGAAAACACGGATTGGACGGATCGAACGGATCAACACGGATCCGCCAGTGGTCGGACAAGTTTATTTTTTAATCTGTGCTAATCCGTTAAATCCGTCTCATCCGTGTTCTTTCTCTTTAATTTCGGTGTTTTTACTTTCTATCGTTTGTGAAAATCTTCCTTTTAAACTCCGGTTTCTTACCAAAATTGAGTAACAACCCCACTTCTATTTCTGTTGCTTTAAGGTAGTTGATTAGTTGATACTCATTATCAAGAACCAAAGCCCCAGCTGCTTTATTTTCTATAATAATACATCCATCTACAATAATATCGGCACGATAAAATCCTACCTGTTCTCCTTCATAATATACAGTAATGGCTTGTTCACTTTCACAGTCGAAGCCCATTTTCCTGAGTTCGATTAGCAACGCATTTTGATAAACCCTTTCCAGAAATCCATAGCCGAGCTTATTGTATACCTTATAAAATGATTTTGTTGGTTAATTCTTTGTGAAGCATAATTTAATTTCTATGTTGAACACGGATCCTCCAGAGGTCGGACAAGTTGAGTGCGGATTTAATTTTATCTGTTCCTTATGATAAAATGATATTTTTGCAACTGAAAAAAACGTAATCGATGAGTAAGTATAAAGACCTTATTAAAAAATATCCTTCATTAATTAATGTTGGCTTATTTTGTGCAATCACCTACTTCTTTCATGAGTTTTGGTGGGCATATTCAGCGGAGATTAAATCAATCCCCGGAGTTATTGAGACCGCTGAATGGCTTGCCTCACAGGTGGCTATGGCCAGTTATTTTATTATTCAACACTCTTACGATACAAATGCAATTCTGGAACCTGGTAATACAATCCGATTCAGCAATGGTGGATTTATTACTGTAAATGAAAGCTGTTCAGGATTAAAGCAGTTTTACCAAATTATTGTTTTGTTCATATTGTTTCCGGGTCCATGGAAGCACAAAACTTGGTTTATCCCCATGAGTATAATTATTATGCACATAACTAACATTTTACGTATAATCTTACTTGGAATGATAACCCTTTGGCTGCCTGATCATTGGCATTTTACACATGACTGGATATTGCGACCGTTTTTCTATGTTGTAATTTTCTTGCTATGGGTTTGGTGGGTGGAGAAGTTTGGTGGAGTCGGGAGTCCCGAAAAATAGAAAATTTTCAATTTTCGTGATTTTTCGAGGATGCACGAGCAAAGCTCGCCAGTGAGACATAGAGACTGTGGACTTAGAGATGGAGGGACTTAGAGATGAGCGGTGAGAGGTGAGATGGAGTGAGTGAGTGAGTGAGTGAGTGAGGAAGGGAAAGAGTAAGTGGAGATGGGGAAATTGGATAGGGAGATTAGTCATCCAAGTTGAAGGTAGGGGTATTTGCATCGGGCGTGGAAAGAAGATTCATGGCTTCGCAAATTGTAACGAATTTGAATTCGGTTAAAATGACATCTAATTTGTGTGCTGTTTGTTTGGTTCCAATACGGTTTAAAACATTCCTTGAAAAAGAAAGTTGATTTGAAAAAGGTTTGGAACCATCAAAATCGCGGGGATGAAAATAGGTCATTACATAGGGACTTTTAGCATAGAAATAGCGTAATGCCTGCAGTGGTGTTATCCTAAAATATCCACTCCCTGAAATAACAGGTTTTATGAAAGGTAAATTTATCCGGTTTAATGGAAACTCCAACAAACGAGCACCATCCTTCTCAAAGTAAAAAGGGGCATTCATTCTGAAATATTTTTCAGTACCCGAAAAAGCTTTCACAGAACTATCCGCTTTTATCCCATGTTTGATTAAAATTTCAACAACATCTTTCGCATAGTCATTAAATGAAAAGTAAGGTGCACGATAACAAACTACCTTTTTGCCGATAATACTTTCCAGCATCCCCAAACCTTTTTCAAGATCATTTTCAAAATACCTATCCTGAATCTGGCTTTTAATATGTTTATGGTAGTAAGAATGATAGCCGATTTCGTGCCCTGCATTATCAATAGCTGAAACCAGTTTAGGATAGTTCTCTGCTACCCAACCCAGCACAAAAAAAGTTGCTTTTTGGTCATGCTTTGCCAACAGCTCAAGAATGGTCTGTGTATTCTGTTCTACTCGCTTGCTGAAAGTACCCCATTGTTCTATTGGGAACTGATCATCATCCCGGGATAGAAACCACTCTTCGATATCAAAACTTAGAATATTCATAATCCGATAGGCCTTTTTATTCGGTTTTCACAAAACTACACTTAGTATTTATAATACGATACAATATTATCCAAAGGCTGACGGATTATAGTAGGAATGTGGCGAAGAATAGTATTTATGATTTTGGAATTGGAATTTATTTGTACTTCCTTTTCTGAGTCATTAAAAAATAAGGGCACGTCAGTTGTTCCCCATTGTTTTTTGTATTGATGACCGGAACTACCTGCAGTACTCCTGCCAAAAGAATAGGTTTTACAATTTTCTTTAACTGCAATTTGCATCATCGAATAATGCAAGGTATAGCTAACATACAGGTAATTAAAGGGTTTTAATGTAGCAAAAGCAATATTTTCGGCTACTCCATTAAATGTTTGGATTATGGCAGCCCCTACAACTATCTTTTCATAATATGCCAAAACTATGTTTAATCTTCCATTTTTGTAATTATTAAACAGGTTCCTAAAAAACCGTAAGGGCAATCCGAAAGATGCATGTTTTTTGATGTTTGCAGTATAAACCCTATAAAACGAATCTAAAAGTTCAGCTCCACCTGACTTTACAGTAATTCCGTTTTTAAAAGATTTCCTAAGCTTACGACGAACATTTACTGAAAAAATGCCTGACAAATTTTCAAGCTGCACGGGTAGCTGCAGGGTAGGAACAACTTTGGTTTCATTAAAAAAGTTTAATAATCGGAGATGGCTCCTGCATCTGAACCTCGAAACAAAATTTATTTCTTCACCATCAGGAAATGGAAAACTTTCATCCAACATTACTTCAAAAAGGTTAATGTTTGATTTTTCCTTATTATCAGTCTCGGCAATTTGAAGAAAGTGCTGGATAAGGAGCAGATAAAAATCCCGGACATCAATTTCCTGATTTTTGGTATTGCTAAATCGTAAGCTAAGCCATTCTACATCCACCCACATGGCACCATGATCGAAGTGGGGTAACGACATCCATACAGACCCAATTTTGGAAGCTGAAAGCAATGCCAGCAATCGTCCATCAAAAAAAAAGGCAACTTGTTGTTGCCTCCATTCCCACGTTTTCGCAAGAGCATCAACCAAGGTGGGATTATCTGTCGGCCAACATGGTGTAGATGATTTGGCCATCTGACCGATCCAACACTGCCGATGTTTATCTATAGATTTAATAAGCCTTGTAAGCTTCATTCACTGGTTTTCATTTATTTGCCCTGAGCTAAAAAAAAATACGCAACCTTTAAAATGCCCTATCAGACTTAATTAGTATTGCTTTACTAAATATCTTGGTTGAAATTCCCGATCTTTCAAATGACGCCCAAATAGTGTAAACACTATAATTTTTACATCCAGTAAAAAATTTCTTTTTAGCACATAGGCCTTATTAATCCTCACTTTATCGGGAAATAGTTTTTCATTGTAAAACTTTACCGGATCAGCCTGACGTTGCAAGATAATTTCCTCATAAGTGTAAGCAATGGAATCAGCACCAGTAAGTCCGGGTTTTACTTCCAATACTATCCGGTCATCACCTTTCAGTTCATCATAATAACCCGGTACATCCGGTCTGGGCCCCACAAAGCTCATATCCCCTTTCAAGATATTCCATAGCTGTGGCAGTTCATCAAACTTTGTTGCCCTCAGGATTCTACCAAAAGGAGTGATACGCTTATCAGAGTCGATAGTTATTACGATGGAATCAGTATTTACAATCATTGTCCTGAATTTGTAAATTGTAAATTTTTTTCCATGAAAACCAGTTCTAATTTGAAAATAAAACACTGGACCGGGCATGGTGATAATGATAATTAATGCCAAGATTAGCAATAGCGGTAAAGCCAGAATAAATGCTACAATCGACAATGTAATATCAAAAATGCGTTTTACCATAGAATCTCGTTGATAAGTTGAATCATAATTTTAAGAGACAAAGAAATGAGTAGTGAGAGATGAGAGACGAGAATTAAGGGGTGAGCGATGAGAAATGAGTGATGAGTAAGAAAATAGGGAGAGTCGATTTTCAATGACAGATTTTTCCAGGGTTGTTGATCATAGCGATGAAAGGTAAGAGGTGAGGAATGAGAGATGAGCGGTGAGAGGTGAGTGAGGAGAAATGAGTAGTGAGAGGTGAGTTAGGAGTTGTGAGTTAGGAATAGTGTGAGAAGACCAAAAGTTGAGTGATGAGTGATGAGTGATGAGCGGTGAGTTGTGAGTTATTAATTCTAATGACAGAATTTTTCAGAGTTGTTGATCATAGCGATGAGAAGTAAGAGGTGAGGAATGATGAGAAATGAGTTGTGAGAGATGAGTTATGAGTGTTTCATTTTAATGGCAGAATTTTTCAGGACTGTTGATCATGGAATGGTGAGCGATGAGAGTTGAGTGGTGAGAAATGAGCAACTGACTATGATTGATATTACGGAGTGAAAAACAAAATCAGCAATGGGTAATTCTTACAATTAAGGACTGGAGCGTATAATTGATTTAACTTCATTTTTAAGGGGATTAAGGTACTTTTTTAATATTACCCAAATCATTGAAGCATCTACAGCATCGTAAGCATGAATTAAGCGATTGCGAAATCCAATAATCTTTCTGGCATTTTCAAGACTGTTTTCAGGGTTTAATAAATCAAATTTATTAACGGCTTCACCAATAATACCAAGTTGCCGCTCAACTGCACTTTGAGTTTTCAAATCATTGGTATAATCATCAAAACTCTCAATTGTTTTAGTAAACTCATCAATCAAATCGATGGCACGTCTGATATCAGATAAATACTTAAGACCTCGTTGAGTCATAAATCAAAATTTTACTGGAATCGATGCTTTTTCTTAGATAGGGATTTCGAATGGAAGTATCGGTTAATAAATCAACTTTCCTTTGAAAAAAATACTCAAAATTATCCCACAAAGAAATTAACTTCTCACCCCTCTCAATCGGATCTGGCTCATCTATTTCAACAAGCAAATCAATATCACTACTTTGGTCATTAAAATTTTCACCGGTAGCAGAACCAAAGGCATAAAGGTACTTTACCTTATGTTTTTGGCATAAAATCTTAAATCCTGTTGCCTGTTTTAATATTTCGTCTTTTATTATCACGAATCAAAGATAAACTATTTCGTTGATTTACATGTTGCCAGCGAAGAGGTCCCAAGCCAAAATGAGGGTTATAACTTTCTTCACATTCTGCAAAAACAACTCCGTAAACCAGTAAGTCGTATGTAGTAGGAAGTAGGATATATATCTCGCCGCATGCCTATTACTTTCCGGGATGCTAATCATAGCGATGAAAGATGAGCGTAGAGCTGAGAGTGATGAGAAATGAGTAGTGAGTTGTGAGTTAGGAGTTGTGAGTGATGAGTATTCAGTAGTGAGCGGGAGAGGTGAATTGTGAGTTATTAATTCTAATGGCAGAATTTTTCAGGATTGTTGATCATAGCGATGAAAGGTAAGAGGTGAGGGATGAGAGGTGAGTTGTGGGTTAGGAGTAGTGAGAGATGAGTATTCAGTAGTGAGCGGGAGAGGTGAATTGTGAGTTATTAATTCTAATGACAGAATTTTTCAGGATTGTTGATCATCGCGATGAAAGGTAAGAGGTGAGTTGTGAGTTAGGAGTAGTGAGTGATGAGTATTCAGTAGTGAGCGGAAGAGATGAATTGTGAGTTATTAATTCTAATGACAGAATCTTTCAGAACTGTTGATCATAACGATGAAAGGTAAGAGGTGAGGGATGAGAAATGAAAGGTGAGTTGTGAGTTAGGAGTAGTGAGAGATGAGTATTCAGTAGTGAGCGGGAGAGATGAATTGTGAGTTATTAATTCTAATGACAGAATTTTTCAGGATTATTGATCATAGCGATGAAAGGTAAGAGGTGAGGGATGAGAAATGAAAGGTGAGTTGTGGGTTAGGAGTTGTGAGTGATGAGTATTCAGTAGTGAGAGATGAGTTGTGAGTTATTAATTCTAATGACAGAATTTTTCAGGACTGTTGATCATCGCGATGAGCATTTTCCTAACTTCATCATATTGACTTAATAAATCAGCGTGCGTTTTTGGATCAATATATCCGCAGTCTTTTGAATAATCCAACCATCCCTCCGTTTCATATTCCTCCCCCAAAGAATCACTCAATTTGCTTACAAACGATTTTATATAAATTTTCTTCGCCCAGGCTTCACAAAGGTTGGAAGTTACCGATCGGGATGATCGCCTGATTTGATCAGTAAGTGAGTATTTCTCCTCCTTTGGAAAACCCTTTGATATTTTAAAAATTTCCATCGAAACTTTATAGGCTTTCTGAAAAACTATTAAATCCCTGTAACTTTTTATAGCAGCCATTTTGTTTTATTTTATAATAATCTTTCAAAAATAAGAAAATCATCTGAAAATGCCGGCTTATCAACTCATCACTCTCCGCTCAATTCTCCCGGCTTACATTGCATTATGTAAACAAAACAAAAACTATCCATGTTGAATTATTTGACAGGGTAAACAATTAAATCACGAAAACCATTTATTGCAGCCATAATGCTAAAGTATGAATATTAATTGAAAATGAAATTTCGCCAAACCCTTCCCTCCCGACTCATCTCTCTCTTCTCACGTCTCACTACTCATCTCTCACTTCTCTTCTCTCCTCTCACTACTCATCTCTCTCCTCTGACTTCTCACTCCCGAAAAGTAGAAAATTTTCTCTAAAGGAGTCCTTCGGGCAATTTTCGTAACTTTTCGTGGATGCACGGGCGAAGACCGGCACTCTCACTCCTCACCCCTCATTTCTCTCCTCTCACCTCTCTTTTCTCACCTCTCACCACTCTCCTTTCTCACCTCTCACTACTCGCTACTCGCTACTCACTTCTCCTCCCCCACTGTTCAACAGCCACAAAGGAAATGATTTTCACCCACTCCATAAAGACTTGCTTTGCACTTTCGCGATCTTGCCACCAGTTTGATGCATCAAATTCGGAGTACCTGCTGGGGATAGTTATCACCCTGACATCGATGTTCCGATCTTTGAAGCTATCCTTAAAAATCATGGAAGCCCTGCGGGTATGTGCCGAGGAGGAAATAATGGCCAAAACTTTTACATTGGGATTATTTATAAGCCAGGAGGCTAAAGTATCGGCTTCATCGCGGGTACTTGTAGCACGACCTGGCAGGAGGGTGAGATTTGAATCGGGGATACCGAGTTGCCGCAAGGCATCTACGGAGAGGGATGCGAAATTTGGGATTGTGACCCCATAAGGTTCAAGGGCTTTACTGCCATATTGGATATTATTGACGATGATAATTTCATCAAACCTTCCTTCTTTGTATGCATCAGCAGCCTCAAGTACCCTGTCGGCAATGCTTCCCATCAGAACGACAGCAGCATCCGCATTTTGTGAAGGCTTATCCTGCTTTACCAGGAATATACCAGCTTGCCCAAGTAAATAAATAAGCACAAAAAGCAGCAGAATCAATCCGAGCAAATACTTGTATTTCTTTTTAATAGCCATTGTAGTTATTTTATGGGAAAGTTTTTGTTGAAGTCCAGCAGGTGAATGATTGGGGAATGCTTCGGCTACGCTCAGCATAAATGACGCGGATCCACCGGTGGTCGGACAAGTTTTTTTTCATATCTGTGTTAATCCCCGACAAAAAAGAGGCGGGCAGGCGTAACATCCGTACTCTTTTCTATTGAAGGTTATCAAACCCCTATTTAAAAATATCTGAATGTGTTCCCGTTCGCACTAATTCGATAACTTTGGTGGTATCATTTTGTCGCCATATAAGTAGCCAATCAGGTTTTAAATGACATTCCCAATATCCTTTATAGATTCCAGAAAGTTGATGCGGTTTATAGGTTTGGGGTAATTTCCCTGAAATTTCAAGGATTCCAAGAACTTTTTCTAAAGGCTCGATATTGTAGTTTCGCTTAATACATTTCACAAAGTCTTTTTCAAACTTTTTCGATGTTTTAAGTTTATACACCGGCTACATCTTTAATGGCTGATAACAAATCCTTAGCCGATTGGTATGATTTTACATGTCCGGCTTCAACTTCCTGCATGGCCTTTATTGTTTCCTCATTGGGTACATTTTCCTCTACAACCCTGGCATAACGAGTAGTTTTAAGAAACTCAAGCATTTTTTTTGCTTCGTTCGAGCGTGTATTTATAATAACAGTTGTCATATTCAAGCATTAATATCTTTTAGCAAAGGTAAATATTTTTTTAGGAACACTGGTTTTTCTAATCTGTGTAAATCCCCGCCTTCACGGATCCGCCGGTGGTCGGACGAGTTTTTTTTCTATGTGTGAAAATCCACGCCTGAAAAGGGGCGGGCAGGCGTAACATCCGTTTCATCCGTGTTCTTTTTTTTGGAGCAAGGGTTGTGTATCCACCGGCATCTTCTAAAAGCAAAAAATCCTGCAACTATTACAAGCAACAGGATTTATTGATGAATAGATGTATTTTTCGATTTTCATCACTTCTTAAAGCAATCATAGGGAAAGGGAAGATCCAATTACTTATGAAATAGCTTACGTAAAAGTAAATAATTAGAGATGATAACAAATTCATGGCTTGTAATCATCCGGTTGAGTTCCGAAATATTAAAACCGGTAGAAATTGTGTGTATTATACTGATTCCTTTTTGTTTTAAAAACTCTATGGTAAAAGCCTCTAACATTTCGGCCATCTGGGCAAAATCATAATTCGGACTTACTGCATACTGATAATAATGGGCTTCATGCTTTGAAAGATAGCCCCCCGATCTGAAAGCCAGCAATTCATCTGTCTG
>Ga0307990_1000887_pt1 | contig 25838 bp, 20 predicted proteins | sample EllFjometagen129_FD_203168 | JGI IMG/M metagenome (GOLD analysis project Ga0307990, IMG submission 203168) | Marine microbial communities from Ellis Fjord, Antarctic Ocean - #129 | ecosystem: Environmental > Aquatic > Marine > Unclassified | place: Southern Ocean | collected 2014-10-08
CTTTTTTTCATTTGATCCTCCCATAAATTATTATTATCTAACTTAGAACTCAAATATATATTATAAATGTCAAATTAATTCTAATATTTATAAAAAACCCGACATCACTGCCGGGTTATATTATATTGATCAATTTTTACAATTTTACATGAAAATTACTTTTTCCCTATTTCAATTCCCTTTTTTATTGCTATAAGGTTAAGTTCTAATAGATCAGGATTTTTTTTCTGTAAAAATCCTGTAAGATCATTTTCAAGAGTTTCATATTTCACAAGTCCTGTCTTACCGATAACAATGCCGATGGCTACCATATTGAGAACTTTCATACTTCCAATTTCCCTTGCTATTGAATTCATTGGAGCTTCAATAACATCTATATCTTTACGTTTTGTTCCATGAGGACACATATCCGTATTATAAATTAGAAGTCCCTTTTCTTTTATGTCAGATCCAAATTTGTCAATTGAAGGTTGATTCAACGCGATAAGGATATCGGGATAAGAAACCAAAGGAGATGCTATAGCTCTATCTGCAATAACTACTGAGACGTTAGCTGTACCACCCCGCATTTCAGGTCCATATGAAGGAAGCCATGACACATTAAGCCCATCTCCCATACCAGCTTTTGCTAAAAATTTCCCAATTGTAAGAGCACCTTGACCACCAAATCCAGAGCTGATAATTTCAGTTTTCATTATTTTCCTCCTTCAACAGACTTATCACGGTAATTACCTAACGGGAAAAATGGCAACATATTTTCTTTAGCCCATTTCATAGCGTCAATCGGTGCTAAACCCCAATTTGTAGGACACGTTGAAACAAACTCAACAAACGTGAATCCTCTCTCTTCTTTATTGAATTGGAGAGCTTTTTTTACAACTTTTTTAGCTTTCATTATATCTTGCGGAGAGAGTAGTGAAACTCTTTCAATAAAATATGGTGCAACAAGCGAAGATAGTAATTCACAAACTTTAATTGGATAACCGATATCTTTTTCATCTCTTCCATAAGGTGAGGTAGAAGTTTTCATTCCAGGTAAAGTGGTTGGAGCCATTTGCCCTCCGGTCATTCCATAAATTGCATTATTTACAAAAAACACAGTAATATGTTCACCTCTATTTGCAGCGTGGATGATCTCAGCAGTTCCAATAGCTGCTAAGTCTCCATCTCCCTGATATGTAAAAACATGCATATTCGGACGAGAACGTTTCATTCCGGTTGCTAGAGCAGGAGCTCTACCATGAGCAGCTTCAGCCATATCACAATCAAAGAATTTATAAGCGAAAACAGAACAACCCACTGGAGCAACACCCATCATATTATTCCTCATATCAAGTTCATCCATAGCTTCTGCAATAAGTCTGTGGGAAATACCATGTGTACAACCAGGACAGTAAGTAAATTGCAGATCTGTTAATGATTTTGGTCTTTGTGCAATAATTTCCATTATTCCCCCTCTGTTCCTAATATTTTAGCTTTGATCTCATCAGGTGTAAATAGAATACCGCCAACTTTTCCCAAGAATTCAACAGGTAATTTTCCATTTACGGCTAATTTTACATCTTCAACCATTTGACCAAGATTCAATTCACAAACTACAACTTTTCTAACTTTTTCATGAAGAACATTACTTATTGCTTCATAAGGATACGGCCAGACAGTTATTGGTCTGATCATTCCAATACTTGTTCCCTCTTCTTGTAATTGATCTATTGCAGACTTAGCAATTCTAGCAGCAGTTCCAAAAGCAACAACAACTACTTCATTTTCGTCAGAAATATTATATTCTTCATATCTGATCTCATTTTTTTCGATCTTATCATATTTTTTCCCTAATTTTATCACATGCTGTTCCAGGATAAGCGGATCAATTTCTAAAGAATTTATCTCATGATGATGATGATTCGGCTCATCTTCATTTGGATACATACACCAATCATAATGCTGTTTGTCTAAAGCTTCCATCTCTTCTTTAGTTTTTGATGGTTTGAATTCAACAGGTTCCATCATCTGCCCCAGAAGACCATCTGACAATATCATTACAGGATTTCTATATTTATCAGCAAGATCAAAAGCCAAATCTGCCATATCAGCAAATTCCTGAACTGTACTTGGTGCTAAAACTATTAACCGGTAATCTCCATGACCACCGCCTTTTGTTGCTTGAAAATAGTCACCTTGTGCAGGTTGAATATCACCAAGGCCAGGTCCACCACGTTGAACATTAACAATTACCGCAGGTAAATTAGCTCCCGCAATATAAGAGATACCTTCCATTTTAAGTGAAATACCCGGTGAGGAAGATGAAGTCATAACACGTCTTCCTGTTCCAGATGCTCCATATACCATGTTTATTGCAGCAACTTCACTTTCTGCTTGAACAAAAACACCATCAACTTTAGGCATCATTTTCGCCATATATTCTATTAACTCACTTTGAGGAGTTATGGGGTAAGCAAAATACAGCCTGCAACCAGCACGGATAGCAGCTTCTGCAACTGCTTCATTACCTTTCATCAATATTTTTTCAGCCATAAAATTCCTCCTCCTATTTCTCTATAGTAATTGCTACATCAGGACATGTAGTATAACACATTTTACATGCAATACATGCTTCTTGATCAAAACATTCCGCATAATGATAACCTTTGGAATTGATCTCTTTTGAAAATCTGATAATCTTCTTTGGACATGCTAGAATACATAATCCACAGCCTTTACACATTTCCGCGTCAACGGTCATTCTTGCCATAATTATCTCCTTATTTCTTATAATTATTTTATTCAGTAGAGACTTTTCAATCAGTAATATTTGTCAATTGGATTATTCATATTTTAAGGAGAATATAAATATTATTATAAATAAATGTTATTAAAGATAAAACCTTATAATTTTGAAGAATTCAATAAAATAATGTTATTTTTTATTTCAACATAATGATTTTTTTTGTATAAATATCATAATGAGTTTCAAGTGTGTAGAAATATATACCACTAGAAACTTTTTTCCCATCCTCATCTATTCCATCCCAAGTAACATTATGATTTCCCTGCAAGAACACATTATTCAGTAATTTTTTTATTTTATGCCCTTTTATGTTATAGATATTAACTTTGACATCGGTAGTTTTCTTAAGAGCAAATGATAGAGTAATTGAATCATGGAAAGGATTTGGAGAAACTGATAAAAAGGAATTATCATCACTATAATATTGTGGATTTGCGCTGGTATTGTATGTAAAAAGATCCTCAGTATCAAGCGTAGTAGGCTCTTGCAGATATGCAGGTATTCCCTGTTCAGCAGTAGACCATTTAATTAAATTTAAAGAAGGAGCATATTGTATCGTATGAATATTATGAGATACTCCAGCAGCACCCGCAAGTAAATTCCAGCTCCTCAAAAAATCAATATCAGAATTAGCAGTAAGAGAATCTGCAATATTCTCATAACGATAGCATCCTGCAGGCGGATACAATAATCTAAAATGATTTGTGGCAGCCAGATGTTCTGAAGGAATCACTGTGTTATTATTATCATCACGGGCAATAATTCCATTCTGGTTATTGCACTCAATTATCATTCCACTTTCATTATTTGCTGAATGTATAATTGAGCCGCTTAGCTGATAATTTTCCTGAATGGCGGCTAAAATATCTTCCGAATCTATTTCGTAATTCCCATCATAATCATAAGTTTCTATCCCATTTCTTATTGATAATAAAATTGGATGAAAGGTAAAGGCATTTGGATGTTCGTTATGATTTCCCATATTCATAAAAGCACAGAGTCCATCTTCGTTAATGGCTGATAATCCTCCGATAAATCCGGGGAAAGTAAATGAGAGCCAATTTACTTCATCAGATTCAGAAGGAAAATGAACAACTAACAAATGATTTTCCAATAAGGTTGGATGCGGTGTCCAGTCCATGTTGCGTGTAATTACAAGTTCTCCGGATAATTCGGGATCAGATATTGTATTCTCACCCCAGCTGGATAAACTTGAACATCCAAATTTATAATTTGGGTCAAAATCACCTAATGCTGCCAGATCAACAACTGCATTAAATAGAAGTATGTCATTAGCATCAATATCCCTGCTTAGGATCTCACTATATAATATAACATCAGCTTCTATCATTCCATTTATCATACCAGTAGTTTCAGAAGTATATTTTTCTTCGATCTGGAAATTATCCAGAAAATATGTTCTCATGTTTTCATAGAGATATGAATTACCGCCTAAAAATACTGTGATGAAATAATCTTCTGAAATTTCTTTGATCTTATCTCCAAACAGATATCCGGTTGCATATCCACGTTCGTAGTGAGAACCCCAAATTTTGAGGATCTTTTTGCCATTTACACTTAAAGTATCTCCATTAACAGTTTGAGCATTAACTTCAATAAAAATAATTATTAACAATACTGAGAATAAAATAATCTTTTTCATAGTTTCCTTTTAAATAATTATATCTTCCAATTTACGTTTAGGAACATGATGAATATCATTTTCATCACGCCAATATTTGATCTCATTGTTCTCAACAATTTCGATTTTAATACTCTCCTTGGGCTTACCAAGAGCTATTACATAACAAATTGAGTATCTTTGCGGAATTTGAAGTAATTTGCGTAATTCATCTTTTCTCACACTTCCAAAAATGCAACCTCGCAATTCAAACTCAACAGCACCCAGCAGCATTGATTGACTCGCAATACCTGTATCACAAGCTACTTTACTTACATCTTTTTCTGTTGATAAGATTATAATATAGGCTGCAGGTCTTTCTCCAACTTCAGGGCAATCCCAATTTTTTAAATATCCTGCCCAATTGAGACATGAGAATATTTTGGCATTTTCTTCCTCATCATTACAAATTTTAAAACGTAGCCTTTGCAGATTAGCAGCTGAAGGAGATAACCGGGCTAGATCAATGATGTCTCGCAGCTTTGCTGTTTCAATTTTATAGTTTTGATAAAATCTCCGACAACTTCGATTTTTTGCAATAAGTTCCCTTATCATAATACCTCGCAAAAATTTTAATGTTTTACTGCTTTCTCACTAACCTTTATCAATGGAAAAATCATTAATGTCAAGGAACTTAATACAATAAATGCAGTTCCAATATTTACTGAATCCGCTATTAAACCCATCAAAGGTGACATCACAGCTACAAACAATGTTTTTAATTGTGATTCAACAGACAATCCAGATGCCATAACATCATGTGAAATATTCTCACTTATAAAACCTATATTGATCGGACGACGAACATTTTGCAGAACATAAAGCATGATAAAAAGAAATATGATATATACAGGTAATTCAAAAATAAAGAATAAACCAGCAATTATGATAAGAGCAACTCCCGCAATAAAAGAGTGGTTCACTGCTACTGATAAAGTTGAGAACATGTTTTTAAATCTATCAGAATTTCTTGATGCATATGAAGTTAAAAGGTATAAGATACAATATACAATACTAATTAAGATCGACTCTCTTTTATCTAGATCCAATAACCAAGGAATTGACAAAACCACCATCTGCAGTATTGGCTGGATGTAGTCTTTAACCGTTTTAAATAGACCATCAAATATGGCTGAATTTAATAAAGCTTTTCTTAAAATCGGCTCTTTTAAACTTACCCTTAAACTTGAAAATGTTTGTTTAAAATTAGATTTTATATTTGTTGATATTCCATTAATGGCTCTTCTTTCACCATCAAGTTCTTTTGGATATGTGAACATTAAGATAAGAGCAAGGATATATGGAATTATTGAATAGAGAAAAACATATTTATATTCAGAAGAACAGATTACGATCCCACCGGCAATAAGAGCCGCGAGTGCAGAGCCCATTTGTGACCAGCTACGTGTATAGCCATAATATTCAACTTTTAAATGCAGAAGACCATTTAACTTCAAATAATGCAGAATCATAGCTTTATGAGTTCCTGTACGAAATGCATCACCCAGGGCAAAGAATATCATTGCCACCGCATACAATATAAATTTTGGAAAAAAGAAAAAAATAGCAAATGATAATATGTATGATAAAAAAGCAAAGATCATCGATCCACGTCTACCAAGACTGTCAGCTACAAATCCTGTTGGAATTTCAAATATTAAAGTGGCGATCTCTCTAATTGAGATCAATGTACCAATTTGCAGAAATGAAATTCCCTGTTCCAAAAAGAAAAGGAAGATGAAAACATCGAAGAAACGTTGATTTTTTAGAAAGCCATACGCAGAAAACTTAAAGAGCTGTAGATTCTTTGGTATCATTTTCTACCAGTTATCTGATTGATCTCAGTCCGGGGAAGTTCATAAACTAAAAAATCATCATTTTGTTCCCAGCTTTTAAATCCGTAACAATCAACATATTGTTTTAGCTTTTTTATATCAGGTACTAATAACTGTATACTTCTGAAATTATTTGTTATAGCTTCATTTTCTGCATATTTAATTAATTCATTAAATATTTTTTTGTTTTCAGCTTCTATAAAACTAAGCCAGTAGATATCTTGATATTCAACATCCGATATGAGCATAGCTCCTTTTATTTCATTGTGAATTTTATATACTACATATCTATTTTTTGTAAAATAATCATTAATTAATTCTTTTGAATATTGACGAATAATCCATCCCTTACTAATAAATCCTTTTGTCTTGAAGAGGTAATTTGAATTTTTAATATATTTATCTAACTCACTAAGATCTATATCAGTTATAATTGAATTATCGATCGTTTTTACCTGGTTACTTGATATCTCAAATTCTTTCATAGAGAGTGTCAGTATCTTTATAAATCCGAGTTTTTCATTCAGTGTAATTGAAGCTGTATTATCAAAATAGGTAGAGAATCTTATTGAATTTATCTCTTTTCCCTTAAGCTTATCCATGTAGTATTTTGAGATTTTATAGCCAATACCTTTAATTTTCGTTTGCGGATCTTTTCGTAATGCTTCTAACCATATATCTGTAGGTGTGAGAAATCGCATTCTTCCAAAACCGATCAGTTTTCCAGCATCCCAATAACCTGCAAAAATCCCGGTATTACTCGTCACCCATCTATCAAAAACATTGATCACGTAATCGTCACCTTCCCAAATTTGAGATGAAATTCGTAATACATCTTCTTTATCGGAAAGCCTGATCTCTCTTATCATAACTACATTAAGTCCAGGTTGTATTTTTTCAATTTTCTATCGGCTGTTTTTGGATCAGGATAATATTTTGCTAATTCCAACCAAAATTGTTTTCCATGATTTTTTACTTTTGTATGAACAAGTTCATGCATGATAACGTAATCTCTCAATTCTCCAGGAAGACTAATTAATTTGATGTTCAAATTAATATTGTTTTTTGCAGAACAGCTTCCCCACCTTGTTTTTTGAGATCGGATAAAGGTACGATTAAAACTTAATCCATAAATCTCAGAGAGTTCATTAAGTCTTTCGCGAAGTTCATTTTTGGCTTCCTCATTGAGGTATGAATTGTTATTTTTTGTATTCTGAAGAGTAAAATTGTTTCTCTTATCAATTTTGATAAATTGTTTTTTTATCCAATCAATTTTGGAATGGAGGAATTTTTCAGCATTTTTGAGAGAATAATTCTGGGGAATCGTAATATGTATCTTTTTTGAGCTATCAACAGATAATCTTACATATTTTGCTTTATTACTTACATTATATTGAACCTTACCGATTACTGGATAATGGATAAGTTCCAGTTCACTTTTCATACTACTTTATAAATTTATTTATTAATGGTAATAGTAATAAATATCCGAAAATAGCACCAATGATAACGTTTGACCAAACATTAGAGGTCATTTGTCAGCCACCACCTCTGCAGCCAATAACACGGTAGTATAAATAACCCAGAGCAGCACCAACTATAAATGATAAAATTGTTAATAATAGTTTCATTTCTTTACCGGATCAGGTGAATTACTGATATTGTATTCTATCTCAGAAATTACTCTTATCAGAAAAGCTCTGTTTTCTTTGCTTAAATAATCAGAAGGTTTTAGAAAACTTATCACAAGTTGATACATAAACTGCTGTGAATGAAGATGAAAGTAATGCTGGGTGAATGTTCTGGTCTCCATTATTGCCTCTTCTTCTTTTACAATATCTTTTAATAATTTGATCAAATAAGAATTGATCCGTTTAGTAAATAACCTGCAATACTCAATCCCCTGCTCATTCTGTTTTTCAGTTATAATTGCAGGAACTGTTTCCACATCTGGTTTTAACAAGTTTATTATATCATGCACAAATGACTCTCTCTGTTCAGAATTCAACTGAGTAGAATCTGTAATATCGTTACGTAAATTCATACAAATCATTGCCATTTCCATCAGGAATTTCTGGTATCGTTCAATTCCGATAATATCATAGGAAATATTATCTGTAGATTTGTTAAAAGCATCCAATATTTTTATTGTATCAACTAAGTTGTTATCCAGTTCATTCATATATTGGATATTTTTCTTATTTTGTACTTTATTGATCTCTGCATTTACAGAAATAAATATCAATAATGTTAAAATTAATATGACAAGTTTTTTAAACATTCTTTTCCCCTAATTCAAATTCTTCATGTAAAGCAGATATAGCTTTTTTTTCATCAACACTTTTAACAAGACATGAAATTGTTGTATACGAATCTGTGCATTTGTAGATCGTTATATCCCGGTCTGTTAATGCTTTTACTATCTTTGACATAACACCCGGCATTCCGGTCATTCCAGAACCAACAACAGATACTTTAGAAAAATTCTTTTTAATATTAAAGTAATAATTATTTTCATTAACTATCTGAAGCAATTTATCCTTATTCAGATCATCAACAATAAAAGAGATCAATTCTGGTGTTATATCTATGAAATCAACACTGACATTTTGTTCTGCCAGTATTTGAAAAACACTTAATTCGGTTGCATGGATATTTTCTTCCTGTGGAAAGATCTGAGTATAAATAATTTTATTTTCACTGGTAATAACCGTAACAGGTCTTTCATTCTTCAAATTGGTTATCATGGTTGGATCATTATTGCTTAAAGTTGAAAACAGCATGATCGGTATATTGAATTGTGAAGCAATTTCAACCGCATGAGGATGGATAATGTTCGCTCCTTTATCAGCCATCTCCACAGCTTCAATATAATTTACATTCGGTATTTGTGAAGTTCCTGAAATTTTATTTGGATCAGCGGTTGCCAATCCGTCTACATCGGAATAGATCTCTATATGTTTAGCTTCAAGAGCAGCTGCCAGAATACTTGCTGTTGTATCGCTACCACCTCTACAAAAAGTAGTTATTTCACCATTTTCACTTATCCCTTGAAATCCTGTAACAACTGGGACCAATCCTTTATTGAGTGTATCAAATAATTTTTCTGGTATAACTTTTTGGATCTTAGCCTGCCCGAAATTCTCATCTGTAATAATTCCCGCTTGAATTCCATTTAGGGCAATTGCATTGATATTTTTCTGCTTTAGTGTTTGCACCATTGTAACTGCAGATATTACCTCTCCGCAAGACATGATCATATCCTTTTCGCGAAGAGATATTTCCTTATGTATTGAAGTTATGGTTTTCAGCAACGTATCTGTTGCATAAGGATCACCATCTCTACCCATTGCCGATACAACTACAACTGGAGAATATCCATTCTTTATGGCATTGGCAACATGATCTGCAGCTTTATTTCTTATCTCTGCATTTTGTAATGATGTTCCTCCAAATTTCTGAATTATTATTTTCAAAATCTGATCCTATATTAATAATTCTGCAATTTGAACTGCATTGAGAGCTGCACCTTTACGCAAATTATTTGCAACTATCCACATATTAATTCCATTTGGTTCAGTTAGATCTTTGCGTAATCTTCCAACCATCACTTCGTCGTAAGTTTCACTCATAATAGCTAATGGATATTTGTTGTTGGCAATATCATCTACAAGCCTTATACCTTTGGTCTTAATATATATTCCCTTTAATTTTTTTATTGTTATTTTTTTATCCGTTACTAAATATACTGATTCTGAATGACCATAAAATACTGGTACTCTTGCAGTTGTAGCGGTTATTCTAATCTGTTTATTGTTGAATATTTTTTTTGTTTCATGAATCAGTTTCATCTCTTCTTTTGTAAAACCGTTTCCTTCGAATTCGTCAATCTGCGGTAAGACATTAAACGCTATCTGATGCGGATATACTTTACTTTTTGGTTTTTTATTATTTAAAACTTTTAATGATTGCTCTGTTAATTCAGTTACTGCATCTTTGCCCGTACCTGATACTGATTGATATGTTGACACAATAATTCTGTTTATACCTGCTATATCTAAAATCGGTTTGAGAGCAATAACCATTTGGATTGTGGAACAATTTGGATTTGCAATAATTCCATTATGCCTGGTAAGATCAGAAGGGTTAACTTCGGGTACGATAAGAGGTACGGATTTATCCATCCTGAATGCACTGCTGTTATCAATTACAATAGCTCCAGACTTTACAGCTATTGGAGCATACTTTTTGCTTACTGTACTTCCAGCACTGAATAAAGCGATATCAATTGTATTAAAACTATCTTTTGTGAGTTCTTGTACCTCAAGTTTATTTTCCCTGTAGTTTATTATCTCACCGGCAGATCTTTCTGAAGCTAAAAGGGTCAGATTGTTCAATGGGAATTCTCTCTCTTCCAGAATTTTAACCATCTCTCTACCTACAACTCCAGTTGCTCCAACTACAGCTACATTAAACTCGCTCACTTCACACTCCCAGTAATTTTCGAAAATAGGAGAAGCCTCACGACCTCTCCTATTAATATTGTTTACCGTTATTTCATCTCTGCTTTTATTACTTCAGCTAAACGTTTTACACCTTCAAGATTTTGTTCTTTATTGACATATGAGAAGTTGATCCTCATCGTATTTTTCCCGCTTCCGTCACAATGGAATACGCTACCAATTACAAAAGCCACTTTCTTTTCAATTGCTTTTGGGAATAGTTTCTCAGAATCCATATATTCCGGTAAAGTTACAAATAAAAAGAGACCACCATCAGGATTTGTCCAGGTAACTCCTTCCGGCATATACTTTTCAAAAGCCTTTATCATAATTTCTTTTTTCTCTTTATAATTTTGTATAGTCCTTTTCAGGTTTTTTGCAAAGTAACCTTGTTCAATATATTTTGCCGATATTTTTTGTACAAAAGGTGAGGTGCAAAGATCAGTTCCCTGTTTTGCTAAAACAAATTTATCAACTATCTCCTTATGGGCTATTACCCAGCCAATTCTAAAACCTGGTACGAAGATTTTAGAAAATGTACCAAGATTAATAACATTACCTTCACCATCGAGAGCGAATAAACTTTTCTGATCCTCTCCCTCGAAACGAATTTGTTTATAAGGGCTGTCTTCTACGATAAGAACTTCATATTTTTTTACTATATCAATAATTTCTTTTCTTCTGAACTCAGGCATTGTTATTCCAGCAGGATTTTGGAAATCTGGAATAATATAGATAAATTTTGGTTTTTCACCTTTAGTTTTCAATTCAGCTAATATCTCTTCTAATTTGTCTGATCTCATTCCATATTCATCAAATTTGATTCCGATCATATCAGCGCCATAGGCATTAAATGCCTGCAGTCCACCTAAATAGGAAGGAAGCCCAACCAGCACTTTGTCACCACGATTAACAAATATTTTACCTAACAGATCAAGTCCCTGTTGAGAAGCTGTAGTGACGCAGATATTTTCAATTGTAATGTTAAATCCTTCATCATTATAATTTTCTGCGATCAATTCTCTTAACCTGTCATCTCCTTCTGTGGAACCATATTGTAACGCCTTATCTCCATCTTCTTCAATTACCTGCTTAACAATTTCAATAAGTTCACTTTTGGGAAAAGTTTCCGGAGCAGGTAATCCTCCGGCAAAAGAAATAATCTCCGGATCCTTAGTCAGTTTAAGTAATTCCCTAATAGCTGATTTTTTCATCCCCTTTACGTTAGTTGATAAAATGGTCTGTAAATCACTGATCATTTTGTTTCTCCTTTTTATTATTTATTTTTTTATTATTTATATATTCTAATAATTCATAATTTTTAATTTGTTTTTTTACACCATCTAATAATTGTCTACTAATTTTTAATTTAAGGGATTGTATATTCTTTTTCTCAATATATTTACATGCAATTATTTCTGCGTTCTTATGTAGAAATGATATTAAGTTATGCATATCAGCTGGAACATCCAGTTCGATATATTTTTTTCTTCTTTGGATGAATTCAACTATTTTAGAATTCAATTCAATAAGTCCCTGTCCTGTAATTGCTGATATAAATACACTATCAGGATATAGACTTATCAATTTTTTCTTTAAAAACAGATAATATTTCCCATTCATTTTATCAGTTTTATTGAATACGATCAGTTCATTTTTGTTATCGACCTTCATCTCTTCCAACACGCTTTCAACAGCTTGCATGAGTTCAAGCAAATTAGGATATGAAACATCCACAACATGCAGAAGCAGATCAGCTTCCAGAACTTCCAGTAAAGTAGAATGAAATGAGGAGACTAATCTATGAGGAAGTTTTCGTATAAATCCAATTGTATCGGTAATTACTAGATCTTCGTCCGATTCCGTTTCAACTGCTCTGGTTTTTGCATCTAAGGTAGCAAATAGTTGATTTGCTGTATAACGTTTTTCATTAGTTAACTTATTAAATAGTGTAGATTTACCTGCATTTGTATAACCTACAAGAGCAATTGAAGTTATATTCTTTCTTTTTTTTCTTTTAGTTATTGAGATCTTGTTAACGCTATCAATTTTCTTTTTTAAAGTTGTTGTTTTTTTTCTGATCTCCCGTCTATCTACTTCTATTTGTGTTTCGCCGGGACCTCTAAATCCAATACCACCCTGAATACGTGATAGGTGTTCCCATTTTCCTTTTAACTTTGTATACGCATACTCCAGCTGAGCAAGTTCTACTTGTAATTTAGCTTGTTTTGTTCGTGCATGTTTTGCGAAAATATCCAGTATGATCTCAGTTCTATCAACGACATTACAACCAGATACATCTGAAATATTTCTAGATTGAGAAGGAGAAAGGTTATTATTGAAAATTAATGTATGAACATGTAAATTGTGAGCGGCATCCTTGATTTCATGCAATTTTCCTTTGCCAATATAGGTTGATGTATTTGGTCGTTTCAAAGCTTGAGAAAATATACTTACAGCTTCACAATCTGCAGTATCAGCCAGCTGCCGCAATTCTTCTATAGATTCATTAAAATGTTCTATAGTCTCTTCAACACACCTAACACTAATTAGAAACACTCTTTCTTTTTTAATCATATTTTACAGGAATTAAGTAGTAGAATTTTGCAACTTACCCACTTATCCCTTATAGCAATTTATCCTTCGTAAACCAGTACTTTTTTGTTATTTTTCCGCCAGTTCATATATTCTTCTTTAACTTCCATTCTCCACAATGTCTCTTTATTCTCATTTTCAAACGTAAGAATATTCAAATAATGCATTCTCTCATCTTTTCCTCGAAAACTTTTCTGCGGTAATTCAATTATAATTTCACCATCTTTATTCAGGATCGTTACTTCATTAACAAATACTCCCGGAGTGATCTCAATTACAGCACGTGCTTCCACAATTCCTGAACTTACATCTTTAAATCTAATCTTCATTAATTCTCCCATTTATTATCTGATTTGACCTATCTCTTTTAACATATCTTGAAACCATTCCTGATAAATATCAAATACTTTACCGCCCTTAATTCGTGTGAAATCAATGACACTAAGCTTTCCATTTTTATCTTCATCCTGGCCTATCACTCCGCTTTGACCATTTATTGCAGATTTTACAGCCAAATCTGCGGAAGCCATTATCAATTCCAAATCCTTGTCATTCGGAGATGATGAACGGGCAAAATAACCGCTTTTCTGTACAAGTGTTTTATCTGCTCTGAGCAATTTTGTAAATCTCTTTGCAAACCATTGTCCCGGATTCAATTCATCCAGTCTTACATGTCCAAAAGCATCTCGTCGTACTTCTTCCCCATTAGATTCCATCTCGGCTACAATGGTTTCAACTCCAGCTCCTTCACTTAAGAAAATATTCACACAATCTTTTGTATCCATTAATTTTGCTAATCTTGCCATCTCTTTAGATAGATCCAGATGCATTTCCGGAATGAAAACAGCATCAATATCCCAGCGCTCTTTGGAAAGTCTAATATCAGGCAGAAAAGCCTTTTTATCCAATCTCTTACGATATTCGTAAGCTGTAGCAGCTGTGAGCCAGCCACAATTACGTCCCATCACCTCATGCACGACAAGTTGCCTGGAACTTGTTGTATTTTCATTTACCACATTTTCAAAAAAGATCGCTCCCTGTTCTGCCGCTGTCCAAGCACCAAGACATTGTTTTATGGGAACAATATCATTATCAACAGTTTTTGGAATACCCACAACTACCAGAGCATACCCATTCAAGGCAAGATAGCTGGCAAGCTCCGCAGCTGTAGTATTTGTATCATCACCACCAATTGTATGCAGAATTGTTATTCCGTCTTTAGCCAACTGTTCAGCCGCTATCTGCAATGGATTTTCACCTTTCTTCACATATCCTTTTTTAACGCAATCCTGTATATTTGTAAGTTTTACCCGGCTGTTTCCAAAAACACTACCACCAAATTTATATAACAGTTCAGCAGACTGCCTGACATTTTCCGGGATAGTAAGTGAATTGCCTTCTAATAAGCCTTTATAACCATTTAAATAACCTATTATCTCAATATCCGGCATTAATTTAGTATATTGTACGATCAATCTCCCAATCGATGATGATAGGCAAGGGGCTAAACCACCAGCAGTTAATATTGCAACTTTATCTTTTATCATTAATACTCCTCAAGTTTAAACTAATCACCAAAGCATATCCCAATATCTCTGGCTGTATGGACCAGATCAGAATTCAGATCCACGAAATTATATGTTTCTATCGCTTCGGTTATTGGAACGGAGACAAGTTTACCATTACGAAGAGCTGCCATCTTCCCAAACTCCTTATTTAAAACCATTTCAAAGGCTTTCACACCAAATTGAGTTGCTATGATTCTATCATAAGCTATTGGTTTTCCGCCCCTCTGAAGATGACCCAGCAAAGTAACCCTGATATCGGTTTTAACTCCATGATCTTTCAGTTCATGCATTAATCTATTTCCAGCGCCACCCAGACGTGGATCATGATGTCCCGGCTCATTATTAACCTGATAATGCTTACTGCCATCTATCGGACAGGCACCTTCGGATATAACTATATTCACAAATCCTCTTGAATGATGAATTCTTTCTTTGATCCGCTCAATAATTTTGTCTATATCGTATTTGATCTCAGGGATTATACAGATCTCAGCTCCACCCGCTATGGCAGAATGCAGGGCTATCCAGCCAGCCTCTCTTCCCATTACTTCTAAAATTAATATTCGATTGTGACTGGCAGCAGTTGTAACAAGTTTATCAACAGCTTCTGTAGCAATTTCAACTGCTGTAGGAAAACCAAAAGTAATATCAGTTGCACCCAGGTCATTATCAATTGTTTTAGGCACGCCAACAATATTACAACCCATTTCGAAAAGTTTTTGAGATATTTTTTGGGAACCGTCTCCCCCAATGTTTATAACAGCTTTAACATTGAGAAATTCCAGTTTCCTCAGCATTTCAGCAGAATGATCTTCTGACTTCCAGTTGCCATTTTTAGCTTGAACCTGCCAGGAGAATGGGCCACCTTTATTGGTTGTGCCTAAAATTGTTCCACCGCGTACATGAATTCCGGCCACAGCTGATTTATCTAATTCAACTATCTCCATCGGATCTCTTAAAATACCATTGAAAGCATCTCTGCTGCCGATGATCTCCCAATCATTTACCAACGATGCCCTTCTTACTATCGCTCTGATCACAGCATTTAATCCTGAGCAATCACCACCACCGGTAACCACCAGACATCTATTCTTCATATACACTCCAGTATTAAACAAATACTATGGTAAAATCTAAAATTTGAGTTATAATGACAAGTATTTTTTATTTAAAAAAATATGAAATTTTATAAATAATTACAAAAAAGGGCAGTTATAAAAAACTGCCCCTATTTTATTTTTAGTTACTTCTTATTTTATCATGATCATTTTACGGGTTTTTGTATAACTTTCTGTCTCCAATTTGTATAAGTATACACCACTGCCGTAAGCTGTTCCATTCCAATTTAACGTATGTTCTCCTGCATCTAAGGATTGCTTCTTAACAACCTGTCCTCTTGCATTGTAAATGGTAAGTGTCCCTACTTCTCCGTCTTTTATAGCACAATTAATGGTCGTGCTTGGATTAAACGGATTAGGATAATTACTTTGCAGCATTGATACTGCAGTAATCGGAGGTGTTGTAGAATTGCCCAGAATTGCACTGATCGGTCCCCACATCATGGAAGCTCCATCATATTCATTTGCTTCAAGATAGTAATTATATGTTATGTCTTCCTCCACTTCGTAGTCTTCAAATGTGTATGTAGTTGGTTCTGTTGTGTTTGTTCCGAATTGAGTATCAAGTAATACCTGTTCTGAATTATTTTCAGTTGATCTATATAGTTTCCAGTTATTGATTGATGATTCTGTTTGCGTAGTCCAGTTAACCTGCACAAACTCATTCATAATAATAGCTGTTGAAAAATCTGTGAGATAAACTGGGAGTGGATTGTCATTTACTTCACCTGGTGTTCCAATTCCTGTTGTAATTTCTGTCCAATTTGTTATAGTCCCACCATCACCTGTTGATGTTCTTTCGAATACATTACTATCACTCCATGTCCATGGAGAAGCACCAGTACCATTATCATTGAAACTATCCAAAATTACCGCATCTGCAACTGTATCATATATATCAACACCATCATCGCCACCATTAAAGTAGAACAAAGAACCAGAAAAATCTGCTATAATTGGTGCATAAGTAGTATTAAAGTTGGTCTCGTTCTGCGTAATTACAATATATCCAACTGAGGCAATTGTTCCACTTAGATTTACAGTTTGAGTTGGAGTGGCAGAACCATTATTGAAATATCTAGCTTGGATATTTGTTAATGACAAAGTATTAGATGTAGTATTATATATTTCCATAAATCCGTCATCAGCTATACCGCCAACTCCATCTCCGCAAATTTCAGTTATTATTAGATCACCAAGAGAAGGACCAACAGCATCTGATACATAATAATTGTATTCTAGTGAAGTTGAACTTTCAGGTTCATCATCAGTTGCTTCAACCTCATAATAAACAGTAGAACCTTCAGATTGTGCCAGAATATCAGTTGCAGTAGTATATGTAACTCCTGAACCACCATTTGACATAGAAATAGTATTTCCTAAACTTCCTGAAGATAATCCCCAATGAAGTTCAACACTGGAAATTGTTCCATCTGAATCCGTTGCATCAGCTGAAATAGATACGGTAGTTGATGTTCCAATATTAGATGAAGGTGTTTGTGCAATATTAGAAATTACAGGAAGACTATTCCCACCAGCTGCAGATAATTCAAAATTATCAAATGCAAAATCTTCCCCACCTGAATTAGCAGCACAGGTTATTCTTAGGCTTAAAAGAGATCCCGTAGATGGAATAGTCTTAGTAAACTCTACAAAAGTGCTAGTCAGTTGAGTTCCTTCTCCATCACCACTGAAATCAGTATCTTCTATAAAATAAGTGTTATATTGCGTTCCATCATTTTCGAACCAAAGAAGATCTGTCCAGCCTCCGCTATCAATATTATATTGAACATGAAGGTAATCACTATTATCAATACCTGCAGTTGCTACAGAAGCAAATTTTCCTCTAAATTCTAAATTTGTTTGTCCTGAGATATCAACATTTGACCAAGTTAATTCAGATGGATTTGCACTTCCAACCCATCCAGTATCATCAATGTCTTGCCCTGCAAAGAAAAATCCATTTATTCCAGTATAGCTAGGTCCAATATTGAAGCCTGTATTATCGTCAGTCCTAATGAAATAGTCGCTGCTACCATCTTCACCTTCAGCACCTAATGTTACAGTATACTGCGTGCCAGTACTAAAATCTTCTGTCCAAAACTGGGCACTTAAAAAACTCGCCATAAATAAAAAACTTAAAACTAATAAAAATGATTTTTTCATATTTCCTCCACAATTATTTTTTTGTTAAAATTTCCAAATATTTATATTTACTTGTTAAAAGAAGATTTTGTAAATTATATGTCAAATTATTTGTTATTTATGTATTAATTAAAAATAGTAATTTAATAGTCTACCAAATTAAAAATAACTATTATTGTCATACAATGAGGACATAAAAAAAGCCCCTCAGTTTTCACTGAAGGGCTAATTACTATCTTACTTCACAAAGACAGAGCTTTGTGTTACTTAATAAGTAGCATCTTTTTGCTGTATTCTTTAGTATCTGTTATCAGTTTGTAGAAGTAAACTCCACTTGAAACCTGTTTACCATTCTTATCATTTCCATCCCACACAGCAGAGCCAATTTCATCTGCAAAAATATGTCCTCTGAAGATAGTCTTGATCTTAGCACCTTTCACATTATAAATAATTAGTTTGACATCGCTCTCTTTTTCAAGTGCAAAATTGATCAAGGTACTTGGATTGAACGGATTTGGATAATTCTGATATAGCCCGTAAATCTCTGGTAAAAGTGGAGTATCTTCTCCCGGTATGAATAAAGTTATCGGCTCATGTACTTCAGATTCTCCATCAGTTGAGACACTCTCCAGCCAATACCAGTAAGTTGAACTCTGTACTACAGGTGTTTCATCTGCAAATACATAATCGGTTGGATACTGGGTCGTACCTTGTCCGGCAACCGGTTCTCCATCATTAATTAAAGAAGCCTGATCAAATTCATTATTGTTGCCTCGATAGATATTCCAGTAATCGTTATCCTCTTCAGATTGGGTTGTCCAGTACAGGGTTGGTATTCCATTTATATATGTACTATAAAATGAAGATAATTCAACAGGACAAGGTGTATCTCCAGAAAGAGCAAATGCGAATTCGTATTCTGGCAGTTGATCCCAAACACCTTGATTATCATATACTCCTACATCATTCCAATGTTGATAAGTTGTTTTCCATCCAACATTATCTTGAGAATCTACTTGAATAACTAACCAATAAATGCCACCTTCTTGACAAAATGGATCCAGAATATTGTGTATTTCGACTTTATAGTAAAAAAAGTGATCACCTAGAGTTAATACTTCCGTTAAAGGGTCATACCAATCTTGCTCACCCACAAGAACTTCTGTAATAGTAAATTCTTCTGGCTCAAACAAATATTGCCATAAGGGTTGATCAGGATGACTTGGAGGACCTGGATTGTCACTATAAATTGCTGCAATAATATTGTTAATTGTTGGTGGATTACCCACCTCGTCTCCTTGTACAGAGATCCAAAAATCAATATTATCTACACAAACCCACGGTAATGTACAATTCCAGTCATCTCCCAATAATGTGTTAAAATAAACATCTGTACCATATGGATCTGGTAATTGTTCCCATTTAGTTGAACTTTCCTCACCAATATCCACTAGATAATCTTCAACTTCACCATTATCACAATATCCATAGAATATTAACCCTTGATATGAACTAAATCTAAACCTTACATAGGTTGGACCAATAACAGCACTCGCGGGAGTTGTAAATGAAAGATTATTTGCTCCGGCAGTTAACGATTGATCAACAAATACTTCTTCACTAGGAATATCAAATATTCCATTGCCATTGAAATCGATCCAACACTGTAACAATCCTGCCAATGATGCAGTTACTGTAATATTTGTGGTTCCTCCTAGAGTAAGAATATTATTAAACACAACTCCATCTTCATCATCGCTGCCATTATTATCATCACTATCTGCATTTACAGAGGGTATACCATCAGCCTCTCCATCAATTAATGTTCCAAGATAATAGCTACCAATCAGGTGACGAGCTCCATTACTTCCCAACAAAGTGAGATATGAATCAGGTGCATCACCGAAATCATAATTTGAGGATGCACCGGTTATAATGAAATTAAATGTGTCATCAGCTAGTCCTCCGGTGTAAGCTGCTCGAATTGTAATATCAATATTAACGTTGGAAGTAACAGTGGGATTGGCAGTAAAAATCAACTGATTATTACCATTGAACGTTAAAGTAAACTCTTCTAAAGAAAGATCAGTAACAACACTATAGCTTAGTGATGTAGTAGATCCTTCGTAATAATTATCAAGATCAACACCAGTATAAGGTAACAGAGATACATCTATAGACACATCCGGCAATGGTCTCCATTTTCTCGGTTCCACTCCAAAAAGTGCTGCTTGAAAAAATCTATAATCATAGTTTGGTAGAGAAGGTGCTAAAGCATCTAAAGTGAAATATCCATTATACCCTCCACTCCAACCCCAGTTGACATGGTAACTATCATTGGATGCACCCTGATAACCATCTATTACAAAAGCATGACCATCAGTACCACCACTATTATAACCATCATACACAAGCGGACGATTGTTATCTAATTCTGTTTTCAGCATTCCATGCCAAACTAATGGTGTAGCAGTATAGTTATTTCTTTGGTCATAATATGAATTAGAATCATATTTAAAGTGATTCTGTAAAGCGCTTAATGCTGTAGCTGGATGTGCTCCTCCAATCCAGGCTCCTGAACCATATACCCCATAACCCATTTCTGCACCAACTCCTACATGATATAAAAGTGTATGAACAGAAGGATTTACAGCTAGTACATTATTTGGCATAAGTGCCCAGCTATAGGTTGTTGCCCCAAAGTTTGCAGATTGCAGTCCATAAGTAGCATCAGTATAACTATGTGTACCTTCACCAATTGCTGGATGAGCATGATACTTCATTACTTGAGCTGTTGCTGTAGCAGTACATCCTGCCCAGACATAACCATTACCTGGTGTATTTGGGTCACTAGGTACTGAACCCGCATCAGCAGGACAACTCTCGTTGTAGTATTGTCCCTGGTTCCATGTAGTAGATAACAGTGGAAGAACTACTCGAACATTCTCAGGTACAAATATGTCAGCTGTAACTTTAAGTCTATTCCATTTATCTACTGTTTCCTGTGCTGGAGATAGATCATTCTCTCTAGCATACAATATCTGCTCTTTGAAACTAGCCAGCATAGCATCAAATTGAGGTGGATGATTTTCTGTTGTGTAATTATGTTCAAAAACATAACCAAGAATAGGAACAGCAATATCATCTGCAGATACTATCACAAATCCAGTTTTATCGAAATTAAAAATGTAATAAATGTTATTAGCATTCTCTTGTTCAACAAAAGTTTCGATGATCTTAAAATCACTTAAAGCTCTTTCATTCCTTTCAGTATACAAATTCAAGGCAACCTGTTCTGCTGTTGTTTGTGTAACTACAGCTGAATAGATAATTGAAGGAATGAATAATACAAAAGTTAAAATTAAAAATAAACATGTTTTACTTCTCATTGCGCCCTCCTCCAGCATTTAATAATTGTCATTTACAAATCATCTATAAGCAATTACGAGATATTAATTTAGATCAAATCGTGTCAATTAATTTTTGTTTAAAAAAATATTTTACTCCATATAATATTTATTTTATTTAATTTTAGAATAGTTTTTTTTGTGATTTAATATTTAATAAAAAAGCCCCTCAGTCTAAACTGAAGGGCTAATTACTAATTTATATTTTCTAATTTCTATTTTACAAGCAGCATCTTCTTGCTGTATTCTTTTGTATCTGTTATCAGTTTGTATAAATAAACACCGCTTGAAACCTGTTTTCCATTCTCATCATCTCCAGCCCAGACTGCTGAGCCAATTTCATCTGCATAAATATGACCGCTGAAGACAGACTTGATCTTCTCACCTTTCACATTATAAATAATGAGCTGAACATCACTCTCTTCTTCTAAGGTAAAACTGATAGAGGTACTTGGGTTAAATGGATTTGGATAATTCTGCTGAAGTCCGTAAAAATCCGGTGTGATGGGTGCATCTTCATACGGTATAGTTAGTGTAATTGGTTCATGTATTTCTGTTTCACCATCGGTAGAAACATCTTCTATCCAGTACCAGTAGGTTGTATTCTGCAATATAGGTGCAGTATCTACATAAATATAATCCGAAGCATTGTTAGTTGTCCCATTGCCTGGAACCGGATCAGCTCCATTAAGCAGCGCTGCTTCAGTGAAATTATCACTGCTGCTGCGGTAAACATTCCAGTAATCATTGCTTTCTTCTGATTGTGTCGTCCAGTAAAGTGTTGGAGTTCCACCAAGATAAATAGCATAGAATGATGAAAGATTTACGGGAAGGATAAAATCCCCGAATGTAGAGAAATCATATCTAGTAGCATTATTACCAATCCAATTTGAATTATTACTAATAGATGATAAAGTAGCAGCTGGATTACTGAAATTTGTGGAACCATTATAAATCACATTATCATATTCATCAGAAGCACCAGACCCAGCTCCTGTAGCAACAGCATTAGTGCCATCTGTTAAACCTTGTGGTAAAGCAGAATCATTTTCAGATGTAGCATCACTTTGCCATACATTGCTGTTAAACTGCATTGCGTAAATAAAAGTAGGACTGGTTGATACCCCTTGAAATGCAAATACCTGATCTCCCCAATATGATAAATTAATTCCATCATTCCCTACACTAGCATCACCATCATCAATAAAATCCGTTGAATTACCAGAATAAGTAATTACCGTACCTGCAGTAATTGCAGTTGGAGATGTATATTTTTGAGCACCTTCATCTCCTTGGAATGCATTAATGCTTAGCCATCCACTATCTGTAAATCTTATTTCTGTTCCAGCTTCAATATCAACAAGTAATAAAAATGCAAAATCATCTGGATTATCTGAGTTTGCACCAAGAATTGCGATATCACCCGCTGATAAAGTTGTCTGACCCCACACAAAACTCGTTAAAAATAGAACAAATATAACAAATAAAATTGTTTTTTTCATAATTCCTCCATTTATGGAATAAATTTAATTTTTTAATTAGTGTTAATATAAAAAACATAAATTTATGTGTCAAACACTTTATTTATTAAATAATTTATTTACAATTAAAATTGGGAACAAAAAATGCGTATTGAAATATAAAAATATGAAGTGACTCAGGAGGAACTTTGAAAACAAGATTGATCTTATTTATTATTATAATCGCAATTACTACGATTTCAGCTAATGAACTCAGGCAGGCTACGCTTGATAACGGTATGCAAATAGTTGTAAAAGAGAACAGATTAAATGAATCAGTCGGATTTTACTGTTTTGTGAAAACCGGCTCTGTGAATGAAGGTAAATACCTGGGAGCAGGGATCTCCCACAATCTGGAACATATAGTATCAAGTGGTACGACCAAGTTCCATACAGAAGATGAATACAATGAAATGGGCAAAGAGATGGGTTCACTTGTAAATGCCTATACCACCCAGGATGCAACAGCATTTTACATAACTGTGGACAAAGCTTACAAAGAGATCGCCTTACAAAATTTATCTGAACAGATGCAGCATTGTGTGTGTGATTCTTTTGAAGTGGCAAGGGAACGGGAAGTTATCCTCAAAGAGATCGTTATGCGTTCTACTCCGCCAAATTCCAAAGTATATCAGAAACACAGTGAACTTGTCTATCCAAATTCTAATAAACACTATCCGGTAATAGGTTATACAAATCTTTACAAAACTATCACCCGTGATGAACTTGAGGATTATTACAAAATAAGATACGCACCCAATAATATGGTATTTGTTGCAGTTGGAAATTTTGAAGCTGAAGAGATGCTGGCTGAGATAGTTGCCTCGTTCAAAGAATTTCCCCGTAAACAAATCGATCCGGTTTATCTTCCAGCTCAACATCAAAGGGAAGGTTCACTTGAATATACAGAAGAATTTGAAATCGAAACAGCTTCAGTGTATATTTCCACAATACTGTCTGCACAGAATTACACGGATGCAACTGCACTTAATACTGCTTTTGATGTCCTATTTGCCAGAAGACAATCACCTATCCGCTATAAACTTGTAGAAGAGCTACAATTAGTGAACAGCAGAGGATTTTATGCTTATGCCAGTGGTGCTCCAAATTCACCTGAAGGAGAAATAACAATTCATTTTGAGCCAAAAAGATCTGCTGATATTGATAAGATCATAGCAATTATAGATGATGAAATTGAAAAATACAGTAAAGCAGGTTTTGAAGATGAAGATATCCAGAATTACATTAATCGGGTAAAAGCACAGAAGTTACTACGAACTCCCGGTGTATCTTCCGATGCTAATAATATTGGCTGGACAATGATGCTTTATAATGTACCGGATTACTATCAAACAGAGATCAAAGTTCTGGAATCATTAACAGTTGAGGATCTTGCCCTGCAGTTACGCAAACACTTGGTTCCCAAAAACCGGGTGATCTTTAAAGCTGTTCCCCAGGGTGACAAAACCCTTTTGGAGAGTAAGGAGATTGCCTCAATAGAAAAAACAGAAATTGAAAAAGTACAGATCAATGAGAACTTGACCCTGCTACATAAAATGAACACGGAAAAACCATTGATCAAAGCAGTGTTAACCCTCCCGATCTCAACAAACTATGAAACTGAACAAAATGCCGGCACTCTCTCATTTATGACCGATCTTATGTTCCGCGGCTCTAAAAAATTTGACTCTTTGGATATTACTGAATGGATGGAAGATCATGCAGTCTCTTTTAATACTCGTTGTTCAACAGCCGGTTTCAACCTGGATTTCAAATGTTTGAAAGCCGATCTACCTAAATTGCAGGAGATGCTGTTCGATGCATTTAATAATCCAAGTTTTGAAGATAGAGAACTTGCACTGGCTAAAGAAGAAGTTAATGCAAATTATAAACGATCTTTGAGCAGAGCTTCAACTTCTCATAAAGATTTTATTAACTCAACTCTTTATGATAATTCACGTGCAGGACTTTCCAGTGAAGCAAGAAACAATATAATTCAGCAGCTGATCCGAAAAGATCTTAAAATGTTACATAAAACTTTTTTCAATTCTGATAAATTGATCATTACACTTTTTGGTGACATAACAAAAGAAGAAGCTGTAAAACTAGCTAAAGAAATCTATAATAATATTCCTGATAGGAATATTGAAATGGAGAAAAACTTTACCATAACTCCAGATCAAAAGGGAACTTTCATAAATTCTTATGACTTCGAGGAAGTTAATATTGATATCTATTGTCCTGCTCCACCTCTCTCTGCAGAAGATTTCAATGCTATGAACCTGATCAGTGAAATTCTAAGTGGAGCTCGAGGCAGACTTCATCTTGCTGTGAGAGGAACTAATAACCTGGCCTATTTTGCTTTCCCTCAATATCAATACTCTGAAAACTTTGGTACATTCAGATTAAATAGTCAAACTTCTATCGATAAGAAAGATGAGCTGGTTGATGTCATGATAGATCAGCTTACAAAATTAATGACTGAAGAAATAACTGTTGATGAATTGAACAGTGCCATTGATGAAAATGAAAAGATGTTGAGAGCAATGTTGAATGAAAATTCCCTGCCTTATTACATAACCTATTTTGAATCTTTAGGATTGGGTTATGACTACATTGACCGGGTTTCTGAAATTCATAAGAAAATAACTCCTACTCAAATAAAGAATGTTGCAAATA
>Ga0307990_1000888_pt1 | contig 25835 bp, 22 predicted proteins | sample EllFjometagen129_FD_203168 | JGI IMG/M metagenome (GOLD analysis project Ga0307990, IMG submission 203168) | Marine microbial communities from Ellis Fjord, Antarctic Ocean - #129 | ecosystem: Environmental > Aquatic > Marine > Unclassified | place: Southern Ocean | collected 2014-10-08
ATCAGAATTTTTTGTTCTTTAATATTTTTTTTCAAGGTTGAACTATGGGTAAGATTGATATTGATAAAATAGGTCTGGAGGCCGCAGAGCTGGCTAAAGTATGGCAGGAAAAAGCAAATCAGATGCTGACCCCGTCCGAGAAAAAAGTGCAGAAGAAAATGGCAAGTCTGCTGACACATCTTACCGACAAGATTTTGTTAACCAAGATGTTCGACCAGAGCTTCAGAAGCCACAATTATGCCAGGGTGGCCGATCAGCTGAATGAAATTCTGATTGAACAGGGCATACCCCATTTCCTGAATTCCTTTGAGCAGGGTCTCTTTCATTTATTTATGAAGGTCGGCCGTCATATGCCGGCCATCTCGGTGCCTAAGGTGATTGGCCGCATTCGTGAAGACAGCAAGCGCACCATTCTGCCCGGTGAAAAAGCTCCGTTTATGGCACACCTAGCCAAGCGTAAAAGCGAAGGGGTGCGGATGAATATTAATCATCTTGGAGAAGCGGTGCTGGGTGAAAGCGAGGCCGCTAACCGCCTTAGCACATACATCCATGATCTCTGCATACCCGAAATTGAACAGATCTCAATTAAGATCTCCACAATTTTTTCTCAGATCCAGCCGCTGGCATTTGACAATACCATCGACGAGCTTGAGATCCGGTTGATTAAAGTTTATAGAACCGCACGCGATAATAATTTTACACGCCCCGATGGCAGCACCAAACCCAAGTTTGTGAACCTCGATATGGAGGAGTATCGCGATCTTGATATCACCGCCGCCGCTTTCATGAAAACGCTGCAACGCGAGGAGTTTAAATTCTTGCCGGCCGGCATTGTTCTGCAGGCCTATGTGCCTGATTCATATACGATGATGAAGACAATCACCGCCTGGGCGAAAAAGCGTGTTGCTGATGGCGGTGCCGCTATCAATATCCGCATTGTTAAAGGTGCGAATATGGAGATGGAGCTGGTTGAATCCTCTCTGACGAACTGGCCACTGGCTCCATATGATAATAAGAATGAGGTGGATGCCAACTACAAACGCATGGTCCTTTTTGGACTTCAGCCGGATAACATCAAGGCGGTATCTTTAGGAATTGCATCACATAACCTCTTTGAACAGGCATTTGCCTGCACCGCAGCCAAACATGCCGGTGCCAGTCAACACATAACGTACGAACTGCTGGAAGGCATGGGCGACCATGTTCGCCGGGCAATTCAGGAGACATCCTCAAATGTGCTGCTCTACGCTCCGGTTGCAGAGAAAGATCAATTCATAAATGCAATTGCCTATCTGATTCGCCGTCTCGATGAAAACACATCGGAAGAAAATTTCCTGCGCTACGCCTGCGAGCTAAGCACAGGTTCTGAAAAATGGGATTTTTTGCATAATCAATATATGGCCGCCGTTAAAAATATTGAGAATGCACGGATTAAGCCAAGCCGGACTCAGGATAGATCCACCGAAAGTTTTCCTGAAAAAATGGGTACTTTCCATGAGGGCGCATTTGTCAATGAACCTGATACCGACTGGTGCCGTCCCGGTAATCGAGTCTGGGCTGAAGCGGTTCGTGAAAAGTGGATGAACATTGCATCTGATGCTCCACTGCGGGTTCCTTTTGTGATTAATGGCAAGGAGATTTTTGATGGATGCAGAACCCGTGATGGTTTTGATCCTAATCGCCACTTTGAAAAGATCCATGTGTATACATTTGCGATGGCCTCTGTAAAAGATGCTGAAAATGCCATTGAAACTGCGGTTGCTGATCCTGACGGCTGGCGATCCCTGAGTTACACTGAGCGCAATGCAATCCTCTCCAAGGTCGCGATGGAGCTGCGTAAGGGGCGTGGTGACCTTATTGGGGCAGCCGCAATAAACACCGGCAAGGTTTTCAATGAAGCCGATGTTGAAATTTCCGAGGCTGTTGATTTTGCAGAGTATTATCCATTCAGTGCACAGGCTATTGACAATTTTGAAAATTTGGATGTCAAGCCCGAGGGCGTAGGTCTGGTTATATCGCCCTGGAATTTCCCGATAGCAATTCCTTGTGGGGGAATACTTTCAATGCTGGCTGCCGGTAACACGGTTATATTCAAGCCTGCTTCCGACTCTGTGCTGGTAGGATATGAACTCTGCAAATGCATCTGGAATGCGGGGGTATCCAAAAAGACCTTGCAGTTTGTGCCCTGCTCCGGTGCAAGTGTAGGTCCGGTTTTAACTGCGCACTCAGCTGTTAACAGCGTTATTCTGACGGGCAGCACTAAAACCGGCATGGAAATATTGAAAGCCCGACCTGATGTTCAGCTGGCGGCTGAGACCGGTGGCAAAAACTCAACCATTGTCACGGCTATGTCCGACCGCGACCAGGCGATCGCCAATATTGTGCAATCTGCCTTCAGTAACTGTGGCCAGAAGTGCTCCGCTACCTCAATTCTTGTTTTGGAAAAAGAGCTTTATGAAGACGATCTATTCCGCACCCAGCTGGTTGATGCCGCCAGGAGTTTGAATGTCGGTTCGGCCTGGGACTTTAAGAACAAGCTGGCAACTCTGATTAAGCCTCCTGATGGCGATCTGCTGCGCGGACTCACCGAACTGGAGGCAGGTGAATCATGGGTGCTCAAGCCGGAGTGTGTTGATGGCAATCCCTATATTTGGAGCCCCGGTATCAAGTGGGGGGTTACACGAGGTAGCTACACCCATATGACCGAATTCTTTGGTCCGGTTCTGGGGGTCATCTGTGCTGACAACCTGCAGGAGGCGATTGATATCGTCAATCAGCCCGGTTATGGACTTACCTCCGGCATTGAGAGTCTGGATAAACGTGAGCAGAACTACTGGAAAGCACGTGTTCTGGCAGGCAACCTCTATATCAACCGAGGAACCACCGGTGCTATCGTATTACGCCAGCCATTTGGAGGCATGCGTAAATCTGCAATCGGTGCCGGTATCAAAGCCGGTGGACCTAACTACGTGACCCAGTTTATGAATATCGCCGACAGCTCACTGCCGCCTAAGAAAGGCGAGTTAAAGGATCATCGTCTCCACCGTGTTGTACAGGAGTGGGAATCCAAGGTGCTCTGGGGTTCGTTGCCGAAGCATGCCCAGGATCTGAAAAAGGCCGCTCGGGCCACTCTCAGCTATCTTTACTCATACGAGAGTGAATTTGGTATTGAAAAAGATTACTTCCATCTGCGCGGTCAGGATAATATTGTACGATATCTGCCTGTGGGTGATGTGCTGGTCCGGCTCCATGCCGAAGATACACTCTTTGAGGCACTTGCCCGCTGCACCGCGGTGCTTGCATCTCGCTGCGCACTTAGACTGAGCATTCCTGAGGGACTTGACAACGATGTTGTGAAATTTCTGAAGGGCCGCGAATGTCGATATCTGCTTAAGGGATCAGAGCTTGTTGTTGAAAGCGACAGTGCCGTTGCCGCCCGTATCGGCACGGTCAGTGCCATTCCGCTATGCCGCTGCTGAGCGTGTTCCTGAAGAGGTCTATATGCGTGCTGCTGAGAGAGGCTTTTATATTGCCCGCAAGCCTGTTCTGATGGAGGGTCGTGTTGAATTGCTTCAATATTTTCATGAACAGGCTGTTTGCAACAACTATCATCGATACGGTAATCTCGGCGACCGGACGCTGGTTTAGGGAGAGGCAGGGGGGGGGGTAATGGGGAGATTTTATAGGTAGAAAAATGATGGAGGTGAAAAATGAAAGATTTTGCAAGTTGCGTGGCGGGGTCACGGCCCCCGCCCTACAGAGTTAATGTTCATTGCATGTATTTACTGTAGCCGAGGTCCGTGACCTCGGAAGGGATAGTCATACAGAAGAAGAAATTTTTCATCTCCTTAACCCCTTCAGCTTCCTAACCACTAATGTCGCTTTCCTCCAGTCAGTGCCGGTAGTACCCAGGCGGCGACCACTGCACACTCCAGCCCAAATGGAAGATATCCTGCAAAGCCGAGCAGCGGCATTTCAAAGATCTGAAAGCGGTGGACATATGGCACGGAGTAGATCCATTTTGCGGCGCTATGCAGATTCCACATCTCCCAGAACCAGCCGCAGATGAGTGATGCCAGCGCAAAGCGAACTGCGATGCGCCAGTCGCCAAAACTCAGGTTGTCCAACACAGTTGAAGCTCCTGTTAGTCTTTGCACCACAAGAAAAACGGCCAGGGGTGATATCCAGAGCAGGGGGTAGGTCAGGTGTGGACAGAATACAATCCCGGTTAATCCAGCTGCTGCTAAGAGAATCAGGGTTGTCACACATGCCGGGTGACGCAGATTGACAGCTTTTAATCCGCATAGCCGTTTGTCAGAGAAAGGTGTAAATGTTTCAAGCCACTCCGCTGTGGAGCATACTGCCGGAAGCACTGTGGCAAAGCTGCAGGTTGCAAAGAAGGTATACTCAGCGGCACCCATATCGGATATGCCAACATAGTACCAGTTCCAGACGTAGCGGTTGAGATACTCAAAGAACCACCAGAATGCCGCGCTTGCCGGAAAGAGCAGGGTGTAGGGAAGTGGGTACGAGGTCATCAGCGATTTTCCCGACCTTCTGAAACTGAAGGCATTGATTACCAGAATATAGGCTAGCCAGAGTGGCAGAAATGTATGCTTTTGCAGGGGGGCAAACCACGCAAAGCGGTTCCATGCCAACACCCAGGTAACAGCGCAAAGAAGCAGCCCCATCCAGCCGAACCATGGAAAGCGTTCTTTCCTCTCTCTTTTTATAGAGGGGGTTGAATCTTTGAAAAATATCAACCTATGGGCGAATGGAAACATGACAGCAAGCACACCTGTCGCCATTACAATAAATATGGACCATGAAAACGGCTTACGCAGGTTCCATAGTTTGGTTGCATCAAGGCCCCAGTCTTCGGTACGTGGCGGAAAGGTCTTCAGACCTGCAAGCAGATCTTCTCTGCCGCCCAGCCATACGCATGCCAGCGGAACTCCAAGAAGAACCGCTGTCAGCATGAGGTATTGAATGATTCGTTTTTTCATATCCGTCCAGAATTCAGAATGTCTCTCACAGAGTAACAGAGTGCACGGAGCTTTTTGAAATATGCACTACGAGTAATTCTCTGTCAAAATATCTTTTCACTCAGATTTTCTAATTTAATATATTTTAATATATGTCAATTGTTGCATATTGTCCAGCTGGAGTTTGCAATTACCCGTTCCAAACATGATGTCATAACTAACGACAGCAAAAAAATAAAGGCATGTAAATGTTATATAATGAAAAAAGAGCTATAAATACTTTTTGTTTTTTTATGATAGGAGTTTTTTGATAAGTCACTAACGCGAGCTCTACCCGCAACCCAATAAGTTAACTACGAAAGGCGCGAAAAACACGAAAAAAGTCTTCATTATTGCGTTCTTTTAGTGTTTTTCGTGGGTGCCTGCCTGTGCGCAGCACGCAGACAGGCGGTTGAAAGCAGCTCTAGCCTGCCATATAAGACCATTAAGCATCGGTTCAATTAAATTGAAGCGCCGATTCAATACTGTATAAAATTCGGCTTGCCGTAAATCTCTTGTTCCGGTAATATATATTTCCAGTTATTGATATATCTGGAAAGAACTATGACTGGAATTGCTTTATGATCGCAACAATAAAAGAAATAATCGCTGATTTTCACGACTCCAATCTCTTCACCGGGACTGCTCGTCATCTGGAAATGGAATCCGTGCCGGGTAAGGCAACTATATGCATAGGTGTACGACGCAGCGGGAAATCCACCTGTATGTTTCAACGTATCCAGAAACTACTGAAAAGCGGTGTGCCTAGACAAAATATTTTATATCTCAATTTCTTTGACGATCGCCTTCATCCTTTGCAGCAGGAAGGTCTGTCAATCGTCTTAGAAGCTTATTATTCCCTTTATCCCGAAAAAAAGGGTGACGAAACCGTTTACTGCTTCTTCGATGAAATACAGGTGATCACCGGGTGGGAAGCCTTTACAGACCGTTTGTTGCGAACCGAAAAATGCGAGGTCTTCATTACCGGTTCCTCATCCCAGATGTTATCAAAAGAGATTGCCACTCAAATGAGAGGCCGAGCTCTGACGTGGGAACTGTTTCCATTTTCGTTTCTTGAGTTTCTTGATCACAGGAGTATCGAATATAAACAACCATTGACAGGTAAAAATCGCTCGTTGATTCAAAATGCTTTCGAAAAGTACTGGGAAAGCGGGGGGTTTCCCGAAGTCGCAGATCTTAATAAGAATCTCCGTGTCAAAATCCACCAGGAATACTTCAATACGATCCTTTTTCGGGATCTCATTGAACGTCACAATATATCCCACCCGAAAGCTGTAACGGACCTCGCCTATTGGCTGATTGATAATGCCGCCGCGCTTTACTCCGTCAATAGGCTGACTGGTTATTTGAAATCATTGGGTCACAGGGCTCCTAAAGCATCAGTCGCTAACTATCTTGAGTGGATGGAGGATGCCTATTTTTTCTTTACCGTGAGAATATTTGATGCCTCTCTTGCTCGATCAAATACAAATCCTAAAAAGATTTATAGCATTGACCACTCTCTGATCACATCGATTTCGTCGGGGATTCTTGTTAATTCAGGACATCTCCTTGAAAATCTTGTGTTCAGTGCACTGCGGCGCGTAAGCGAAAAAATATTCTACTATAAGACATTTGGTGATAGGGAGATTGACTTCATCGTCCGCATGCCGGATAGCTCGTTTGCTCTCTTTCAAGTCTGCGAAAGTATGGCCGCACCCGAAACTCGGAAACGGGAACTGACAGCTCTGAATGAAGCCATGGAGAAACAAAAGCTCAAGGTGGGAACGATCATTACCCGGAACGAGAGTGAACAAATTCAAACCGATGCAGGCACAATTCATGTAATGCCAGTATGGCGTTTTCTTCTGAAAATTGGCCACTGAGGCCATTGTTTCTGAGAAACAACTCTGCATAAGAAGAACGTGAAGAGAGGATTTCGGCAACCCAATAAGTTAACTACGAAAGGCGCGAAAAACACGAAAAAAGTCTTCATTATTGCGTTCTTTTGGTGTTTTTCGTGGGTAAAAAACGTTCATAATTATTCTGTCACGCTATAGTTTGAACGCATGGAGACCGAGTAATTTGCAGCACACTGAAGTGTGAACTACATACAGGTCTTCGTATGTAAACAGGCTTTAGCCTGCCATATGAGACCATTAAGCATCGGTTCAACTAAATTGAATCACACCCACGGGAATATGCTAGACTGATTTAATCCAGTTCGGTATCATACTGAAACAAATTCAGGTCAGTTTGAAAAGGAGTTTTTATGGGTGGTATGTTTGATACGATTGGTTCTTGCGACAGTCAGGAACGTAAACCGAATACCTTGAAGAAATTGGAGCGTATGAATAAGACGCTATCGCATCAGGAAGCAGACAGGGTGCCGATCAGCGATTTCTTCTGGGGAGACTTCATTGAACGCTGGAGGAAAGATCTGGGTTTACCCGCAGATGCAAATCCCTACTATTATTATGATCTCGACTGGATTGCGACCGTGCCAAATATGGATCCGTGGATCCGCTCTTTCGAGATAATTGCAGAGACGCAGAGTGAAGTTACAGTAAAAACCGGTTTTGGTGCAATCATGCGCAAAAAGTTTGAGTGTCCGATGCCGGAGATGATTGCCTGGGAGACGGACACCTTTGAAAAACTTGAGGCAGCTGAGTTTGATGATCCCCATGACCGTCGTCGTTACTATGAGGCTGGCGATAATCAGATTGCCGGGGTTGGTGATGCTTTTGCGCGTAACAGCCCGGCCTGGATTGAAGGAGTCAGGGGGTTGCGACCGGACTTCCCGGTTTACGGCAGCATGATTGAAGTTGCTGAGTGTCTGACACGTCTGATCGGACAGCAGAATGCGATGCTCTGGATGGGATTATATCCGGAGCGCATGGGCCAGGTTATCAACCGGATTGGTGAATTCTATCTGGAGTGTGCCAAGGCAGAGATTAAAGCAGGGGAGGGGCTGCTGGATGGGTTTGTGATCTGGGGCGATGTCGCCTATAAGCGGGGCATGTTTTTCTCACCGGATTACTGGCGTAAATATTTCAAACCATGGGTTAAAGCCATGGCGGCTGAAGCACATAAGTTCAACCTGCCGGTCATATATCATGGTTGCGGCTGCGTAAAAGCAATCTTTGAGGATTATATTGATATTGGTATCGATGCATATAATCCTCTTGAGGTCAAAGCCGGTATGGATGTCGTGGAATTACGCCAGCAGTACGGCCACCGTATAGCTTTCTGTGGTAACAGCGATATTCAGGTATGGGAACGTGGCGATCCGGATGAGGTTAAACGTGAGGTGATGCATCGACTCAAAGCAGCTGAAGGAGGTGGATATATTTTCCAGTCAGACCACTCTGTGGCTTCCGATGTCTCCGGTCAGACATATGACCGGATTGTGAAGCTGGTGCGGGAATACGGACAATATCCACTTAATCCGGGTGAATTTTTATGATTGTTGCCAATCCCTTAATGGGGACTCTTCTGCATGCTGTTGGTGCCATTTCAGCGGCACTTTGTTATACCCCTCAGCAAAAAATAAAAGGGTGGTCATGGCAGACCTACTGGCTCACTCAGGCCGCCATATGCTGGTTTATTGCTCCGCTTGTCGGTGCTCTGATCACGATTCCTGATTTTATGCAGGTGCTGGCTGAAGCACCACGTAATGCAATGATTCTGACCTTTGTGCTGGGAGCTGCCTATGGCGTGGGTGGCACAGCTTTCGGCATGGCAATCCGGCATGTTGGATATTCTCTTACTTATGCTATAGCTATTGGTATATCATGTATACTGGGGACTCTGACGGGGCCGATTATAAAAGGCACTCTGATTGAAACTCTGGACAAACCCGGCTCTGGCTGGGTAATGGCCGGTGTCTTTATCGGTCTGGTGGGAACCCTCCTGTGTGGCGTGGCCGGACGCCTCAAAGAGATTGAACTACAGCGAGAGGACAATAGCGGGGCTCAGCCGTTCCAGCTTGGTCGAGGTTTATTTTTATGCGCTGTTGCCGGAGTTCTATCTGCAGTCTACGGCATTGCCATAAACGATACCGGAGCCCCAATTGCCGCCAAGGCCGCCGAGTTTGGTGCAGGTCATTGGCAGACAAATATTGTCTATGTTTTTGCCAACAGCGGCGCCTTTCTGACTACGGCCCTTTATTGTCTTATGCTTCATAAGAAAGAGGGGACCTTCGGAGAATTTCTGCGTGCATCCGATGGAAAGCATCGTCCACTCAACTATCTTATGGCCCTGCTGACAGGCTTAATGTGGTATGGACAATTTCTTTTTTATGGTGTTGCGCATGTACGCATGGGCGAGTTTAAATTTTCGAGCTGGGCCATTCATATGATTATGCTGATTCTTTTCAGCAGCTCAGCCGGTATTATTATGAAGGAGTGGTATGGACGTCGCTCACGCACTAAGATAGCACTTGCGCTGGCTCTGATGGTTCTGATTGGCGCAGTTTTAGTTCTGACATACGGAAATTATATTGGACAGGCTGCGGTTGGGCATTAGCCGCATGCAGAAAGATACACTGGCATCCCATCAGTCTTCACCCCGCAGGCGGGGCTACGCCCTGACAAGCAGGATGCAGGAGTTTAGGTGTTTAGGTGTTTAGGAGTTTACAAAAAAGGAATAGAAATATGAAACGTTATGGTTCTGTAATTGGTCTCAATCAGGAAAAGATCGAGGAGTACAGGAAACTGCATGCAGATGTCTGGAGTGATGTGCTCAAAATGATTGCTGAGTGTAATATTCAAAACTACTCAATTTACCTACGTAAGCTCCCCGATCAAAAATACTATCTCTTCAGCTACTTTGAGTATAGCGGCGACGATTTTGCAGCTGACTGTGCCCGAATGGCGGCCGATCCAACGACGCAACGGTGGTGGGATGTGTGCATGCCCTGTCAAGAACCGCTGCCGGACCGCGCTGAGGGAGAATGGTGGGTCGACATGGAAGAGGTTTTTCATTGCGATTAGCGAAAAATCAGCTCTACATATTTACGTTTTTGATCTATTATATGCTTATATTTTTTTGAATTAAGGAGTCTATGAAACAATATTTTATAATTATTTTATTACTTGGAGCTATTCTGCTAAGCGGTTGTTTTAATAACAAGGAGGCACCGCATCGTCCTGTCACTGCTGAATCGCTTGAACAAGCCGTTGAATTAAAGCAGAGCGTTGAGCGCATTAAACTAACCGGACAAAAAATAGGAGATCTTCCATCTGACTTGATCGGGATGCCAAAGCTATCAATACTGCTTCTGCGCGGATCCGAGTTAAAATCGCTTGATGTTCTGGCTTCGTTGAACAAGCTTGAGACTCTGGATATATCGGCAACCGGTCTAAAAGAACTTCCGCGTTGTTTGGCCGGAATTGAAACTCTGAGACAGCTGTATATGGCCGACAATCAGCTGACTGAGCTCTCATTTGAAATTGGTCAGATAAAGGGAGTAGAGTACCTCAATCTTGACCGCAACCAGCTGACTTCGCTTGACAGCGCTCTGGGCAGCTGCATTAAAATGCGTTGGCTGCGTCTTAACGACAATAAGCTTACGGCTGTTCCTGATTCAATTAATTCAATGAAACAGCTTCAGCGCATTTATCTGGCCAAAAACCAACTGAAGTCTGTTCCATCGGCCCTCAAAGATTTACCTCTGCTGGAGGATATCGACCTTAGCGGCAACCCGGTTACCGAGTTTCCTGAATGGTTGAGCCGCTTACCTAAACTCAGGCAGATTAATCTTGATAACTGCAAGATTTCTAAGCTGCCTGACGACTTGAGCGGCCTGGGTGGACTTGAAACTATCTCGCTGCTGCGATGCCCGATTTCAAAAGCGGAGAAAGAGCGGATTCGCCTAGCTCTTCCGGATCAAGCCCATGTCGCTTTCTAAAGCAGCGGAACCGCAACCAAACGGGATTTGAGTGATAGTCGAAATTTTTGCAAACTCATTGACTGGTTGTGCGATTGTCATTGCTGCTTTAGACAGCAACGCTTCGCGTTGCATAGAAGAGAATGAGAAGAGAGAGTTCAGAGTTTAGAGTTCAGAGGTAACTACTTAGCTACCCCTCTTTCTGAACTACGAATGAACGCGAATGAACACGAATGTGAATTTCAATACTGAGGTATGAGTACGCATGCATGCCTTCGCCAATACTACTCGTACACTCCATTCGCGTCCATTCGTAGTTCCCTCTTTCTTTCCATAAGAACCGCTTAATGGTTTGCAATTGTTGCGGAAATTGGGCATAATTTGTGGCCTTTAATCGAGAGCTTTTTTACGGGATAAACACTAGAGATACTATGAAATTAATATCAGATTTTACACGTGGACTTATTAGAGAGAATCCGATTTTCAGGCTGATGTTGGGAATGTGCCCTACGCTGGCTGTGACAACATCAGTTGATAATGCTTTGGGAATGGGGATTGCCTCGACTTTTGTTTTGATTTGTTCCAACTTTGTGATTTCGCTGTTACGTAAGGTGATTCCATCGGCGGTGCGTATTCCCTGCTTTATTGTTATAATAGCAACCTTTGTAACTGTAGTTGATCTTTTGATGCAGGCCTATCTATTTTCTCTTTGGGAGAGCCTTGGCATATTTATTCCTCTGATTGTGGTAAACTGCATTATCCTTGGTCGCGCTGAGGCCTTTGCATCAAAGAACGCAGTTGTATACAGCATTGCTGACGGTATCGGTATGGGGTTGGGTTTCACTATAGCGCTGGTTATGCTAGCTACAATGCGTGAATTTCTGGGTAGTGGCTCGATCACAATCTGGGGGGGGACACCCTGGTTAGAAAAAATTGCCTGGGAAAACATTCATAATAACTCAATGGCCCTCTTTGGTGTTCCGGCCGGCGGTTTTATCTCACTCGGCTTGATTATTGGTTTTATCAATCATATTCAGGCACTTGCGGCAAGGGCAAAGGGAGGACCAGCACCACTACCGCTCGAGATGGACTGCCGTCACTGTAATATCTGTAAGTTTGGTCAATAAGTTAAATCGTTTTTTCCACTTATGGGGATTATATGTCATTAAGTGTTGGATTTATAAGTTTGGGTTGTGCTAAGAATCTGGTGGACTCTCAGATTATGGCGGGTTATTTAAAAGCAGGCTGTATTACTCTGGCGGATTCACCTGAGAGCGCAGATATTATTTTGATCAACACCTGCGCATTCATAGATATTGCCCGTGAGGAGTCGGCGGAGAGCATTCTGAGTGCCTGCACACACAAGGCCAATGGCAACTGCAAGGCTGTAATTGTAACCGGCTGTATGGTGCAGCGCTATAGAAATAAGCTGGCAGAGGCATTTCCTGATGTAGACGGATTTCTTGGAATTGATGAGTTGGATCAGATCGGGCTTCTTGTAAATAAAGTTTCTGAAGGAAGCGACCGGATCATGATTGCGGAAGAGGGGGAGGCTTTCAGGGTCTTTGATCCACTATACCCCACCCTGCTTTTCACAGGTGGCCCATTCTCCTATTTAAAGATCTCCGACGGCTGCAACCATCGTTGTGCATATTGTTCCATACCTGATATCCGCGGAAGTTTTCGTTCACGCGATGACAGTGCAATCTTTGAAGAGGCTTTTTGCATGGTTAATGCGGGAGTCCGGGAGATCAATGTTATCTCGCAGGATACTCTGAATTATGGTTCTGATAAATCAGAGCTGCCCTCAATTGAGAGTCTGCTCCAGCGCATAGATGATATTGAGGGTGATTTCTGGATCAGGCTGCTTTATAGTTATCCTTCAAGTGTATCTTCCGAATTGCTGGATTTTTTAAACAACAGCTCGCATATGTGCAAGTATCTTGATCTGCCGGTACAGCACAGCCACCCTGATATCCTGAGGGCCATGAACCGCGCCGTCGCCGTTGATGCGATTCAGAATATGGCAGAGCGAGTGCGCGAGGCAGTGCCGGGTATTACATTGCGCACTACATGCATGGTGGGATTTCCAGGAGAGACCGATCAACACTTCGAACACCTTCTCAAATATGTTGAACGCTCAAAGTTTGATCACCTCGGTGTCTTTGTTTTTTCGCCGGAGGAGGGAACGCCGGCATTTGATATGGATAATATGCCGAAGCTGAAAGTTGCGGAAGACCGTTGCAGAAAACTGATGGCGCTTCAAGCAGAAATTGTTCGGCATAAATCAGAAACTTTAAGGGATACTGAGGGTGAACTGCTTCTGTTACGTCATGAGAAAGATTTATGGCACGGACGCCTGATGCGCCAGGCACCTGAGGTGGATGGAGAGACAGTGGTCACAGAGGTTCCTAAAGGTGCGCAGGTCGGAGGTTTTATTAAAGTGCAGATCACCGGCGGCAAAGATTATAACTTAGAGGCAAAGTGCATTGGCGGCGTGGCGTACTAACGCAGCAGAGCCGTCACCAAACTTTCTTCAAGTGATAGGCGATATTATATCGCACTCTTTGAGGCGTTGTGTGGGTAAGCCTTCCGAGGTCACGGACCTCGGCTACAGTAATAGCTTTGAAGGGCTATAAAACTGTAGGGCGGGGGCCGTGACCCCGCCACGCATCCTGCGAGAGGTTTCGTTGACATATAAACCAAAGCGGAAATCCTTCGCAAACATGATGGGATTTAATAAGAGAGGTAAAAGAATATGATTATAAACAGCTTGATGTTGGTTGTTGAAGTAGATGATTTACAGCGCATCTTTTCAAGAATAACCGGAGATGTGGATAAGATAAGAGACCTCAGGGTTGAATTTTTGTCGGATAAAATTGTTGTCGGCGGAAAACTATCCATTGGGCTTTCGATACCATTTAAGACCATATGGCAGGCTCGTATAATGAATGAGGGCAGATCTGCTGTGTTAACTCTGGCAGGAGTTTCAGTTGCAATGGTCGGCATGGGGGATGAGATGATCACCTCGCAGGTACTCTCTGCTTTAGCAGGTAAGCTGAATGGGTATGAGGCTGTACGAGTGGATGGTAAAGAGATTATTGTTGACCTGCAACCAGCTCTCGAGGCACACGGCATTACACTGAATGCAGAGTTGAAGCGTCTGGAAATCACTCCTTCCGGAATTGTTCTGGAAGCTTGATTCAGCAGGTTTCAAAATACTTTCGTCTATTTCTTCCTATGCAACGCGAAGCGTTGTTGACTAAAGCTGCGGCGGCCAACACACAACGGGACATTTAGAGAATAGAGGCCCGTACATCACAAGAGCTCAATTTGGTTGCGGCTGAAAGCAGCTTCAGTTCTTGTGGCGAAACACAATACGTCCCTTGGAAAGGTCATATGGTGAAATCTCAAGTGTTACCTTGTCGCCTGCGGCAATTTTAATAAAGTATTTGCGCATCTTGCCTGAGATATGGGCCAGCACCTCGTGTCCGTTTTCAAGTTTAACCTTGTACATAGTTGCAGGCAGAACCCTTATTACGGTACCAATTACCTCTATCGCATCATCTTTAGCCATAACTCTCCATATTTCGGTGAAAAAATCGCTTTTATATATATCATTTTTAATCAATTATAACAAGCATATCTGTAAAAATTATCCTTTTTTTAAGAGCTATGGCGTAGTGACAATATAGCTCTTATGTGTTATAGTAGGTGGCTCAAATGAAAAAACACACAACAGATTTTGATTTTTGGTATGCCGTAAACAACACGGAGATTGTTGTTCCACCGAAACGACATATTGAGACCTTCGGCAACACCATCATTAACTATCACCTGATTTGTGAGTTGATGGATGATACCGGTAAGGTCAGAGTGCGAGAGGGACGCATGCAGGCGTTAAGGCCGCAGATTATCACGCCTTCCAGTTATGCAAACACAATGCTGGATGGTTTCGGTGAGGAGGCAGCCAAGTACCTGGAGTGGCTTAAACATAATGAGAACTCAGTCCGGGTTCTGCGCTATGGATACACCTTAAAAAAAGATGCATACAACGAGCAGCTGATTACTGATTCAATCGATGCTGTTATGGAACGCGTAAAGGATGACATCAGTGCCAGCAAAGATCCTTTTGCAGCCGTGATCAAGGGTGTTGATGAACCTTGGGATGTCTGTCTTGTAAAGCTGTTCTGGAAAGTAATTGAGAACTCAGCAGGCAGCAATATCAGGGAGTTGCAAGAGCGTCACATGTTTGAAATGAAGGACGGTATCCCGCTTGGTATCCGCGAAGATATTGAAAAGGCGTTTGTTGCAGCAAGGAGCGATTTGTCACTGATCAAGCCTCTTGGTAAATTTTTGCAGGACAACCGGGTTTTTGATCAGTATCAGGATCGTTTTTTTATGCTGGTGCAAGGGCGCTAACTAAGATAAAACAAATTTACAAATTTATAAGGATATATTGAATGACAATTACTGAAAAGATTCTTGCTCGCGAGGCGGGGCTCAGCTCGGTTAAACCGGGAGATAATATCTGGGTTAATGCCGGAATTCTTCTGACACATGATGTTTGTGGTCCAGGAACCATTGGTGTTTTTAAGCGTGAATTCGGCAAGGATGCGAAAGTGTTTGATCGTGAGAAAATTGTAATTCTGCCGGATCACTATATTTATACCGAAGATCAGAAGGCTCACCGCAATATTGACATCCTGCGTGATTTTGTTAAGGAGCAAAACCTGCCCTATTTTTATGATCCGGGCACCGCCAGTTATTGCGGTGTTTGTCATGTGGCAATGCCTGAACTTGGACATGTGCTTCCAGGGGAAACAATTTTCGGTACGGACTCGCACACATGTACACACGGTGCCCTGGGAGCTTTTTCAACAGGCATCGGCAATACAGATGCTGGATTCATTATGGGAGCAGGTAAACTTCTGGTTAAAGTACCGGAGACCATTAAGTTTATTCTTGATGGAAAGATGCCGGCTTATCTCTCAGCCAAGGACCTGATTCTACATATTATCGGCGATATCGGAGTTGACGGTGCCACATACTGCGCCATGGAATTCTGCGGTTCCACGATTGATAATCTGAGTATTGATGAGCGTTTTACAATCTGTAACATGGCGGTTGAAGCAGGTGCGAAGAATGGCATTATTGCTCCGGATGAAAAGGCGATTGAATATGTTAAAGAGCGAACAGATAAACCTTTTGAACCTCTTTACAGCGATCTCTACACAGCTGTAAAAGCTGAGTACAGGTATGATGTTTCTAAACTTGAGCCGGTTGTTGCAAAACCTCATTTGCCTGATAACAAAGCGCTTGTACGTGATTGTAGAGACATAAAAGTTGATCAGGTTTATATAGGATCCTGCACCGGTGGTAAACTTCAGGATTTCTACATGGCGGCCGGTATAATCAAGGGACGTAAAGTTAAGGTTAAAACTCTGCTGGTTCCGGCGACTCGTCAGGTTGAAAAAGGTTTGAAAGAGACAATGATTTCAGGACAGTCACTGCGCTCGATTTTTGAGGATGCCGGCGTGGATCCAATTGCACCGCCCTCTTGTGCGGCTTGTCTGGGCGGCCCGATTGACACCTTCGGACGAACACATGGCGAAGAGGTTGTTGTCAGTACAACCAACCGTAATTTTATAGGGCGGATGGGCTCAAAGAAAGCAAAGATTTATCTTGCATCGCCATATACAGCTGCTGCCACCGCATTGCAGGGCTATATTACCGATCCCCGCGATATTTGACTTCAGAATAAGGATAATTTTTATGAGTAAAGAGAGTGTGATAAGAGGGCCTGTATATGTATTGGAGGATAATATTGACACAGACCTGCTGATACCGGCCTGTTATTTGAATCTTGTGCCGACAATTCCAGAGGAGTATCGCAAGCTTGGTTCATATGCGCTGGCTGGGCTGCCTGATGGTTTTCCTGAGTTCGCATCTAACAGCGATGGTTCAACGCCATACCCGATTGTAATCGGAGGCCGTAACTTTGGCTGCGGGTCGTCGCGTGAACACGCGCCCGTTGCATTAGGTGCCGCCGGCACAAAAGCGGTTGTAGCTGAAAGTTATGCCCGCCTTTTTTTCCGCAACTCAGTTTCAACCGGAGAGATCTATCCGCTTGAGTCTGAGGATCGTCTGTGTGAATGTTTTAAGACAGGTGATGAGGCAGAAGTCAACATAGCTGAGAGTACGGTCACCCGTATTTCAGACGGCCGGGTCTTTTCCTTGAAGCCCATTGGTGCCGTGGCACCGGTTATAGCGGCTGGTGGAATGTTTGCCTATGCCCGTGAAATAGGCATGATTAAGAGCTGAAATTATAAAACCCAGGATATGACTTATCATGAGTGAGCGTAATACAAGAGTTATAGCTGTTGCCAACCAGAAGGGGGGGGTGGGCAAGACAACGACGGTAGTTAACTTGGCCGCGGCCCTCTCACTGTTAGATAAAACTGTGCTTGTGATTGATCTGGATCCACAGGCGAATGCAACCAGCGGATTGGGCCTTGAACGCCGGAAGGGGGTCAGCCTTTACCCGGTCATAACCGGGGAAACGGATGTTGCTGATATAATCCAGCCCACCCCATATGCAAATATAAATATAATTCCTTCTGAACTGGATCTGGCCGGAGCCGAGATTGAAATTGCACGCGAGGAGAATCACCTGGCGGTTGTCAGAAGGGAGATTGACCGGGTTTTAACTGCCGGGGTTTTTGATTATGTCTTAATGGACTGCCCGCCTTCGATTGGTATCCTGATGACATCATCACTGGCAGCGGCTGATTCGATTATTGTGACGATGCAGTGTGAGTATTACGCAATGGAGGGGCTGAGTGTGATCACCCATCTAGTGGAACAGCTGCGCGATAGCGGAGTCAATCCCGATCTGACAATTGAAGGCATTGTAATGACTATGTTCGATGGACGCACAAGGCTCTCAGCAGATGTTGTCTCAGAGGTCAGAGAGCATTTCGGCGAGTTGGTTTATGACACCATTATTCCGCGCAATGTCCGCATCAGTGAGGCACCCAGCTTTGGCGAACCGGTTATCTTTTTTGACCCTCAGTGCCGCGGATCGGTTGCTTACAAGGTTCTTGCTGAGGAGTTTGTTGAGCGACACTAAGGGCCGCAACCCAATATTCAATATCCAACAAGGAATATTCAACCGAACAAGTAAAAAAGGGTACTCTTCGCAGTTTGCGACCGCGAATGCACACGAATTTACACGAATACGAGATCCACTTCGAAAACCTGCTCTTGCGTAATATAGTCAATGAACATATTTGGAGGTTCGAGAAGTCGAAATAGTCGAAGGAATACATACTTCTACAAGTACTCGTACACGCGAATCTCCAAAAACCAGGGTGGGAATAGAGGGAAAAGAGATTTGAGTGTACGAGTACGAGTACGGAAAAAACAACCCAAAGAATTGGGGCGTTCTGTCCTAAAAGACCTTTTCGAACAGGCTCTAGCTAGGAACCAATCAAATCCCGCACCACCTCGCCGGCTATGATCAGACCGGCCACAGATGGAACAAATGCAATACTTCCCGGTGTACGTTTTTTTATCACAGGTGGTTCGGGTGAATATACAACCTTAACTTTTTTAACGTTTCTTCGTTTCAATTCTTTGCGCATTACTCTGCAAAGAGGACAGAATTTTGTGGCATATATGTCCGAAACCATGAATCTGGTTGGATCGAGTTTGTTGCCTGCTCCCATGCTGCTTATCAGCGGGGTGCCGTATCTCTGGCACTGGACTGCCAATTCTATTTTGCCAATAACCGTATCAACGGCATCAACAATGTAATCAAAGCCTGCCAGATTGAATCGGCCGCTGGTTTCCGGACGGTAGAATTCATGAAGTTTCTCGACAACTGCGTCGGGGTTGATGTCAGCGATCCGTTCTGCCATGACATCAACTTTTGGACGTCCGAGAGTGCTTTGCAGGGCTATCAGCTGACGGTTGATATTACTGGATTCAACGATATCTTTGTCAATCAGGCAAAGAAAACCAATTCCGGAACGAGTCAGGGCCTCGGCTACAAATGAGCCAACACCGCCTAGGCCGAATACAGCCACTCTGCATTTTTGAAGACGCTGCAGCGCCTGTTGACCAATGAGGTCTTCGGTGCGGGTGAAGATATCAGCTTTTAAAGTTATGATCGTTGCCTTATTTAATGTGTTCTGTTGGTGTCCCATAGAACGCATCAGTTTTCGCCGAGGCTACGCTCTGACAAGTAGGCTGTTAGGACCTCTCTTCTTAAATCCCATCATGTTTGCGAAAGATTCAGCCTTTAGCCGGCACGTCTTTGGGTACTTGGGTATTTCGGGTTTCCTTGGGTAATTGGGTGCTTGGGTATTTCGTCATTCCGGCTCTGCCGGGTTGGGTAAGAGTGAGATGGAATGGTTGAAAAATTATCAAACGACAATCACTTTTCAGCTGGAATCTTTTTTTCCTCTTCTAATCGCTCGTTTTCAAGTTCAATCTCGTTTTCAAGTTCGATCGCTTTTTTAAGTTTGGCCTCATCTGCTATTACCGCTGCATGTTTTTTTATCTCTTTACTTGCCACATCGCGGGCTAGTTTCTCTAGCTGCTGACGCTCTTTATCCTTGGCCAGTTTCATAGCTTTGAACTCCTGCAACTTGCGATCTCGTAGGCGGTCTGTGTATGAACGAAGCTCACTGCTGCTGTGTGATGATCTTGTTTTGCGCAATTTGTCTCTGATTTCGTCTGCCGTAGTTGATCTTGACCCAGAGTTATTGGAAGAGGATGAGCTTGGTGGTTTGAGACGGGAACTTATGTTTGAAGATTTTGTCAGTCCTCTCCGGGTAGAGTGCAATGATCTGGAGTGTGAACTGCTTTTTGCCGGGGTCTTCACTGCCGCTTTTTCTACCAGCCCTTTACCAAGCTTAAGAGAGATGGCAATGCCGTCTCTCTCGATTTCAGCGATTTCCTCTTCATAGTTGGCGCTGTTCACCTTCCATCCGCCGGACTCTGCCCCGACAAGGAGGTAATAATTGACAGGGGGACGCGATGAGAGGTCGGTAAATCCAATGGCGGTATTCCCCTGAGGTGTGATATTTACCGCCGACATATTAACCTTCTGCGCCAGTTTCTTTTGTTCGAGCATCAAAAGAGCATCCTGCTCAGCCGCATCAGGATCAACGCTTAAACCAAAATTATCCGGCAGTTCACCGAATGGCATTCGTTCAATAATAGGCTCATATTGAGAGAATGGGGGCGGGGTATAACTGTCTATCTGTGCCGCATTAACTGCGACAACAGCTATAGTGCAGATAACAGCAGTGAATTTTTTTTCTTTATGTATCCTTACCATGTCTAGAAAGATAGCATAAATTGTCGTTTTTGCCTGCATTAATTTTCTCTAAATGTCTGGTAGTGTTTTATACGCCGCAGCTTTAGAAAAAAACGTGCTTTGATGTTGTTGAAAGAGTAGGTCCGGTTTCTAACCGGACAGTCCCGATGGAATCGGGACCTGCAACTCGATCGGCATAAGTCGGATATTCTCAACGGGTCTGAAGTGCGAGAAGCTAGTTTTTGAGGTAGAAAAACAGAGGGGTATAAAAATGTGAGTGCGCTTCCGCCTCCCTTTGTACGGCGTGACATGTTGTAGTGTTTCAGGTAAAAAATCTTAGAGGTGAAACATAAATAGTCATTGCTGCGTTATTAATATCTACTTTCCTTTACCACTCAACAACTTATGAAAATGGTTGCGTAAGTTTCTTGTTTTTTGTGACAGGAGTTGAGAGAATAGTGATTATTGCATTAACGAATTAACGAATTAACGAACTAATGCACCAACGAACTAATGCACTAACGAACTAACGAACTAATGCACTAACTAACGCACGAAGGGTTTTTATGATTAATATTAATTTTCATGGAGCAGCGCAGACTACAACAGGATCAATGCATTTGATAGAGGCCAATGGAAAACGTATTTTATTTGATTGCGGATTGTATCAGGGCAGCAGAAAGAAAGCCTTTCTTAAGAACAGAGATATGGCGGTTGATCCGCGATCTATTGATGCCGTAATTCTTTCACACGCTCATATTGATCATTGTGGCAATCTTCCAACTCTAGCTCGTAATGGATTTACAGGTAAGGTCTACAGCACTCCGGCCACGCATGAGGTTTGTAATATTCTGCTACGTGACTCGGCCTACCTGCAAAAACGCGATCTTGAGTATGTTAATAAAAAGCGTGCACGTCAGGGCAAGGTGCTTTTTGACCCGCTCTATGAAGAGGAGGATGTCACAAAGATAATCGGTCAGTTTCAGACTGAACCGCTAAAAAGAGTTGTTGATCTGGGTGATGGAGTTACCTTTATGTTCCATAATGCCGGTCATATACTTGGCTCTGCGATAGTTCAACTGGATGTTGCCGAAAGCGGATCCAGAAGCAAACGTCTTATTTTCACCGGGGATCTCGGACAGCCCTCTCAACCGATTATCAAGGATTATGATATGCCGCAGGGTGCCGATTTACTTATGATTGAGAGCACCTATGCCGACCGCGATCATCCCTCGCATGAGGATGTCAAGGGACGCCTGAAAGGATTTATAGAGGATATTCATCAGCAGCGTTCACGTCTGATTATTCCGGCCTTCAGTGTCGGACGCACCCAGCAGATTCTCTACTTCCTTAATAGGCTACACGAAGAGGGACGTATGCCGCCGACCCCGGTTTTTGTTGATAGTCCTCTCTCGCTGAAGGCCACTAAGATCTATACTAAGCACCGTGAGTGTTATGACGAAGCCGCGTCTGATATTCTGCGTGAAGGTATAGATCCGATGAAACTACCTGGCTTGCAGTTTGTCGGAACCCCGGACGAATCGCGTGCTCTGAACACCGTCGAAGGCCCGTTAATAATTATTGCAGCTTCCGGCATGTGCGAGGGTGGACGCGTGCTGCATCATCTGAAGAATGGTATCAGTAACCCCCGCAATATTATTCTGATTGTCGGATATCAGGCTGAGAATACACTTGGACGCAGAATTGTCAACAAGATCAGCCCCATTAAAATATTTGGCGAAGAACACGAGTTGAACGCCCGCGTTCATACCATAAATGCTCTTTCAGCTCATGCCGACCGCACAGCACTGATGAAGTGGTTTGATGGAACCAAAGATAAGCTCTCGCATGTATTTGCGGTACATGGCGAAATTGAGAAGGTGACGGCCATGCAGGAGCTGGTCAGAGAACACGGTGTTAATACAGTTGATGCACCTGCACCAGGTGATCGCTTTGAGAATCTGTAAGTAAGCTAAAGCTGCTTTCAGCCGCAACCAAACTAAGCTCTTGTGATGTACAGGCTCAGCCTCTCTAAATGTTCCCTTGTGTGTTGGCCGCCGCAGCTTTAGACAACAACGCTTCGCGTTGCATAGGAAGAAATAGAAGAAAGTATTTTTGAAACCTGATTAATCGTTTCGTCCACCGTGTAACGGCGGACATACTGAACAGCACAGTATATCCGCCGTTACACGGTGGATTATCGTCCCAAAAATCGCACCCCCGCGCCAAAAATTCACGCTTGTCAAAACGGTTAGAATATTGTATTTTATCTTTATGCATTTTCGGGGCAAGGTGATTTCTGTTGAAATTGACAGAAAAATTCCTGACCGGCGGTAAAGCCCGCGACTGATAGATAGTATCTGTTTATCACTGATATGGTGTAATTCCATTGCCGACAGTAAAGTCTGGATAAGAGAGAGTGTGAATTGAAGATTTGTATTTACCCCGGCTGTATTTTACGGTCGGGGTATTTTTTTTTGAGAAAGTGACTCATTTTATGGAAAACAGCGTATTTAGCAGGGTTGAAGACTGTATTGATGCATTTGGCAAAGGCCGAATGATAATCGTTTGTGATGATGAGAATCGTGAGAACGAGGGTGATCTGATTATTGCTGCTGAAAAAACAGATGCTGAAGCAATTAATTTCATGGTTACACACGGACGCGGTCTGGTTTGCGTTCCAATGACGAGAGAGCGTCTTAAGCGGTTAAATATTGAGAAAGCTCCCAGTCGCAACCGTGGCGACAAATACGGAACTGCATTTACCTACTCTGTTGATGCCTCCTTCGGTATTACAACCGGCATCAGTGTCGCTGACCGTGCTCAGACTGTAAAGGCGTTGATTGATGAAAATTCCGAAAGTGATGCTCTGGTAAGTCCCGGTCATGTTTTTCCACTCGAAGCCCGTAAAGGTGGTGTGCTGGTGCGCTCCGGACATACCGAGGCCGCAGTCGATCTGGCCCGTATGGCCGGACTAAAACCCGCCGGTGTTATCTGTGAGATTATGCTGGAAGACGGTACAATGGCCCGGCTCAATGATCTTCAGGAGTTTTCAAAGCAATATGACCTGCCAATGCTTTCAATAGCCGATCTTATTCAATACCGTCGTAAAAGCGAGCGGATGATTGAGTTTATCCAGGAAGTTGACCTGCCGACAGTCTATGGAAACTTTCGTTTACGTCTTTATAAATCTATTCCGGACGGGATGGAGCACCTGGCTCTGATTAAAGGGGATATAAAATCCTGTCAATCTCCACTGGTACGTGTGCACAGTGAATGTTTAACAGGTGACGTTTTTGGATCAAGCCGCTGTGACTGCGGAAACCAGCTGCATTGTGCGATGCGCAAGGTGGAGGAAGAGGGTTGCGGTGTTGTGCTTTATATGCGACAGGAGGGGCGCGGTATCGGGTTGACCAATAAAATACATGCTTATAAACTGCAGGAGGAAGGTTTGGATACAGTTGAGGCTAATATTAAACTCGGCTTTCCTTCTGATATGCGGGACTATGGTGTAGGAGCGCAGATTCTAGTAGACATTGGCCTCAGGAATCTGCGTCTTCTGACCAACAACCCAAAAAAATTGATTGGTTTGCAGGGTTATGGACTCGACATAATTGAACGGGTCCCAATTATATTTGAGGCCGGTGAGTATAACCGTCGCTATCTTGCTACAAAAAAAGAAAAGATGGGGCATATGCTCTAATGCAGCGAAGCCGCAACCAAACGGAGCCTATGTGATATGAGAAATCTTTTAGAGCTCATTGATAATCTTGCGATAAACATCACTGCATTAGAAAAAAACGCTGCGCGTTTTGGAAAAAGGTGTATAGGTATTGTTTTTAAAAGTAGGTCCGGTTTCCAACCGGACAATCCCGATAAAATCGGGATCTACAGGTCTATCTGTGTTAAAACTGTTTTTTTGCCCTGAATGACCGAGAGTTACAGGCTGTACTGAATGCCACTTTAGTTACTTCCTCTAAACAACTTATGAAAATAGTTGGTTCAGTTTCTTGTTTTTTGTGACAGAATTTGAGAGAATAGCAACTAAGGTTGAAAAGGTTGAAAGGACGACACGTATGTCGGCCTTGTAATAATTTTAGAAAAGGAGAAACAAATGAGAGAAATCAGTGGACAGATTAATGCGTCAGGGATGAAAATGGCTATCGTGGTAAGTCGTTTTAACAGCTTCTTTACAGAACAGCTGCTTAAGGGAGCGGTCGACTGCTTTATACGTCATCAGGGAAGTGATGATGACTTAACAGTTGCACGTGTTCCGGGTGCCAATGAATCGCCTGTAGTTACAGATAAGCTGGCTGCAACTGGAAACTATGATGCGATTGTTGTGCTAGGTGCTGTGATCCAGGGTGCCACACCGCATGCTGAGTTGATTAATGGAACAGTTGCCAGAGCAATTTCGAATATAGCACTGAAAAGCGGTGTTCCTGTTTTAAACGGGATAATCTGTGCTCAGAATCTTGAACAGGCCATTGAGCGTGCCGGTACAAAGCAGGGCAATAAAGGCTGGGATGCTGTTATGACTGCAATCGAAACATTTGCGGTTTTGCAGGGCATATAGTTTTAATCATTTTTGAAGGATACTTTTTATGGCAACACGCAGACATGGACGCGAATGGGCACTCCAAATGCTGGTTCAATCCGATTTAAACCCGGGTATGGATCTTGACTCAACTATCCCCAAATTCTGGAAACAACAGTGGACCTGTAAAATAGAGGAAAAAAAAGACCGGGGCGAAAATATAGATGAAAACAATGGCAGCATTGAAAATCAGGTTGCACCTCAAAAAATACGTATTTTCAGCGAGGTGCTGGTACGCGGGGTGTCATCGCATATAGACGAGTTGGATGCAAAAATTTCGAAATATGCTAAAAACTGGTCAATAAATCGTATCGGTTCGGTAGAACGGAATGTTCTACGCCTTGCCTTTTACGAGCTGCTGCACGCTCCGGATGTGCCACCGCCGGTTGTTATCAATGAGGCCATTGATCTGGCCAAGTATTTTAGCAATGCCGATGCCGGCCGTTTTGTAAATGGCATTCTTGACCAACTCAATAGAGATTTGCGGAACAAGCGCTGATAGAACCGTTTCAAAATGTCAGATTCTTATTCACACGATGAAAAATGGATGCAGCGAGCAATTAAACTTGCACGGTTGAGCAGGGGGTATACACGTCCTAACCCGCCGGTCGGGGCTGTTGTGGTCAAAGACGGACGTATGATCGGTGAGGGACGCCATAAGCGTGCCGGTTGCGATCATGCTGAAGTTGTTGCTTTAAAAGCGTGCATGGAGGATGTAGCCGGCGCAACCATGTACGTTACACTTGAACCATGCAGCACTCATGGTCGTACACCGCCATGCACAGATCTTATAATCAGCTCCAAAATCAAACGTGTTGTAATTGGATGTAAGGATTACTATGAACAGCACTGCGGGAAGGGACATAAGATTCTTGAACAGAGCGGCGTTGAAGTTCTCTCGGGCGTTTGTGAACAGGAGTGCTATGATTTGGCGGTACCTTTTTTCAGGCATGTTCATACAGGTAAACCATATCTCAGTTTGAAGCTGGGTATGAC
>Ga0307990_1000889_pt1 | contig 25824 bp, 21 predicted proteins | sample EllFjometagen129_FD_203168 | JGI IMG/M metagenome (GOLD analysis project Ga0307990, IMG submission 203168) | Marine microbial communities from Ellis Fjord, Antarctic Ocean - #129 | ecosystem: Environmental > Aquatic > Marine > Unclassified | place: Southern Ocean | collected 2014-10-08
AAATTTCGTAGTCATCAAGTTTATTTAAGAATCTTTTCATTATAGCTCCTCCTTATTTAAATATATAATATTGTAAAACATTTTGGTCTACTTCAAATTTTATAATGTCTTTAGTATTTGAAAAAGTATCAAAGAAGAATGGAAGTGAAATATATAAACCATTGCTATCTAAAGTACAATTATACTCTCTTTTGATTACTACATCATTAACGTCTCTATATGTAAGATTAAATGTATTTCCAGAAGTTCCTTTAAGAACTAAAAATAAAAATTCTCCGATATTTATAAGTGATGTATAGTTTGTGTAAGTTATAGTACTATTGCTAATTAGTGCTTGATAATTTTTCTTTAATTTTGAAATCTGTGTTTCTATATCATGCACATTATTATTTAGGCTATCTAATATTAGCATTGAAACTTCAGAATCATCTTGAAATTTAATATAGTTTGCCTTTACAGTTGTAAATAATGCTGGATATGGATCTACTATATCTTGTATAGTTAGTCCAGAGTCACTTGTAATAAATGGTTCAGCATCATCAAGAAGAAAATTTAAAGATGTATCATACAAATATACTTCTTGTTCAGATATATCAGTTATAGATGTTTCGCCATACGTATTGAAATATGGGTCAGTTGTTATTTGATATTTATTAAAGTTATCAAATTCATTTGGTGATGCTTCTAAAGATGCTGTCATTGTAGATGGGTAGATATCAGGATCAGTATTAGCAAGTCATGTAATATCTTCTATAATATATTCAGTTCCTGTTGTTGATGTTGTTACTGTTGCACCATGAGAATCTTTTACAAATAAGCCAGCTGTAAATTCAATAACCGTGCTATTTGTAACATCAGGTTTTCATTTTGCGAAATTATTATCATGAAGTGCATCTGTAATAATAAATGATGCTGCATCAGATATACTATAAAATGAAAATACTTCTGAGCTAACAGGTCTTATAAAAACTTCGTATATTGTTGTGTCAGTAGCTCCATTAATAACTAATTTATTATCTGAGTCAATATAAAAATCTATTGCAGGTACTAGTCTTTCTAGTCTTTCTGTTCCTTCATTATATGTATATACTGATAAATTTTCTAACTTATAAAATACGTTAGTTCGTAGATTTTCATATGTAGCAAAATAATAATTTGCATAATTTTTTCGGTCTCTAATATAAATTGTATTTATATCAGCAAGATTATCATTTAATATTAGATCTACAGAATGATATGTTTTGTTTAAGTCTCCAGCAAATTCAAGTAGATTAAAATATGAATTTTGTTGAGTTACAAACTTAGAACCATCTGTACTTGAATATTTAAAATCATCTATATTAAATAAATAATTAGAATTTTTCAATTCATAATATATATCATTATCTTTAACAAAGAATGCAAGAGTATTGATAGTATCTAACTCAGATGTAGCTAAGTTAAATGAAAATACATTAGACTCTCTATCAACTCGAATTTCTTTATTTAGTACTTTAACATTTGCATTTCTTTTATAATCTATAATTATACTTATTGATTCATTTATAGTTAGATTATCTTTTTTGATAATAATAAATGCTTCTTTTGTTGTATAATTTCGTATAATTCCAATCATGTATTGTGGTAATTTTGCGCCTGTACTATCATAACAAAATGGAATAAAATCACTGCTACCAGGAGATAAACTTTGATTTCCATAGTCAGCAATTCTGTATACATAATAATTTGATAATATGTATTTTTTAGTTATTCGTTCTTTACCTGTTTTTCCAATTGAATATAATTCTACAAAATCAGGTGCGTATAAACCAAATTTATTGAATGTTGTTATAGAAAACGGGATAGACCCGTCTTTATATTCGAGTTTATCCCTGTTTGTATTTATATAAAATTTAATTGATTGTGGTAATTTACTCGCAGAGTTTTCAGGGTTTACTGTATCTAAAATAATTCTTTTTTGTTTCATAGTTTAACCCTCCTTTATCCCAATTCAGAGATTACTGCATTGTAAAGTTTTGGAAGTCCATCTTTTTGAAGATCAGGAAGTCTATTAAATAGCCTAGTTGATCCACCTAGTGATGCTCCGTGAAGTGTTGCAAATAAGAAATGTAGTAAGTAAGGTGCATATTCAATTGCAAATACTAAACCTTCCCCGTACATACTTAACCAGCTTACTTCAAATTTAGATATATCGATAGCTTCATTGAAGAAAACTTCTCCAATACTTTTTAAGAAGCCACTTAATGATGCATAGTCTATATTAGAAACTTCTTCGAAGTTTTTAAGTGCTGATAAACTTGTTCTATGCTTAAGAGTCTTATACGCAAAATCATCGATTGTAGATGAATCTGGTTTTTGAAGAACATATCTTAAGAAGAACTTAGCAATAAGAAATCTTGCTGCTGAACTATTAAATTCGTCTCCAAATGGAAATGCTCCAGGAGTCTTAATAACAGCATTTGAAAATAGTGAAGCGTAGATATTAGTTAAATATTCCAATACTTTTCTATTTGAGAATACTTTCTCAGCTTTACCATCATATATAAGTTTATATGAAATTAAGCCTGATTCTAATACTGCATATAAATCTGTTGTTGCGTTAAGTTTTATATATTCACTTGCATCTTTAGACCAATGCCCAATACGGTGCATGTTCATTAAAGCTGCTGGTGATGTTGGTTTTCCTAATGTTTCACCTTCCAATTGTTTATTTCGCACTTGGCTAAATAAAAATGGAATAAATGGTGGGATAGGAGAACGTCCATTTGATCCTATTCCAAGATTAAATAATCTTATTCTACCATTGAATTGTTCGAATAATCCAATAGCTTCTTTTAAAAGTGGATAATATGAACTTTTTGATTTAATTTTTAACTGCGCTAATTCTGCGGCTAAATGTTCTGGTGTAATTATTCCCACACTCTGATTTAACTGTCTGTTAAGTGCTCCTTTTATAGAGGACTTTTGGCTCGAACTTAGATGTAATGAGTATAATTCAGTCTCATTTAATTTTCTCATATTAACAACTCCTATCTATTTTATGATAACTTCATATAATTAATTGTTCAGAGTTTAGTAATTTTGAAGGCATAAAAAAAAAGAAGTTCGAAGACTTCTTTAAATTATTTTGTTAAAACTAATAATAATATAGCACTACTCAAATCATCTCGGTAATCTATATCTTCGATTATATTCATAAAATCTGAATAGCTGTATCCAAAGAATTTATCACTTTTTGTATTATTTATCACGTTATAATTATATGTAAGTAGTTTAGGCATACTAAATATTTTAGCCAATAAGCTACCTCGTAATTTTGAATCTGATAGTTTTTCTATAAAGTATCTTATATATTTTTTATCAATTTCGCTTTTACAGTCTCTAGGTCTTTGTTTTTCATGAACTAATGTAGCAAATGTTCGAACTAGTCTAGTTCTTAAAGAATAAGTATCAGTTGATCCTATAAAACTATCAACACCTTTGTTAATGATACTTTTCATTATTTTATCTGAAAAGTTATCTCTAGATGTTGTTCTAAAAATCATTGAGACCATTAATGCAAAGTCTCCAGATCTATTAGCCGCTTTAGCATATTTAAGGCGATGTTCATCATTCTCAAATGTATTAGTATAATTTAAGCTAGTAGATTGCTTAATATAAAATGCTGCTATATACTTATCTGAATATGTTCCGTGTGTATTTTTATCTATAGTTACATTTATAATTTCAGCTTTATTATAATTGAAATAATCCATAGCAAATGATTTGCTAGTTTCATATCTTTCAACTAGTCTACTAATTTTTTTGTAATTTATCATTAATGTCCTTTCACAGGTGAATGTACTTAAAATTTCTATAATAGCTGTTTCATAAGCTTTCGGCCACTCTATAAAAGAAAATAGCATATTTTCTATACTATCTGTTTGATAGTTATTTAGTTGTAAAGTACCGCTAATTTTAATCTTTCGTTTTAAGATTTCTAATTTTATATTTACTGTATTATAGGCTTCACTAAGTTCTATTAACTCAATATCAGTAAGTTTTGTAAGATTATAAAAATCTATACTATTTATACTATATGTAGGTGGACTAAATTTACTAATAATTTTAAAATATATTTTTTTGTGTTTATTAAAGTCATTAAATACTATTTCATCTATAATATGTTGTAATTCACTGTAACGACCATAATAGCTAGAATACGAAATATATTCTGATATAGTATATAATATGAATTCTTTATATCCATCAGAATAGTTAGTAAAATCACTTTTAATTTCTTTAAACATAGGTTTTCCTATAAAATAATTTCGTGCTTTTATATATGCTTTATTTTTAAGATCATTACTTAAATGCTTAAAAAATTTTATAAAAAGTTCCATAAAGTCTATTAACGGTTTTCGTTTGTTACCATTAAATTGAAATACGTCAGTAAATAATTTCTCTTGAATGTCAAAATATCCAGGATTTTTCATATATATGAATATTTTAGTAATATCGTCTCTAAATGTTGGATCAAAAGTTCCATACAGTAAAGTTTCAATAAGATTATCATTCATACTTACTTTAACATATTCGCCCTTATTTGGTATTTGAATATATTTATTATTTTTAAGACTATTAAAAAATGTTGTAGCTACTAATTCTACCGTATCTGAATTAGCCCATTGCATATCAAGATTTTTAGATTTGTTTGTGTCTTTTGTATATGTTGAAGATTTTAGCAATATTATATTATCTTCATCATCCAATATATAGAATGATTTTGTATCATTAAAAAGCATTGTGTAATCCTCTCCTTGTTTTGTTATAAAAGTTATACAATATATAATTTAAGAGCCTCCAGGCAGGCAAACCGAGTAATAAAGCTCTTATTAACACGATGTTATAAATTGGCGAATCACCAATTAAACTATAACTTTATTTTTGTTAAATCATACATTATTAAAATTTGCATGATCCTAATCCTGGAAATGCCTGAGCCCCTAATCAGATACTGAAGCAGTTCTGATTGGAAAGGGCTTCTTGGCATTCCTGGAATACGATCAAATAATTTTCATATTAAGTATTAGCTGAGGTACTACTGCATAAGAAATGTACGATCTTAAAAAGATCTTACTTTTCGCCCAAGCTCGCGGGCGATTACTCGCCTCCGCCCAAGGTGCGCTAAAGACCCACAGAAAAAAGGACTTTTAGCATGTACCTCAGTTATCTAGTTCTTAAATATGACCTAATCTGGCGTTGCACCAGAATTCTATGATTTTTATTTTTGATTTTTGTTAGTCTTATACATAAATAATTACGACAAGACCATCTGAAGGCTGTGGTGCACCCCATCTTTTCTTTGCGATGAGCGCGTCAGGCTCCCTCCCTAAGCCGCACAAGCAGCGAAGATGTCTAAGAAAAGTGGGGTGCGCCCTGGCCTCTAAGATGGATCTTGATATAATTTCTTGATAATGAAATACCAAGAATATTTTAGCGAATCACTAAAAGTTCTATAAGAATTATTTTTATTTTTGTTTTTTAGATACACATATAATATGGCACGCGGTGCTGCTAGCGCGGCATTATTTTCTCACGGTTTCATCAAACCCCCGTGAGAGAGCAGTTTTCTCGGCAAAATATTGTCATCGAGCAGCTCCAATCTAGAAAGAATACCACTTCTTTTATTCTCTCAATAATTTAGCGAATCACTAAAATTACTATCTAAAATTTAGTTTATTTAAATCTGTAAACTATTCTCCCTTTAGTTAAATCATACGGGGAAATTTCTAACTTTACTTTATCGCCTGGTAATACACGAATATGATGTTGTCTCATTTTCCCTGATAAATGTCCTTGAATGTCTACATTATTTGCTTCGAGCTCAACAACAAATTTGCCACCAGGAAGGACATCTTTAATCAGTCCATTCATTTCAATAAATTCATCTTTTGCCATTTTTCCTCCTTATTTTTTTTATTATATATTATACATTTATATAGACTTACAGCTAATGTCCCCAGCAATGATCCAACTACCTTGGAAGTTGAGTTTTGCTTGGGGGACATTCGACATAGTCACAATTAGTTTCGTTCTATCTTTATTGTAGCGTAAACACTACTATTTCTATAATATATTTATTTTTTAAATTACACAATAATAAAAGTTTCATGCGTATACTACAGCATGTACCTTTTATTCTAGATCACAAAATAGGCGCTCGCTGCCTTAGGGATGTTTGTTTTTGGGTAGGTAAAGATGCTAGTTAAAACTAACTCCGAAAAAAACTACCTCAGGCGAGAGTGAAAATTTGTCCTTCTAGAATGGTTAAAAATAATTTAGCGTAACACTAAAATTACTATAATTTAATTTATAACGTTTATCTATACACTATACACGAAAATAACAAAGAATCCGAACGGAGTCATACGTCGGATTCATTATTTTCTTCTAAAACGAACCGAGAAAAGGGATTGCCTGGGAATTTACCCACAGAGGCAATACGACCTTGGTTTCATTCAGTTTCTTTTTTTATAATTTAGCGAATCACTAAAATTACTATAGATAATTTAGATTAGCAAACTATTTAATCCTAATACTTGATCTCGTTCTAAATTAAGGGCACTATTAAAGTCTCCTCTATTTGAACTTATCATTAAGTTTATAGGTGAAAATACATCGCTAAATAATTCTTTTGTTTCCCTGTCTTTTACAGAGATAAGATTAAGTACATCCCCATCATAATCGCCAGCAACTAAACTTAGTATTCCATTATGAACACTCATAGTTAAATCATTATGATTATGTTTAATTCCTGCAATTTTTAAATACAATATTGAGCCATAGCTAATAGTCGGATTTCGATTTAGAAGAATCGCAATTTCATCTTCAACAATCATTTTCTTCATTATTAAGTATATTTCTTCATCCATATCTAATGTTGCTTGATACCAGATCTTTTCAGCTCTGATTAGTGGAATGTTTTTAACCTTTGATACTTCATTAATAATTTCATATTGATATAAAATTAAGAATGTTAAATATGGTAATACAACTTCATCAATTTTATAGCCAGCTACTGCTGGACTGATAATATTTCTTGCACTAAAATTTACACGAGTACCCATAACTTGGTTACGAATAAGTCCACCTTTTGATTTAACATTCTCAATAATCGCTTCCGATAATTGAAAATATTGTGCTTGTAAAGCAGCATGTGTGTATATTTTTGATAATATACTTTTATTAGTGGTGTCATGAAGGATTTTAGCACTTTTTAATATATTAATATAAATATTATTAAGAGCATCCATTTTAAGACCGTCTGTTGTTCTCATTGCAGGTCTTAATACAGTTGAAAGTATTGGAATCTTATTAGTAAATACATTGTCTATATCTTCTAATGATTCATACATCTTTCGTTCTTTTTTATCATATAAGCGTTCGAGTTCTTGTTGAAACTCAAAAGTTTCTTTTGCATCATTTGCTTCTTTTACTTTAGTTTCGATAACTTGAACTGCAGCATTGCTTAGTTCAGGAAACTTCATTTCAAAGTAATAATTAAGAACTTCTTGAAAGTTATCCTTAAAAAATTCTATACCAATTTGGTAGTATCTCTTTTTAGGTTCTTCACGAATCTCTTCTAACTCAGTTATATCAATATTTCCTTCAATATTAATTGTACTTGGTGATGTGATTACATCTCTTAATTCATCTCGACCTATAATCTTTTCAAGAGTCATATAAGCTAAGTATTTGATAATATAATATTCTTGAAGATCAATCCAAGCGGTCTTGTCGATATTAGCTTCAATCTTTTCAACAATTGTATCACATTTGTCGCATTTTAAACCTTCATACATCTTTCCATTGAAATGTCCACATGAACATGAGTACTCATTTTCAGTATCTAGTTTCCCAAATATTGTTGGTGAGAATAACCCATCTTGTGCAAACTCTTTTACTTCTTCTTTAAAGCCATCCTCTGTAATAGTTTCTCTTTTACGAGAATATATTTCAGGGTTACTAATTACTCGTTCAGGATTAAACCTGTGTAATGAGGATATTTTTTGTAATTTCATCTAAGTTGTCATTCCTCTTTTCATTTTATTGTAGTCGTAACCATAATTTTAAATCATCTGTAAGGTACTTATTTAATAGTAATATTTTAGTCATTTCATCTGTATAGTTAAAATCTTCTTTAAATAATTTTGCTAGAAGTTCAATAGTAAAGTCTCTATATAATGCTAATACATAATATGACACTGAAAAACCCTGAATAATATCATCATAATCATTATAACTTATATATTTCCACTTGGTGGTTATTCGTTCTTCAACACATACTACAGTTTCAGATTGAAAATCTGTACATTCAGGATGAATAATCTTTACAACTTTTGAAAAAATTGATAGATCTATCTCCTGATAATAATTACTACTATCTTCAAGCATTCGTGTTACAGTTGGTTCCATCTAAGTTGACAGTCCTTTCTTTATTTCTACTATATCCATGATTCGTTCGTCTTCGGCTTTTTGTTTCTCGTCTGCGTCTAGGTATTTTTCTACCTCTACTTCAGCATAGCCAAAAATTTTCATAGCAGCTTGACCCTGTGCTTTGTGTAAAAACTTTTCATCTTTGTAGATGACTTTCTTTACACCTGATTGAGCTAATAATTTAGCACATTCATTACACGGGAACATAGTAACATATATAACTGAGCCATCTAAATTTTTAGTCGCGTTTAGAATCGCATTTGCTTCAGCATGTACTACATACGTATGTTTGTCGTCTATAAAACTTTCTGATTTTTCCCAACTGAATTCATCATCGTTAAATCCTTTTGGAAGGCCATTGTAGCCAATTGATAAAATGTGATTACTTACTGGATCTATGATACAAGCACCAACTTGTGTTTTAGGATCCTTTGAACGTCTTGCTGATAACTCTGCAATTCCCATAAAGTATTCACTCCAAGAAATATAATTGCCATTTTTCATTAGAAATGTGACACCGCCTCGTAATCAATATACGCTATTTTATGTTGTATTATATCGTATAACTCGTAATCTAAAACCATTGCTGGTGTTATTAAGTATTCTTGTTGTAAAAGTGTGGTGACATTTTTTCCCATAGTATTTATATCAAAATAGTATTTAAAAATACTTTCATCTATATATACTGTATTTAAATATGGGTCATCATCTTTTGAAATATACTTAATTGCAGCTGGTTCTGTAAATACAATATCATCAATTACAAGTTCAACATCATCTTCATATGTATCATGTAGGAAAAGAAATTTCATTGTAAAACTTTCAATATCATCAAATGATATTGTAGTTCGTATAGAATGAAAATATTTTTCATTGAAAAAAGCATCTAGAAAAAATTCTTTAGTAATCTTCTCTGGAAATATAATATCTTTCTCCTCATTCAACATGTTATAAAGTAATGTATCTGCGCTAGGTTGTTTGGCCCAGTCCTGTGTAATTATACAATCTTGATAATCAATAATATTACAATTCTCAAGATAGAATTGTTCATCAATACCTTCTAGAAACGGCTTCAGTCTAAGCTGATTGTTTTCAGGTAAAGTATTAATTGGAGTAATATTTGTTATATTATCCCATCCTTCATCATCACGATCAATCCTTGTTTGTATAGTCGCTGTAGAAAATCCAAAATGCATTATTATATTTGGAATTTCATACCGATAGAATTTAAAAGGATTTGTGACGATTAGTTTGTTTTCTAATTTCATTATGCTCACCCTTCGAAGTAAAATTAATATTCAGACGCTCTGAATATCAATTTAATAATATATTTTTCAATATAATTTTATGTTTTTAATGTTTTAATCTTTTATATTAGCAGAATATTACGTCTTCTTCCATTTCAACAGCTAATTTAAAATCATTTAGTAATGCTTGAAGTGCACTTAGCGTCCAATCTAAGTCTGGATCTACTGTTCCATTAATTTTTTCTTTTTTTGGAATTACTGCTTCAATCATATGATTCATATTGGCACAATCTTGCCAACGAATCTTACCGTCACAATCTGAGTAACATACCATAATTGCTAGAGATTTAATACCTTCTTTGTCTAATAGATTTAAAAAATCTTTGTATGTCTGAAGATCTTCTTTATTATTTGGAGTTCCATATAATTTATCTAGTATATCAAAATTAATTTCTGGATACTCCTTTGTTTCATTTCTATAACAATAGTCGATAGAATCTGTAATGCCATAATATTCTAGTATCATATCTTTTATTCCGTGATAGGTTCCATAGCCTCTACAATAATCTCCGCCATCTCCTACAGCTAAATCTAGTCCCATAATTTTTCCTTTCTAATAGCCTTTCAATTTTAACCACAATAGTATATCATTAGTTATATGTTTATTTAGTCTTAATAATTCTATGTTTATTTTATTATAATCTGAAATAGGTGTATACGGTGTGGGTCTTCTATAATACGCTAGATTAGTGTTAATCATTAAATTAATATATTCAAGATCTAGATCATCAGCTAAATAACATATTAATGTTTCGGTATCAACATCATAAGTATTTTGTATATCAAGAGTATTTTGTATATCAAACTCTATTAAGGTACCATCACTACTTTGTACTATATTAGTGATATCACCTAGAATTAATAGTCCAGTATGTTTTAATTTAAATTGGTCGTTTGTATATTTATTTATTATATTAATTATAGTTATATAATCTTGCTGACTAGGGCTTAAATCAATTCCTAGGCGATAAACTAAGTGTCCTTCTATGTCTTGTTCATATTCTTTTGTTTTCTTTCTCATATATACTCACCCTTCCTTATAGTTATAATATATGCATAAAAAAAAGTATGAGATTTCTCTCATACTTATCGTTTCGTTATATAATCTGTTATATGTATCTTGTTAAATCTAATTGTCTGGTCATGTGTTTTTTTAAGTGCTAAATTCATTAATGATCCTGACATTGTAGATGCTAGTAATCCAGCATTCTTTATACCAAGTTTATAATACAATTCACCAGCACATTTATTACATATTTGAGGATTCTTACAATACATTGCTGATCGCATTTTAATCTCTCGACCAATAAATTTAGACATATTTTTTTCATCTAGCATAACTTCTTTTCCACCATCAAGTACATATCTGTATAGAAACATACTTTGCATAGCTGCCGGAATTACGGTTGTTATATATTGGGTGGTTCCACAATCTGTAGTTGCATCATCAAGTATTACATTTTGAACAGCATTGTTAATCTTCTTAGTTTCATAACCAGCTTTTTGGGTTTCAACACCACGAGCATATCCACCAGTAATTGTTGAGTTAGCGAATAATGGAAATTCTTCTTGAGATATACCTTGCATATAATTTGATTTAAGAACATCAAGTTTTCCAGTATATGGATTTTCAATAACTCCACCCATAATAGAGGTTTTCTTATAGTTATTTTCAAAACTAAATGCGCCACTTTCAAAGAAATCATAACCTTCATTACCTTTTTCTTTGATAAGCTTGCGGCTTAATGTAATAAGTTCGGCTTCGATCATACTAACCGCATTTGGGTCGCCTTCTTTAATTTCTTTTGCATACTTTTCGAACAATTCTTCTTTACGCTTAATAACTTCTGGGATCGGGATATTCATATCATAATCCATTGTAGGTGATATAAAGTATGTAATTCCCAGTGTTATTCACTCAGCACAATTTAAATAATGACCATAATCTTCAGTATTTATTTCATCGTTAAGCAGCATATTTGCAAGTTTCTTTTCAAAGATCCCTACAGTTTTTTTATCGAATACAGCGTCTCGATACTCAAATTTTTTAAGAAATTGGTCTGGAATAACAAAGAAATTTCATAAGTATCTACCAATTGTAGTTTCAATAGATTGTGAATTATAAAGACGATCTTTTGGAAGTCTAAAGGTATCAAACGTATTAAATCTTGCTTCATCTTGACCCATTCTAATTGCAAAGAAATTTCTAAGCAAATTCATATCTATATCATCTTTCGTTAAAGCTAATAAAGCTTTTGTTTCTTCTATCGTAAGTTTTCGCTTCAAGATAATCGCCTCCTTTTTTAAACTTAAAAATTTTTTAGTTTAATTTTAATACTTAAATGTTCCTAAAACATACTCGTTTCGTACTAAATATGCTTCTAAATTTTGAAGTTTTCCAACATCTTTTTGTTTTAATGAGCTTTTTCTTAAATATCTGTAGTGATCTTTTATAATAAAAGGTACAGCATATTCAGTTGTTATATAGCCTATTTCTAATTTTGTAACATCGTCACCATTTTCATTAACATATGGCATAACAACTAGGCCAGTTCTAACAAAACGTTTAGATCCTGACATTCCGACTCTGTCTTTCTCTTCAAGTAACATTACAGGTTCAGATTCTGTTGTTTGAATACTTTCTAGCCCGATTGGGAAGAATAGCGTAGATTTTGAAGTGTTAATGCTCATAAGATCTGATTTAGAAATTAATTCGTAAAATTCTTCAATTTGATTCTCTTCAATTTTTATCATTTTCGTCTCTCCTTAAAAGTATATGTAGTATGTAAGTTTGTAGCTAAAATTAGCAGCTAATGGGATTGCATCGAATACAATTCTTGAGAATAAAGTATCGTCTGATAACAATATTCCTAATTCAGTTCCTGAAGTAAGTACTCCAGCATTTCCAGTAACATTAATCACAATTTTAAGACCAAGCCCAACAGATGTTGGTAATATTTCTAAAATATATGATACATAATATAATTTGTTATTGTTAGTTGCAAAAATATAAGTTCCATGAGGTTCTGTTGTTATAGTTGGAAGAGTAAGAGCATCTGTTAAAGGAACTCCAGCATTTCAAGTATCTGTTGCTGTAGCTGTATATAAATCATATGTTATTGGTGATGCTGGATCAAATCCTTCATCATCATTATTAAATATAAATAATTCTCCAATAACTGCAGTTGCTGGAAGACTAGTTCCTGTACTATATGTTGTTATAACTTCAGATCATACTAAATCTGTGTCAGATGTAATATCTATATCAGTTATTGCTGTAATAGGAGTTTCAAGTTCAGTATGGTCTGGTGTTGTTATACCATTTCCTGAGCCAAATTCTATATGACTAAAAGATCGTGTATCCATTACAGCAGTTGCAACTTGATTATATACTAAATCCATAATAAAATTTCTACCAGCTTCAACAATCATATTTGACTTAGCAAATATAGTTTTTCCATCTTGGTCTTGCATTATTACAAAACCTTTTATTTTAGAGTCAGAGACTCTAAGTGTGTCTTTTATATTAAATTCTGTCATCGTAGAGCCTCCTTAAAAGTATAGATAATAATTTAAATTATATGTTTCATCAGCTTCAACAGGAACTGGGTCAAATACAACTCTTGAGAAAAGTATATCTTCTGCAGGTGTTCCATTACTTAAATATAATCCTAATTCACGAATTATTTGTCCTGTATCTGGAGTAATACTACCTTTAAATACAATGTACATTTGTCCATTTGAAGCTTCAATTATTTCTTTTGTTAATTCTAGTTTAGGATCATTAATTATAGAGCCTAGAGCTTCTATATCTAAAGCTGTAGCATTTCCAGCAGCCCCGAAAGCAATTTTTGTTAATTCATAATCTGTATATTCTTTGTTGTATACAAATCCAGAAGTTAGAAATGAGTTTGTAATAAATATTTCACGAATATATTTTCGTCCTTCAGCTACAACCATATTTTCTTTTTCAAATAAGACTGTACCATCAGCTTTTTTAAAGATAACATATCCTTTAGGACCAATATTATCTTGTACTTTAACATAATCATTTACCATCATATTACTCAACTCCTTCTGTAAGTGTTTCAATATTTAATGTTTCATCATAGTAGACCATATCTATTTTATGAGCTTCTAATTGTTGTGTAATTTTTTCTGCAAATGGTACTATTTCTGAGTAAGAATCATATGTTTTTTTAAATGTTGTATAATATAATTCTGTTGTATATGACAAGAAAATTTCTACAGCTGTTTGTACAAATTGTAGTGTAGCTTCTTCTTGGCCTTTTAGTGATAATGACCATTGCATATAGGCTTCAGAAGAAAATAAACTTTGTAAACCGTTTATAAGTGTTAATATATCAGTTGTATATTCAGCAATTTTTTCTGTACGTTCATCATCTGTTAAATCAGTTAATTCTGTTCCATTATTAGCAATTGCAATTGCTTCATCTAAATATGTACCTAAATCAGCTGGTTTTGTATATCCAGTAGTTGTATCTACAAATATTGGGTCTTCTGAACTTTGATATACATTGGTAAATATATCTTCAGTAAAAGTTTGGAATGCTTCGTTGTGATATAATTCTGAATCAGAATATGGTGAAAGCAATCCATTAAATAAATCAACTGGAAATTTCATAATACCTTCAATTGCTTTATAATATAAATCCTTGTAGTTTAAGTTCAAGCCACTTGGATCATATGTTGTTGATGTTGGTTGTTCATAATCATCATTCCAATATTTAGAAGTAATATACATCCATAAATTATCATCGGTATTATCTATTCTTAACAAGTTAAGGTCTTCAAATAAATTTATCATATATGGACCAGAATTTTGGTATTTATTATTAACATCGGTTTTTCCATAAGATGTTTTGTGTGTTGAAAATATTACGTCTTCTAATTGTCTAGCAGTTTCTGTTTTTTGAGTATAGTCATATTCTCTATAGTATAAATTAAGCGTATCAAGTCTATTATCAAAATTAATTCGGTCTGTAGATTCTTTATAAATATTAAATCTGTCAAATGTTGTTTCGGTACCACCAGTGATAGCATCAGCTACATGAGCTTTAGTAAAATTAGTTAATGTAGTTCCTGTAAAACCGTATGTATAATCAGCTAAAAGACCAGTAGTTAAGAACGTTCAATCAATACTAGTATTGATTCCATAATATGTGTTAGCACTACCAGGATCTACATAATTCACTAAAGTCTCATCAAGTGCATATAATCTTAAAAGCGCTTTATATTTTACTTTTACAGCTTCAAACAAACTGTGTATACTAACTTCAGTTGATACATTAAATAATTCACCAGTGTCTAAGTATGTGTTATATAAAACAGGATCATCATCATCATTTACAAGATTAGTCTCAAGATATTCAAGTGTTGACATCATATATCTTGATAATATGTATTTTTTATAAATATTTTCTGATAATGTTAAGCTTAAATATTTAGTTTCAGACACATCCAAGCCTAATCCTAATAACGTACTTTCAGGAATAGCGTCAGTATCTCAATATGGGTCATCAGCTAAAAATTCTTCATAATTAGTTGCTGTTTCAAGAGCACTATAAATTTCTCTAGAACCATTATCTGAAAAGTAAGGTACCTCAACAAATTTGATAGTGCCCGTTGTATTTTTTGTACCATCAGTATAATCAGTATTTTCTAAGATTAAGAATTTTTTAATTTCAGCTTCTAAATCCCCAACTTCAAATACTTGTAATAATATTGATATAACATCACGGCTACCTTTTAACTTAACTAACTCGTTAAATAGTTTTATGATATTTATTTTATAATCCTTTTCTTCAAGAATAAAGTCATAAGCTTTATCATTAAGAACACCTAGACCATAAGACTCAAGAAAGTTATAGATGTCTGTTGAGTTGAAGAAATCTGGATCATGTATATTATCTATTTTAGCATTCATAAATCTCTCGATTGAAAAGAAGCTAATAAATAATCGTTCGTATAATTTATATTCTGTTTCTTGAATGAATGATTTATTTAATAATACTTTATAATAATAGTTTCTAGTTTCTTGATATATATTTAAGAAGTTTTCAATTTCGCGTTGTTCATAGTCTTTATCACCATAATTATTAGTGAATTCACTAAGAGTTGAAGAATCTCCAACATAATATCCAACTAAATCAGTTTCATTTGAAAGTCTAGTAATGTAAGCATTATTATAAAAGTATTTGTATCTATAAAAGTCATCGCTTATTTGGAATAATGAATCAAGTTCTATATAATTTTTATAGTACGTATCAGCACTACTTGAAAAAGATATTCCACTTTTATTTGTTGCAAAAAGGATTTCTTTTCCAGGAGTTGTTGTAATTAATCGTGATATAATGTATTCTTGAGAATCAATTAAACATTGTTCTCTTAATTTTATATTAAGTTCTTTATATAAAACTGTATAAGTAAGACGTTGAGTTGTGTCTATACCAGAGAATAAATCTAATAATCCATCTGTTGTGTCAGTACCATTTAATTGTAGATCCGATAAACCTGATATTATCATATCCTTGGCATCAATAAATATAAGTTGCTGTCCATCTTTTGCAATTGTAGTTTCATATTCATTTGCATAATTCTTAGAATCAACCATTGCTGTAGAATTAAACCAATTATCTTGAATTAAGTCTTTATTTTTGAATAATTTTGCAGTATTAGTATAAGCCGCATTTAATTTAGTTTGAATTAATCGACTTGTATCAGTACCAAAATAATCTTGTTCGTTAGATTCTTCACTATCATAAAGAGTTGTAAGGAATTCATATAATGAATCTTCTAATGTACTAAATATTGCAGATAATGAGTTTTCTGTCTCAAGAGTACTAAATACTTCTTTAGTAATTTCAGTACTAAAAGTACTAAATGCCGAGTCACCAATAGCTTCTGTTATATTTAATGGCAATGTTAATAAAATAGAGCCATCATTTGATTTTATTTGAATAGAATTTTCAGTTCTTCTAAAGTATTCAATTGCACCAGCATCTGTTCTACTTGAGTATGATAATTTTTTAAATGTACCAACATTATTGGTAGTTGCAGTTATTGCATCAAATTCAAAGTCTAATGCCTCTGTAGAGCTAAAAATAGTTGAAATATCATTATTAATATAATAAACAAGTCTAATTAAGATTATAGCTTCAATTAGTTTACTTTTAGTAAATAACGAATCATAAAATTCTAAAGCTGTCATTTCAGTATAAGTGCTAGTTGTTGCGCTAGTTAACCATTCAGTTAAATCACTAGTTATAGTTGAATTATCAACCATATAAACATCAACTAAAGTTTTAATTTTTGTTTTTAGAGTACTTGTAATTCTTCCAAAAATAGATTCAGCATCAATTCCATCTTCTTCAATATTAACTCCATATACATACGTATAAAGGTTATTATATATTGTATCTGTCTTGTCTTGATTGAATTCATTAACAAATGTTTTAAGAGCTATAATATCATCAACTGTAAGAGCTTCTTCAAAATATTTTTTTAATTTGTTTGAGAAAAAAACACTATAATCTTCAGTTTCAGCAGCTTCAATTGCTGTACCATCTTTAATAACCGCATTAGTTACAAATGTTGAAATATTTAAAAAATCAATTTTAGAAACATCGGCTATTTCATATTCTGGAGTAGCTGTATCTTCTAGAAAAGATGCAACACTTGTTCCATATGATGCTGCCATTGCCTCTAAGTCTGCCACTGATTTAAGTGAGAAATTATTCGTTGCCATAGTTATCTACCTCCTACAATTCTTCATATAAAATATTGTTCGAGATTCTATAAATGTATAAAGAACAAAAAAAAAGAAGGGAATATTTCTATTCCCACCCATCTGTATAATCAATATCTTTATAGTAATCCGCTGTTAATTGGTCATCATATGAATTTGAGCTTCTAAGATGATCATATCCGTCATTCGAATCTATCTTTGGTGCAATGACATCATACATCCCAGAATCAACCAAGTCTTTAAACTTAGTTAAACCTTTGATACCCCAACTTAAACATGCTGAAGGTTTCTTATGGTTAAGTGGTCTAATATAAGTAAATAACGTGCCATCAGATTTCACTACCTTGATAGCCTTACCTCTAAACTTTACATCATACTTTTCCTGAGCTTCCTTATAGAGTTTTTCAATATATGATTTAATCAAATCTTCTAAGTCATATTCCTTTTTAAATTCAAGCAATTCTTCCTCTGAGAGCTTTCGAGTTATACTAAATACTTCATCTTCAAGTTCCTCTCTAGTCTTACCGTCCCATATAGATTTTATATTCTCATCTGAGAATAATCTATATCGGTTTTTACTAATTAACTTTCTTAATTTTCTCTTCATATAATAAGTCATAATAACACATCCTTTCATATTTATAATATATATTTAAAATATTACAGATAACAAAACAACTAATTATATGAAAAGAGGTGTGTATTATGGAAGAAAATAAATTAGGGAATATCGAGTTCGATGATAACAATGGGAAGCCTATCCTTAAATCAAGCGATACGCCATTCCCAGAGAGTTTTTATTTTGATAAATTCTTTGAAGAGAAAGAATATAAGAAATTTATAAAAAATATTGAAAGATTAGTTCGAGCTTCTAAAGAATATAAAAATTATGTAGAAGATCTTAGAGCAACAGTATCAGCATTGAATGTTGATAATATTCTTTCATATATAACAAGTAACGATGCTGTATTAGAATTTCATCATTATCCTTTTTCATTATATGATATAGTGGATACAATTGTATTACAAAAGTTTTTTGACATGGATGATTTTACATCATTTGATGTTGGAAAAGAAGTAATGGAATGTCATTATGAAAATTTAATTGGTTTAGTTCCTTTATCAACAACTAACCATGAGTTAGCTCATGCTGGTGAACTATTTCTATCAACTAAACAAATATTTGGAGATTATAGAGCATTTATAGCTGAATATCCTGAAGGAATATCAGATGACTTAAAAGTAAAAATTACTGAAATGGAAGAACTATCTGTAAAGAATCAGCCTACAGATGGCAAGGGTTTATTCTAATGTATATAAATAAAGTAGAGAAATTCCTAGTTGAAGCGACATTATTAGATCGTACTAATGATACAACTGTAGATATTTCAAGTTTTATAAAAAGTGTAAATATTAAAAAAGACTATTTAAGAAATAGCTTTCCGTTATTCGTAATAGATATAATGACTACAGAACAAGTAAGAGATATAATGAGAGATAACGATATTGCAGTTAATCTTAAAATTGATAAATATATAGACACTGACAACGAATTTTCTGAAGATTCTACAGAGCAACCTGTAATAGATGAGAGAATTATTAGCACTACAATAAGAATTTATGATAAGCCTTATGCATCATCTAGTACATATAAAGAAGATGATGATGAAAATTCAGATTCTATTTCAGAAACAATGAAAGTAATGCCATATCAATTAGTTGGCATACCTGAAGAACTGATAGAAAAGAATAATACACTTATAAACCAAATATACGAAGATACAAAACTAAATGACGTAATTATTAATATCTTATCACAAGTTGAAAAGAAAGAAATATTTTTAGATGATAGTGATAATACAGAAAGAGAAAGTTCGCTTCTTATTCCTCCGTACAATATTGTAACCGCAATAAAATATTTACAAAGTACTTATGGGATTTATAATTCGCCTATTGGAATATTCTTTGATCTTGATAAAACTAGTGTTTACAAGATGTTTAATGCAGATAGACAATACGCAAATACATTTGAAGTTATAACTGTAGATGTAAACGATATTGGTGATGATAATAAATTCACTACACCAATGGTTGATGAAGATAGTAATATTAGACTTTACCTTAAAAATACACCTGCATTTATATCTAATCTTAAAGTGAATAGCGATGTACTTGGTGAAACAACTGTATTTAATTCATATGATTATGACCATAATTTAATAAAACGTGTGTATAATAATGATGAACCAAATGGAAAAACTAGATACTTTTGGAATACTTTACAAGACAAATTATTTGAGGAAATGTTTATAACTAGCAATTTCCAGTATAGTGAAGGTATAGGAATTCCATTATCAAATATCGATCCAAGCTATTTTGGAATCGACACATTATATAAATTAAGTACAGATACTGAATATGCAAATGGTAATTATGAACTAATAGAAAATTCATTCTCTATTTATACAGATGATTATGAGCATTACAATTCAATGATGTATTTAAAATTAAGTAAAATAAAATAAGAAACCGTAATGGTTTCTTATTTTTTATTAAAAGTCTAAATCAAATTCAGTATCTCCATCACTAGATGATTCCTCATCTTGGAGAGATTTTGTTGGGATCGTTTTAATTTCATGTGCGATCATTTTATTTTCTGATTCGATATCTCTACGAGCTAATTTAGTTGATTCTTCTGCATCAATTATATAATGATTTGCGAACTTATTTAATTTTGCTAAAGATCCTGCACCACTTGCACTTGCACTTGCAAATGTTTCAACTGTTCCTAATACGTCTTTAAGTTGTGTTTTGGCACGATAAAACATATAGAATGTTTCTCTTAATGACATTAGCAAAGTTACAATACCAGTTGCTTTATAAGCAAAATCAATAAATTGCTTATTATTTCCAATTAATCCTTGAATACCAGTAATTATAGTACTTAAAATATCATTAGCTTCTAAAATTACATCATCATCAGGAGTAAATTCTACATAATGTTCACGCATAGTTGACACGTTCTTAATTGTAGTTCGGAATTCACCTTTTTCAACACTTCTATTAAATTTAATAAGAGTTGTGATCGGAGCAATTTCCTCATATTTTGGATTTGGCACAATTTCCATGTCTCCAGCTGAGAAATCAACTAAGACCGAAATTAAATAAGACACTGATGAGAAGACAGACATTACTAATGATTGATATTTTAAAATTAATAACGTTTTGTTTCCTCTGTATGCATCTTTAAATTGTGCTGAGTATTGATTCAAATACATGATTGATTTAATAGTTTCTTTTAAATATCGTTGTAACTCGGGAGTCACAGCTTTAGCTGATCTTTCAATTAATACTTCTAATTGAGTTACAGCATCTTGTAATGAACTAATCTCACGGAGACGTTTAATGTCTCCACGAGAACGATCAATAGGTGTTGTATCAAATTTTTCTACTTTTTCTTTTACAGCTTTTAAGACTGTTTCTACAATTTCTTTTACAGATTCTGTTTTAGCAGTCTCTAGTATGATATTTATTTCATGCTCATTAAGAAGTTCGGATTCAACTAAGAATTCTTTTAATAGCTTATCTGTATTCATAATTGCCTCCTTTACATTCTACCAATTTTCATCAATGCTGATGTCAATTGGTCGCCAGTATCTTTACCTTTTAGTGCAGCATATGGTACTATGTCCCAACTAATATTAGAAGGGTCATCATACATATATAATCTTTCACTAGCATCATTTGCAACCATAATACTCATTGCTGAATAGCGTTTCATTAATGATGCTGATAATTTTTTGTCTCTTAGATAGTCAGTTCCTGTGTCAGCTCTTACGTCATCTACTTCTTTTTGTGAGAAGACTAAATGTGCATTGGCAATATTATGATTACGTTTTCCTGCAAGTTTATTAGACAATGCAAGTCTACCAACCTTTTCTAAATTTTGCCATACATCAGCTGATTGAGGAAGATTTTGAATATCTTTTTTAAGTTTTGTTGCACCTAGTAAATCTGATACTAAGTTTTTATCACTACCTGCAGATTGTAAAATACCTTTAAGTGTTTTTCCTTCAGCATTAGACTTAAGGATATAAGCCATTTCTTCAGATGGAACACGAGTAATTACACCAAGGATTCCTATTACAGCAACTAATTCATTGTCTGCATAAGTTCCATCAGCATATCTTTCTTTGAAAGTGATAGTAAGCATTAATGGTGCATTATATTTACGTTCTTTTAATTCTTTTTTATCATACTCTACACTACCATAAGCATAAGTTGCTGCAGCACCGAATTTAGGAGCTACTCTCACTTTTGATTTAGCTTTTGTATTGTATTCATATGTAGTTGTTAACTCTACTGGAATTTTAGTTTGAATGATAGCTTCAGAAAGAACTTCCGCTTGATATTCACGGTTAGTTTCCATTTCCTCAGAAATTAAATCATCTAATTCTTGCAAGTATTCAACATTACCTTCAGTAAGAATAGGATCAGATGATGATACTACCATAGATTCATTGCGATTTCTAGTATTTGCAGGAACATCTAAATATTTTTCAAAATTCTTATTAACTTTAGTTAATAATTGTTGAACTTCACTTGATGATAATAATTCTTTATCTTTTACTTTTTCACCATAAGAACGGAATTTTTTTGCGTATTTATCTTCAGATTTATTAGCTTCTTCTTCGCGTGCAGTAACTTTTTTAATAAGGTTAATTTGGTTGTTTTCAATGTTTTCAATTAAAGATTCAACACGTTCCCAACCTAAAATTTTAGTTGATTTACGTTTTCTTTTTTCTTTCCATAATTTTGCAATTCTAGCATATAAAATTCCACCACCAACAGCAGCACCAAGAATAGCAATGCCAAGAGGCCCCATTAAAAGAGTTGGTACAGTTATCATACCAGTTGCAACGCCTACACCACCAACAGCAGCAGCACCTACAGCAGCAAATTTAAGAGCATCTTGTAGGATAACGGAAGTAATAGACGGAAGTATTTTACCAATTATTTTTTCGTTATTAGCAATTAATTTAATATCATCTTTATTTAAAGTTAAATTTGTTGCATTTGGATCTATAACATTTTGAATTCTAAATTCTGTAACAAGATTGGCTCTTGTTGATTTACTTAGTGGTAAGCCTAATCTAATAACTACATATTCAATATATTCGTGGCCTGCAATTCTATTAGATTGAAGTAAGAATGTTGCTTTTTGATATTTATCTTTTATAATTGCATTTTTAGAATCAGTTAATAGTTCTCCAACAGTTGTGTCAAGAGCCATTTTTAATTCTTCTCTATCTACAACGATATCTGTAGAAGTTAAACGATCATATTTTGGCTTTAAACCTACTAAATATTTTAATTCATTTTTAGCTTTAGTAACTTCATCTTTTTTTGATTTGTCTGAAGGATTATCTTTTGCTTTTCTTTCAAGCGTTATAAGTTTATTTTGTTGGTCTTTAATATCTTTTTTGTATTTGTCCATTACGTTAGTATTAGCATACTTATTTCCTGCAGCTTTAGAAATTTTAGAGCTACTATTAGTTTTACCAAGTTTGCCTTGATTATTATCAGTTAAAAAATCATCAAGCTTAACATAAGGTCTATCAGTTTCGCTAGATTTGCCAGTATCTCTTAGAGTTGAACTAGTTCTATTTTCGTCTCTTAGAGTTGGTGCTTCATTAAGTATTGCAATATCATCTGGATAACTTTGAATAAATTCAATTAAAGTACTAGCATCTTCTTTATTAAGAATAACAGCGTCTTCTAATAATGCATCAAACATTGGAACACCTGTTTTGTACTCTTTATTTTCTTGACGAATTAAGTTATATGCTGAGCTATTTTTAAAGAAATCAACAGCTCCAACTTCGCCACGTACTGCGCTTCTAGCAGTAGATTTTTTTGAAAAATCGTGCCCTGAAATTTTGTCTAATGCTTGTAATGCAATGTTTCCATCATCATTAGATTCATATTCTGAAATATCAATCACTTGGTTAGATACTAATAGGTTGATATACTCAGCATATTGTTCCTCTAACAGTTTTTTTAACATTACAGATGTTTCCGGCTCAACATTATCCGAAATCACGATAGGAAAGGATTTAATAGATCTAGATGCTACATTACGAACGCTATTGCTACCAATAGCTGCCCCAAATGTACCAATTAATCTTTTTTTAGCTTCTTGAGGATCCGTTATAGCTCTAGTGTCTGGATCAATAATTCCTCCAAATCCTGGTTGGTCCACAGATTTTTTATCTTGTGGTTGATATTGTTTGTATTTCTTTTTTAGTTTGTCAGCATATGTTGATTTTTTAAAAAAGAACTCTTGTAAAATTTTGTCATTTCGTTTCATTCTATACCATCATCCTCTCTCGAAAATTTTATATCTTTTCATATAATTTATTGTTTCAACTATCATAATTTTAAAATAATAGTTTTATATCAAAATGAACAATTGATTATATGAAGTTTGAAGGAGTGTGAGAATATGAATAATAAATACATTAATACGAATATCGATGTCGCTGGTCTTGAGGAATTAACTAAGTTTGATGTATATATGCAAAACCATCGTTATGTAGATGCGTTTACAACAGGATTTGCTTATATATTTGTAACTAAACCTATGTTATTCTTATATCCATATAAACCAACTGGAAGTAAGATTACATTATATGAAAAATTAGCTTATGAAAATATGACTAAAGACCATACATTCTCTCAATTCTTAATTGATGAAGCAATGAATGAAAATGATAAAATGCTTATTAAGCAACTATCATATTATACAGATTTTAATACAACTAATTTTTTACCAATATTTACGAATAGAGTAAAATCATTCCAAACACTAGATGTTACAATGACACAAACTGAAACATTTGATACTCGTCATGGTTATAGATTACCCCTTCCAACACACAAAGTTGAAAGCATTGGTTCAAGTACTACATCTCTTGTATGTCCTGAAACTATGAATCTAGATTTTGTTAAAATGATGACATTATGAGTTAATTATATTTCAAATGTTACAGATGGAACTTTCCATGCTAATCCATCAATGATCAAAAATAATGTTCTTGATTATATGAGTTCTATATATTATTTCTTATTAGAACCTGATGGAAAAACATTAAAATTTTGATCTAAATATACAGGCTGCTGGCCTACATCAATCCCTCAATCTAACTTAAGTTTTAGTAGAGGAGATCAATCAACAGTAGAATTAGATATACCATTTACATATGCTTCTAAAGAAGATATGAATCCTTCAATTTTAGAAGATTTTAACAGAGTATCATTAAATTATTTTGAAGAAAGAACTTTGGATGTTTTAGAGGATGATTATCCTTCTATAAAGAAAAGCCCATTGTTATCTCCAGAATCATTAAAAAATAATCCGAATTTTCTTCAAGAAACAAGAGGGCCTCTAGTATTTTATAGAAATGGTGAACTAGAAGATTCTATTAATTCAACATCAATGACAAGTAACTTTGAGCTTAGTTTTGGCGAGAATGTATTTGAAAACACATTTATTGAGACTGGCTTGGACTCAACGTATTTCTTTGAAAATGCTAAGACATTCTTTGCGTCTCAATTAGATGAATAGGAGGTAATAAATTATGAATACAGAAGACCTAGTACTAGTTTCATCATCACAATATAACATATATGAAAAATTATTAGCAATAGCATCAAATTATACAGATATAACGAATGAAGACTTTTTAAAAACTGGTTTGTTTGGTTATATTACTGAATCGATGGCTATGATTGCTCGTGATAGTTCATATCATAAAACTATGTTGTATAATGAATCATTCTTAAACACAGCAAATATGCCTAAATCAGTATATAATTGGGCTAAAATGTTCAATATTAATATAGCAAATGCTACTCCTGCATATACTGAAATTATGGTTACAATTGATACGGATAATATTGCAAGCCCATATAGCTATACACATACTGAAATCAAGTATGGTGTTGAAGTTACATCAGCGAATAAATCTATGCTTATTATAGACCGTTCAAACCCATTTATTGCGGGTGAATTAGAATTTATGATGGAACGTTCTATTATGATATACAAATCATCTGCAAATGCATCTTACATTGTTAAGTACATTAGTACAGAAGAATCAACTACAACATTTCAAAATCTAGAGTCTTATTTCTTAAAAAGTAATATATCTAGAACTGATGGTAAAGAATACTTATCATTTGTTATAAGAGCATATCAATATACAAGAA
>Ga0307990_1000890_pt1 | contig 25812 bp, 16 predicted proteins | sample EllFjometagen129_FD_203168 | JGI IMG/M metagenome (GOLD analysis project Ga0307990, IMG submission 203168) | Marine microbial communities from Ellis Fjord, Antarctic Ocean - #129 | ecosystem: Environmental > Aquatic > Marine > Unclassified | place: Southern Ocean | collected 2014-10-08
CCCAATCCGTTGTTCCAAATCCAGAGAACTACACCCTAACTCTTAACAATGATGGATCAATGAATATCCAGGCAGATTGTAATATGGTAAGTGGTTCATATTCAGTGGATGGAAATTCCCTCACACTTGTCCTTGGCCCTTCCACTATGGCCTTCTGCGGTGAGGAATCATTAGATCTGATGTTCAACGAGCTATTAAGCAATGTTGAGAACTATACTATCGAAAACGATCAACTAGTTCTCAACCTGAAAAATGATGCCGGTAAGATGACATTCAATAAGTAGTAAATTGGATATTCAATGAGACAAGCGAGTTAACCCCCTGCTCTACCAGGTGGCAAGGACCATACTATTTCTATATTAATTTGAGCTGTTATTTAGGACAGTATTAGTACACATTTCCCTCAAGAAATCGCTCTCCGACCGTCTGGGCGGCTCACTTGCCATTCAGCATATACCCTTTCCCTCGAACAGTGAGTAAATAGCGAGGAGCGGAAGGATCTTGCTCTATTGCCCTTCTCAGATAGGCCATATGTGTGTACAGGGTATTCATGTCCTCAACGTAAGACGTTTTCCAGATCCTGGTAAAGAGTTCTTCCTTGGTAACCAGGGCGCCCTTCTTTTTGATCAGGTATTTCAAGACCTGCATTCCTTTGGCGCTCAGGTGAGTGACTCCCTTTGGCGTGAACACACGCTGCTTCTCTTCATCCAGGCAAATGTCTCCGTACTGGATGCAGCTCTTCCTATCTAGCGGAGAAAACATCTCTATGCAGTTGATCAGCTTCCGGATAGAAAGCCCGGGGCGAACCATCATATCAGCCTTTGACGGCTTCTCCTGATCAGAGTAGATCAATATAGGAAGGTTAGGAGCTGCTTTTTTCAGAGAGGCACAGGCCCTGGCCCCATTTGTTCGCATGGAGATAGCGTTTAGAACAACCGAGTGAGTGATCTTGTGCCGTTTGAGGGCTTCCAGGCCAGCACCAGCGGTTTCTGCCAGACAAATAGAGTACCCTTCTTCTGTTAGAAGGTTTGTAAGCGAGTCTCGTGTATTCCTTTCAATTATTAATAGGTCTTTTTTCATATCCTGCGAATTGGTTAGCTGGCTGCTCTCTATATCTTACCGTTTTGTCATGAATAAATTTCCTAATACCATCTTTCTGCCAATCCAGATCCAAATGCCAGGACCTTTCCCATTTGATCATCGGACATTCGATAGACCATGCTCCTTTTATTGGGATAGATCTCGGAATTCTACCACTCATGTTTCCGGACACTTGTTGCTACTCCAATCTTCACGCCTCGTGCATTCAGCTCAATCATCAACTCTGCTGCATTAAATAAAAAAACGTAGTCGGTCAACCAGGGCCGTATACCTCCTTTTGAGGTAGGATTTATGGGTATTTTTGCATATCCCCCCAAAAAAGTATAATTCAGGGCTATCCTGCTAGGGGTGTCGATCCTGACCGGGACACCAATTCCTGTACAATTGCATCAATGTCTATTGGTTGAAACGATTTAGTAAATTCATAGCGGCCATAGAAAGCGATGTGCTGCCGGGCCACCGGTGAAACTGTTGCAAGTCGACCCAGCTGCTAAGGAGTCCCCTTTTTCGGCTTGACGACGCAGCACATTCGATAAGATCAAAGCATTATAAAAGATAATACAGTTGGCAATGAGACGACCACAGTCGTTCCAAATCTGCTGTTCGCCCTCTGTTTTGAACCGTAATTTTCCAAAATTGGCGTAAGAAACAGATTTGTGAAGCTTATGATAACTTTCACCCTGGTTCAATGCCTGCTGTACATTGCGGCGAAGAGATACTGAGTCTATGTAGTCGAGCAAAATAGGGTTGTTCTAATCTGGAATATACCTTTTTGGGGGGATATGCAAAAATACCCATAATCCATTTACACAATTTATTCTACGCTCTCTAATAATGGCAGCTCTTCAACCCGCTGGATCTTGTTCTGGTTGGTTTTGACATGGTTTATAAAAAAGTGCAGCCTGTTGAATAAGTTCACCTCACTGGCACCCGCGTCCAGATCTAAATATAACAAATTTAATTGAGGATGAATTCCTTTAAGTCTTGTTCCAACACCCTTGGCTACCACGTGATTAGCGATACACCCAAATGGCTGCAAGCAGAGCACATCCTGCACACCTGCTTTTACCAATGTGCCGATTCCTCCAGCAATCAACCACCCTTCACCATATTTGTGTGTCAAGGATAAGACCTTTTGGGCTTGTTCAGCAATACTACGTATTGAATGAATAGGTTGATAGTATCGGAATCCTTTTAATATATCATCGACATCATCCAAATACGCTTGAACAAATTTATCTCCCAACGTTATTAAGTGCATAAGGATAGAAGGCTTAGTAATATTCGCCTTAACACGTTCAGGACGGGAGATAAATGAATATAAGAAAAACTCTGTTAAGGGAGGAATAACCACTTCAATTTCCTGATCCATCAACCAATCTGCAATATAGTTCATACTAAATGGATTGTACTTAACGAAGATCTCACCAACGATACCAACTTTAGGATAACTCCGATCATATGTACTGATGGCGTTAAAATCGACCACGGCCTCCCTGAGCAGATCAAGGATTGCATTTTTGTTCAGCGGTGTGGTTCCGTTTTCAAAAGAATGCAGGTAATTATCCGCCAGCTGGAGTGTTTCACCCTTATTCTTTTCCCGGATTGCCGTGGCATAATACATATTCGCTAAGGTATCGGTATAAATAATATTAAACAGAGTTTTTACCAGAAACTTTGTATTATCCAATTTGAAACCCGGCTGCTCATTTCGGGACCTTCCACTGGTTGATACTGTGATAACAGGGACTTGCTCAAAACCGGACGAAATCAGAGCCCTTTTTAATAGTGTTCGATAGTTGGAAGCCCGGCATTGTCCTCCTGTTTCCCACCATCCGATCACTACATCTGAAGGATCATATTTCCCGGACTTCAAAGCCTTTATTACGTCACCAATCACAATGATCGCAGGATAGCAAATTTCGTTATTGGTGTATTTGAGACCCACCTGAACTGATTCGTTATTTGGAGGATCTAGTGTATCAACTTTATAACCGAAATCAATCAAAGATCTTGAGAACGCAGGGGAAATGAATCGTGAAAATTGAGGTACGATAATCGTCTTTTGACGATCTGATTCCTGATACACTTTAACGTTTTTCCTGGGCATATATCTTTGATCAACCGGTTTTTCTTTTCTATTTATCAATTCGATCATCGACCTGAGCCTGAGTTTAGTGGAGCCAATACTCTCAATTTCATCGATTCTGATGACGGTGTGCTTTTTTCCAAACTCACCTAAAATGCTTCCGATTTCGTCTAATACTGAAGAATCTGGTCCGCAGCCAAATGAATTCAGCAGGACAATTTCCACATCATCCTGTTGTTTTGCCCAATGCGCGGCGTGGTATAACCGGTTGGAATACTCCCATTGAGTCAATATTTGTTTGGTATCCAGAGTTTGGTCAGGTTCTATAGGAACCGCGTCTTCGGTGATGACATCAATGCCAAAATTAACCAGCACATCCGGCACCTTATGGTTAACCAACGGGTCATATTGATAAGGGCGTCCCATTAACAAGACCACAGGCCGCCCATCAGCCCTGGCTTTATTAAGTATATCTATGCCAATTTCTTGGACCTCTTCTTTGAACCTTTGTTGGGTTTTAATTGCTTGAGCAAAGGCGCGTTTAAAGGTTTTCTTTTTGATGCCCAGCCCAGCTAAATATTGGTAGCAGGCCTTCTTTAGCAAACCTCTATCATTGAAATTTATCGCTGGCGAATCCAGAGGGATGCCGAATTTTCCTTCTGGGTCAATTGCGCTGCGGATCACATCAGGATAACCGGAAACAACAGGGCAGTTGTAGCAGTTGTCTGAGTCAATAAATTCACTCTTTTGATAGAAAACCATCGGGAAGAATATCCTATCTACCCCCGCTTCAATCAGCTCATAAATGTGGCCATGTGCTAATTTTGCTGGAAAACAAATATTTTCGGACATAATAGTTCCTGCCCCTTTGTTGCAAAGGGCGTTGCTCGAACGGGCAGAAAGCTGGACTCTGATACCACTTTCCACGAATAAAGTGTTCCAAAAAGGAAAGTTCTCGTACAGGTTGAGAGCCCGGGGAATACCCATAGTCAGAACAGGTGTTGAAACCGGTTCAGTCTCACGATCAAATAACAAATTGTATTTGAGATCAGGCAAATTGGTGCCAAGGCGTTCTCTCTTGCCGCTGTTGGTATATATCTTCTCACACCTATTTCCGGTATAGAAGACATTGTTATTCTGAAATTCCAATTTAGTGACCTTGCATTTGTTTTCGCAACCCCCGCAACGTATTTGTTTTTTCGTGTAAGTACCTACATTAGCCAGGTTTTCAAACCCCATGAAATGGCTTCTATTCTGCCCAATTCGGTTGTGGGTATCTCTCGCGGATAATGCGGCTCCAAATGCCCCCATCAGTTCGGCAATATCAGGACAGATGACCTGTTTACCGAGGAGATTCTCAAGCGCCTTTTGAATGGCAGGGTTAAGGAAAGTGCCGCCTTGAACAATGATTTTTTCACCCAAAACAGAAGTATCGGTAACTTTCAATACTTTGTGGAGTACATTCTTGATTACAGAATAAGCCAGCCCGGCGGAAATATCGCCTACTTTCGCCCCCTCTCTCAAGGATTGTTTTACTTTTGAATTCATAAATACGGTACAGCGAGTTCCCAAATCGCAGGGCGAGTCAGATTTACATGCTGATTGAGCAAAGTCTGACACGCTATATCCCAGAGACTGGGCGAATGACTCAATGAATGTCCCACACCCGGAGGAACAGGCTTCATTGATCTCTATGTTTTGAATGTGTCCATTCTCTACAAAAATAGCTTTCATATCTTGGCCGCCAATATCCAAAATAAAGGATACGTCGCTTTCAAAGGATTTCGCTGCCTGGAAATGAGCCAATGTCTCCACCATGCCTTCATCAAAATCAAACGCGGTACGAATCAAATCTTCACCATAGCCAGTAACCATGCTTCTGACAATATTGGGAGAATTTTCATTGCTCTCGAATAACCTCTGGATCTTCTTAAGCCCCTCCCGAACTGCATTTATGGGGTTGCCGTTATTATTACAATAATAATCGAAAGCAATTCTTCCTTGCTCATCGATCATTACTAATTTAGTGGTCGTTGACCCGGAATCAACCCCAAGAAAACATTTGGCTCCATTTAATTGTTTGTGGTCAATTCTCTCAACCTGATTCTGTATTAACGTTTTTTCCCACTGTTTGAATCCTGATTTATCCTCAAAGAGAGGTACAAGTCTGTTTAGATCCAAATCTGTGTTTTTTGGAGGGGTTTTTAGCAATTCTTTTAACTGCACAAGTCCAATCTCCTGCCTATTAGCACTGTTTGCCAAAGCAGCCCCGATGGCAGTTAGCAGTTCTGAATTATCTGCTTCGTGTACGCTGGCTTTGTCTACCTTCAACACACTCACAAATGCTTTCTTCAGAGCTGGCAGAAATGTTAATGGTCCACCGCTGAAGAGAATTTGAGGTGAGGGGAGATTACCTCTCGAAAGGGTGGCTATTGTTTGTAAGACGACAGCATTAAAAATTGAGGCGGCAATATCTTCCTTGGCGATTTCGCGGCTGAGTAGGTTTTGAATATCGGTTTTGGCAAAGACACCACAGCGTGAGGCAATTGGGTAGATTATTGTGTGATTTTCGGCTAGCTCATTTAGTTTGGACACCGGCACATTTAGTAGAACCGCCATTTGATCTATAAATGCTCCCGTTCCCCCTGCACAAGATCCATTCATCCGGATATCTGGGGTTCCATTAGCATTAAAGATGATCATTTTTGCATCTTCACCCCCGATGTCAATCAACGTTTTCACTTCAGGATAGAACTGCCTGACGACTTCCGCAGAAGCGACGACTTCCTGGATAAAGGGGATATCGAATTTCTCGCTGATTCCCATCCCCGCAGAGCCGGTTATCAGAAGATTAACCTTGATGTCACCAAGTGCTTTTATCCCCTCATGAATCATGACTTGCAGGGTTAATACCGTTTCCGCATTATGACGGCGATAATCCGAGAAGATAATCTCGTCATTTTGATTTAATATCACTAACTTGGCTGTAGTCGAGCCAATATCGATTCCTGTTCGAAACTGTTCATTTTGCATGGTTCTTGCCTTCTCGATAATTTCTATAGATTGTAATATGAAAACTTCTAGCTATAAATTTGGTGAAAGAGATAGCTGGTCCGATATATTTATAAAACACCACTTTTCTTCGGAGGGTTCGTTTTAGATTAGGCCCGAAAATATCCTTCATTGTAATCTCTATTTGAGAATTTCCGAATTTTTCCTGTGCTGGAGTCGTGGGATTGCGATAGCAGATTGGAATATCCCCTTCTCACTGTTGTCCACCAACGGCCACACGCAAAGTATGACAGCTATTCTGATTGAATAGCTGTTTTTTTATAATACAGATAAGCAGAACTCAGGCAAAAAAGCCCGATTATTACCGTTATTCGGGCAAAATTGCGCAATAAAAATAGGTTGAACTAAGAGCTTCGCGCAGGGGGAAAAGCAGGCGAAGGTTCACTCCCTAACCCATCCCAATATTAGATCCTCAGGCTATATTTACTATTAGACAAAACATCATCTAATAGGAGGTAAAGCCATGACCGCTTTAATGGGAGATACCCATAAATGGACACGGAAAATACGCGACAAGGCGGATTCGGGCTTGTCGTACTATTTCTTAGCGTATATTTCTGCGCGAATATGCACAGTACCCTGATATGCAAAAATACCCATATTGCAGATGACATTCTTACTTACCGGATTTTTATATTTGAAAGGTTTTCAATTTTCTGGAATCTTAAATTTTTTATTTTAACTGCTTAATATTTCCTCTCTCTTTCTAAGGGCAACGCCCCTTATTTCGGTAGTGTAAACTTCTTTCTGTAAAATTGATAAATAAAGAATGGTAGGTCAGGTGTATCCTTAAGTTTTCGACAACAAAAAGGAGATACGCCATGACCTACCAAGACCATTTTACCTTACCAGCCGAATTACTTGAACAGGTAGCAGAGCAAGGCCTTGGTTTTCTACCTGAATTGATCCGCATTGTGGTAAATACCGCTATGCAAGCCGAACGAGAAGAACACCTTGGTGTGGAACCATATGAACGGTCAACAAGGCGCCGAGGTCACGCTAACGGCTTCAAACCCAAGACGGTCACCACCCGGATGGCACCAATCACTTTCGATGTGCCCCAGGCGCTAGAGAAAGGCTTACGTAGTGAACGAGCTCTGATGCTGGCGCTGGCCGAGATGTATGTTCAGGGCGTATCCACCCGCAAAGTCGCAGCTATCACGGAACGATTGTGCGGTAGCGCAGTATCAGCCACACAATTCAGCCGGGCAGCCACTTTGCTAGATGAAGTCCTGGAATCGTGGCGTAATCGTCCATTGGGTCCAATAGTTTACCTGTACCTGGACGCTCGTTATGAAAAGGTGCGAATGGATGGGCAGATCCGGGATGCGGCTGTTTTGATCGCCAGCGGAGTGAATCCTGAGGGAAAACGCCTGATTCTGGGCGTTTCCGTCTCACTCGGAGAACAGGAGATCCATTGGCGTGAGTTCCTGCAGAGCCTGGTGGAACGGGGATTGACGGATGTGAAGCTGATCATCAGTGACGCCCACACGGGATTGCAGGCTGCCCGCAAAGCGGTCTTCAGCGGCATTCCCTGGCAGCGCTGCCAGTTTCATTTGCAGCAGAATGCCAGCCAGTATGTACCGCGCCAGAGCATGAAGCGGGAAGTTGCGGCGGATATCCGGGCCATTTTCAATGCCCCGGGGCGTGAGCAAGCTGAAGCTCAGCTACGTTTGATCGTTGAGAAATATGCCAAGCGCGCTTCCAGACTGGCTGATTGGATGGAAGGCAATATCCCGGAAGGATTGACTGTGTTTGCTTTCCCAACCGATCACCGTCGCAGGATCCGCACAGTCAACAGCCTGGAACGAGTCAGTCAAGAAATTCGCAGGCGAACCAGAGTGGCCAGGATATTCCCAAACGAAGCTTCGTGTCTAAGACTGGTGAGTGCCGTGTTGATGGAAATCAGTGAAACCTGGGAGACAGGCAGAATTTATTTATCTTTTTAAGGTGCTGAACTTCAATTACTATGGATCACCTGACTACTTTTACGGAAAAGATGTTGCACAATTTTTATTTCAGTTAATTTACATAAAAGCGTAAATAATATTTAGCGTAACACTATTGGAAACCTTGTGTTATAGGTTACATGTATTTGCATAATAATTTCGAGGATTTAAGGATTGATGGCAGATTTTAATATATCCCTCAACCAGATAAGAAATGATGCCCTGCTTGGTGGTGGGGATGTTCGCATCCAAAAACAACACCAAAAGGGAAAAGGCACAGCCCGTGAAAGGGTAGCTGCCCTGCTCGATGCTGGTTCATTCCAGGAGATCGGAATATTCGCTACCCAAACCCAGGAACATATTTCAAATGGTAAACCGACCAATTATGGTGATGGAGTGATTACCGGGAAAGGAACTATAGATGGAAGGCCGGTCTATTTATTTGCCCAGGATTTTACTGTTATGGGAGGGTCAGTTGGCAAAGTCCATGGAAAGAAAATAGCCAATATCATGGATCTGGCTTACCAGAATGGTGCTCCACTTCTTGGATTAAATGATTCCGGTGGAGCTCGCATCCAAGAAGGCGTCAATTCATTGGCTGCTTATGGGGAGATATTCTTTCGCAATGTCAGGGCATCCGGTGTGATTCCCCAGATCTCAATCATCCTCGGTCCCTGTGCTGGTGGAGCAGTATATTCTCCAGCGATCACAGATTTTGTCTTTATGGTCGAGGGTACCTCTCAGATGTTTATCACTGGACCAGAGGTTATTAAACAAGTAACTCAGGAAGAGATAGACCTCAATTCCCTGGGTGGCGCAAATATTCACCACAGCTCAAGTGGAGTTGTCCATTTTAAAGCAAGCGACGAGAATGAAGTTTTTGAGCAGGTTCGATCTCTATTAAGTTATTTACCAGCCAATAACCTGGCCCCTCCCCCTTCCTCCCATGCAATGGATGAACCAACCAGGCCAACCCCGGAACTGGCACAGATCGTCCCTCGGCAAGCAGACGAACCCTACGATATTCAGCAAGTTATCGCTGTCTTGGTCGATGGAGAGGAATTTTTCGAGGTCCAGGAAGATTACGCCAGAAATATAGTAGTTGGTTTTGCAAGGATGGATGGGCAAGTAGTCGGATTGGTTGCCAACCAGCCTGATCATTTAGCTGGCGTGCTCGACATCAATGCCTCAGACAAAGGTGCAAGGTTCATTCGATTTTGTGATTCCTTCCACATCCCCCTGGTAACCCTGGTTGATACTCCCGGGTTCTTACCGGGAATTGAGCAGGAACACAATGGCATCATCCGCCACGGTGCCAAAATGATCTTTGCATATGCTGAAGCCACAATTCCAAAGATTACTCTGATACTGAGAAAGGCTTACGGTGGAGCTTATATTGTGATGGGCTCGAAACATCTTAGAGGTGATCAGAATTTTGCATGGCCAAATGCTGAGATCGCTGTGATGGGTCCCCAGGGAGCGGTAAAAATCCTGCACCATAAGGAATTGGCTGATGCAGAAGATCCTAAGTCGCTCCAGGCCAAATTATCAAAGGCATACCGGGAGAAGCTGGCCTCTCCCTTCCTGGCAGCTGGAGAAGGACACCTGGATGACATCATCCTACCTTCCGAAACCAGGGCCAGGATCATTCAGGCACTAAATACTTTTAAGGATAAACGGGTGCCTACACCAAACAGAAAACACGGGAACATTCCTTTATAACAGGAATCTAATATGAAGTTACTTGTCGCCAATCGTGGTGAAATTGCTATCAGAATCATGCGTACCTGTCGAGAACTCGGTATATCGACGGTTGCTGTGTATTCTGAAGCTGATCAAAATTCACTGCACACCAGATATGCTGATGAGGCAATCTGCATTGGCGCCACGAAGGCAATCGAAAGCTACCTCAACATTAAAAGAATATTGGAAGCAGCTCAAAACATTAAGGCAGATGCAATCCACCCCGGATATGGTTTCCTATCAGAGAATCCCAATTTTGGTCAGGCTGTTGAAGATTCTGGTCTGATATTTATCGGACCCCGCCCGGAAACCATGGCCATTTTCGGGGATAAGTTATCAGCCCGAAGGGCTGCTAGGAAAGCCGGTTTATTAGTATTACCAGGGCCAGATCAACCCCTGGAAGATAATCAAACTGAATATATGATCAATGATTCTTTATCTTTCCCGGTTCTCGTCAAGGCAGCCGCGGGGGGTGGAGGAAAAGGTATACGTCTGGCCAGGTCAGAAGATGAATTAAATGAGGTTGTTGATCTGGCGCGGGAAGAAGCCAAAGCAGCTTTTGGCGATGGAACAATTTATTTGGAACCCCTGGTTCAAAAGGCTCGCCACATCGAGGTGCAAATCCTGGGAGATGGGAAAGGTAAAATCATCAGTTTTGGTGAACGGGAATGTTCCATTCAAAGGCGCCATCAAAAGTTGATCGAAGAGTCTCCTGCACCGAATTTATCTCCATCTGAAAGGGAATGCATCATAGAAGCCGCCCGCGAACTGGGACGGAATCTTATGTACCGAAGTCTTGGCACCGTTGAATTCTTAATGGATGAAAACAGTCAATTTTACTTTATCGAAGTCAATCCCAGGATCCAGGTTGAACACCCGGTTACTGAAATGGTGACTGGCTACGACCTGGTCAGGGAACAAATTTTGTTGGCAATTACAGGAAATCTAGATCTGGATCAATCCCAAATCAAACCCAGGGGCGCAGCAATTGAAGCCCGAATCCTGGCGGAAGACCCTGACGAGAATTTCCTACCAACATCAGGTGAAATTTCCTATCTTAAGGAACCCGGTGGGCCAGGTATTAGGGTTGACAGCGCACTCTATCAGGGTATGGCTGTAACTGCTGATTACGATTCACTGGTATCGAAATTAATCGCCTGGGGCAACGATCGCAAAACAGCAATTGATCGTCTGCAACGAGGTTTGAGGGAATATCAGATCGGCGGTTTGAAAACTGACCTGGTCTTTCTGAATCAAATCCTGGAATCACACCCCTACCAAGCCGGGGAAATTACCACATCATTCCTGGATGATTTTACTCCTGAAGATCAAGTACCAGACGAATCGGTCACCAGGGATGCTGCTATTGCAGCAGCTCTACACATTCATCAAAAAAGAAATCAACCGAATTCTTCCACGGATCAAGATGGAAATCTCTGGCAGCAAACAGCCTGGAGAGAGCAGATATCCCCAGGTGCCTAGGAACTCGTTCAAAAGGACAATATGGCAGATTATAGAGTCACAATTTCAAACCGTACCTACGATGTCAGCATAAAGGATGATCAGCTGGTAGTGAATGGCGACCGTATTTCTTATGATATGGATTCGCTTAATGATAATGGGCTGCATATCATCAGGCAGCCCAATAAAAATACGGAAGCATATCTGGAACCAAATCGACAAGGTCTTTATGATATCCAGATCGAAGGTAATCATATGAGCGCCGAAGTTTTATCTGGTTTTCAATCCTCTAGGAAGAGGTCCAGACAGGATACTGGCAGCATTCACTCACCCATGCCCGGGATGATCATTGACATTATGGTCAAGATCGGGGATCGGGTGAAAGAGGGGCAAACACTGTTAATTCAGGAAGCCATGAAAATGCAGATGAAGTTACGGGCTCCTTCATCTGGTGTTGTAAAGTTTATCTCAACTACACCAGGATCCCATGTTGAAAAAGGTGTCCTGCTCGTTTCCCTCGCTCCTGCCGGGTGAGGATATCTAACATCAAGCCATTTATTGAGTGAGGCAATTATGAATTATTCAGACATTCTTATACCGGAAAGGTCATTGCCCAATCGTGTTGTTAACACTGCGATGATCCTGGGAGCTTCCTGGATCATCGCTATTAGCTCTCAGATCACAATTAATCTTCCGTTCAGTCCGGTTCCTATCACAGGCCAGACTCTGGCTGTCCTGCTGGCCGGGTTGATTCTGGGTAAAACGTTGGGCACAGCATCCATTGCTGCATATCTGGCCCAGGGCGCCGCCGGTTTGCCATTCTTTGCAGGAGGGAAATCCGGCCTGGCTACGTTGCTCGGCCCCACAGGGGGTTACCTGTTTGGCTTCCTTGCTGCTGCGTATATTGTCGGAATGTTATCCGAACTCAGATTAAAACGGTCTTTGTTCCAGGCATCCAGCGCTTTAGTCATTGGAAATGTCATTATTTATGTATTCGGTCTGGTCTGGCTCGCCCGCTTTGTAGGCGAATCCCAGGTGCTTCAATTGGGCCTCTATCCATTCTTGATAGGCGACTTGCTGAAAACCCTCTTAGGCATTGTCCTGGTATGCGGCAGCAGCGTTTTATTTTCTCGAAGTCATTCCACAGGAACCTTGGTTTAACGATTCTTAAATACCAGAACAGTTTCCCAGGAGCATATTGTTTATGAGTACTAATTTACTGCAAAAAAACCCCATTGCCATTATCGGCCAAGCAGCAATATTTGCCAAAGCTTCGTCACTGACGGAGTATTGGGATAATATCCTCAATAAAATTGACGGGATCACTGATGTCCCGCCTTCACGCTGGGATCCGGCTGATTATTATGATCCCGATCCAACCGCAGAAGATAAAACATACTGCAAGGTAGGCGGTTTTATTCCTGATATTGATTTTAATCCCCTTGAATTTGGCTTACCTCCCAACCTACTTGAAGTTACAGACTCCAGTCAGCTGTTGGGACTGGTCGTTGCCAGGGATGCCATGGAGGATGCTGGATACGGAACTGAAACTGAATTCGATCGGGAAAATACTGGAGTTGTCCTCGGTGTGGCTGGAGGACAAAAGCTGATCACTGACCTCACCTCCAGACTGCAGTATCCAATTTGGCAAAAAGTTCTAAAAAGCAGCGGTATATCTTCAGAAGATACTGAAATCATCATAGAAAATATGAAAATGGCTTATGCTCCCTGGAACGAAAATTCCTTTCCTGGATTATTGGGTAATGTGATTGCAGGACGGATTGCCAACCGCCTGGATCTGGGCGGGATGAACACTGTAATTGATGCCGCCTGTGCCAGCAGCCTGGCGGCTGTTAGATCCTCTGTCAGTGAGCTCATTGAAGGCCGCGCTAATATGATGATAACCGGCGGCGTGGATTCTGATAATTCCCCCTTCACTTATTTATGCTTCAGTAAAACACCGGCTTTTTCTCCCTCCCAAAAGATCCGTCCGTTTGACCAGGAATCGGATGGCATGTTAATTGGTGAAGGCCTGGGCATGATAGTCTTGAAACGTCTGGAAGATGCCGAGAGGGATGGAGATCGGATCTATGCGGTAATTCGGGGTATTGGCAGTTCCAGCGACGGTAAGTATAAGAGTATTTATGCGCCGCGCCCTTCCGGGCAATCGTTGGCAATCAAAAGAGCCTACCAGGAAGCCGGATTTGGGCCTGAAGCTGTAGGCCTGATCGAAGCTCACGGTACAGGAACCAAAGCCGGGGATCCGGCCGAGTTTAAAGGTCTCAAGGCTGTTTTTGGCACTCCCAACGGAAACAAACAAAGCATTGCGCTTGGCTCAGTTAAATCTCAGATCGGACACACAAAGGCTGCAGCTGGAGCCGCTGGAATGATAAAAACCGCTCTGGCATTACACCATAAAGTTTTACCGCCTACTATAAATGTCAAACAGCCAGCCGAGGCACTCGAAATAGAAAATACACATTTTTATATTAATACTGAAACCCGGCCCTGGTTCAGAAGAAGAAGCGGTGATACCCGAAAAGCAGGAGTTAGCGCGTTTGGATTTGGCGGAACGAATTTCCATGTTGTTCTTGAAGAATACGATTCTGTTTCCCAACCATTCCAACGTCTGCAATCAGTTTCCCAACCAGTCCTGGTCAGTGCAGAAACAACAGATTCTTTGTTGGATAAACTTAAAGGGATAAAGACTGAATTGGGATCTAGTACTGCCGGGGAATCATATCTGGCTCTTATTAATGATTCCAAATCCGATCTTCCCCAGCAAGATCACCCCCGTTTGGGTTTTGTCTCTGATTCTCTGGAAGAAGCCCAGAAATTCATCGATGATTCGATAAAATTTATCGAAAAACAGCCTGCGTCAGATGCCTGGGATCATCCCCGTGGTATTACATTTCGGGCCAGAGGAATTGTCCCTGAGGATAAAGTAGTTGCTTTATTTCCCGGGCAAGGATCTCAATATTTGAATATGGTCAGTGAACTGGCAATCAACTTCCCGCCAGTCATGGAAGCATTTGAATTAATGGATGAACTTTTTCTGGAACAGGAACAAACCCCGCTCTCCAGGGTTGTTTTTCCCCCTCCTGTATTTTCTGATCAAGACCGGGAAGAACAGCAGCTCGCTTTACGAGAGACTGATTACGCTCAGGCTGGTATCGGTGTAGTCAGCTATGGAATTTATAAAATCCTAGAACAAGCTGGCTTTGAACCAGATATGACTGCCGGGCACAGCTTTGGTGAACTCACTGCCCTCTGGGCAGGCGGTTCTCTGAGCGATGAAGTATTTTTAAGATTGGTAAAAGCGCGTGGTTCAGCCATGCGCCCGCCGAATGAAAAGGATTTTGATACCGGGACCATGGCAGCTGTGAAAGGACCCTTGCCTGAAATTGAGAAGATCGTTGAACAGCTAGAAGGTGTAATCATCGCAAACGAAAACTCTCCTTCTCAGATCGTTCTAGCAGGACCCAGGGAAAAGGTTAACCAAGCTGACGAAATTTTGACAAAAGCCGGTTATAAGGTGACTCAGCTTCCTGTCTCGGCAGCTTTTCACACTCCTCTGGTAGAACACGCCTCAATGCCCTTTGCCAAGGCAGTAAAGCAGGAAAAATTCAGCAAATCCAGGATCCATGTATTTTCCAACACAACGGGAAAGGCATACCCTGCCGATACGAAGAAAGCCCAGGAAATATTGTCTGACCATATCCTCCACCCCGTAATATTTAAAACCCAGATTGAAGAAATCTATAAAAATGGGGGACGTGTATTTGTGGAAATCGGACCCAGGCAGATCCTCGGAAACTTGGTGAAAGACATTCTCGAAGGTAAACCCCACTCCGTAGTATCCATCAATCCCAGCAGGGATAAATCAAGTGACAGACAGTTTCGCGAAGCTGCTGTTGTTTTACAAGTTTTAGGATTACCGATCAAGAATATTGATCCTTACCAGGTGAATAAGGAAGGGAAATTGATCCAGGATCGGAATCAAAAGAGGAAATAATAATGGCTAACTTTCAAATACCACTAAACGGCAGCAATTTTATCAATAAAGACCGCCAGCAAGCATTTCAGGATGCCCTAAATGATCAGCACCGGATCGATTGCCAGGATCAGGATCAGATAAAAGTATCCGAAAGTGGACCATCAATTGTTGGTCCAGATGCTGTAAAAAATAAGGAATATATCCAGCCTCAAAATACAACAGCGAGAATTGAATCTTTTTCCGCCGTTAGATCTAATGGACTTGATCAAGCCCTGGATCATACTTATTCACACCAGGCCAGAACGATGGAGATCCATCAGCAATATCTGGCCCAGCAGGCCGAAAATATCCAGCTTATCACTGCGGTACTCGCCCAGCAAGGCAAGGTGCTTGATTCCAGCAACAGCACCCCCCAGGCCAAGATCATTGAGACATTTCAGCGCACCCTGGATAATTTCCATGCCATCCAGGAACAAAGTTTATCTGTCCACCAGGAATTCTTAGCTCAGCAAGCTGAGTTCTCTGATCGGTACCTTTCTTTCCTGGAAAATAACAAACAGCAAGTTATCAGAACAACTCAGGCACCTGAACAGCAGTCCTCTCCACCGGCTGAGTGGGTGGTTCATGTACCCCCAATTGTTCTGGATGAAAAGACAGCACCTGAGCAAAAATCTAAGATAGCCGATACTCCAGCAGCGCCAGTCCGCGAGGTTAATTTACCAGATACTTCAAGTGCTGCAGCCGTTACAAGCGAAGAACTATCAAAAGCCTTGATTAATATCGTTGCTGAAAAGACTGGCTATCCGCCGGAAATGCTTGAGTTGAACATGGACCTGGAAGCGGATCTAGGCATCGATTCTATCAAGAGGGTTGAGATTCTGGGAGCCCTCGAGGATGATTTTCCCTCTCTTCCTCCAGCAGATACTGAAGTGCTAGGACAAACTCGAACACTGCAAGAAATCGTGGAATATATGGAAAGCGAAACCAGCGCTCCCAGTCCTTCAATTGAACCAGCTGCCGAAAACTCAAATCCTCAACCTTTGAGTTCAGAATCCCTTACCATAGATGAAACCAATACCGGCACCAGTCCAACCGAAACCAACGGTACATCTCTTTCAGTCAACGATCTGACAGCTATATTGCTGGAAATCGTGGCGGAAAAAACAGGTTATCCTGTTGAGATGTTAGAGGCTGAAATGGATATGGAAGCAGATCTGGGTATCGATTCCATCAAACGGGTTGAGATCCTGGGAGTGATGGAAGAAAGAGTGCCGGGATTACCGGCAGTAGAAGCAGAATCACTTGCTGACCTGAGGACCCTGGGACAGATTGCGGATCTTATGAGCATATCTCAACCGCCGGCTGAGGAAAGAATACCAGCCGAACAGGGAGAGAAAAAAAAAGTTAAGGAAGTAGATCTTCAAAATACACCAGTTCAACTGGTCGCATTGCCAACTCCTGATAGATTGGATTTCCTAATCCCAACGGATCATCCAGTGATTGTCACTAATGACGGCACTTCCTTTACGGAGCAAGTTGTCAGTGAGTTAATAATCGGTGGTTGGAAAGTTGCAGTCTGGGATTTTCCAACTAATCTGATAACCTATGATAAACAGCAATTTCCCAAAGGGACTCATCGAATAAACCAGAAATCAGCTGGAAAAGAGGCCATCAATTCTACCCTGGAGGCCTTCAGAGCTGAATTTGAAACTGCTGCAGGTTTTATCCATTTACACCCCCTGTCCAGGGGAGAAAACTTATTTTCAGACCAGGAAAGGGAGCTGGTAAAACAGGTCTTCCTGATCGCAGGATCCCTTAAAACAGATCTTGAACAAACTCATCCCGGCAGCAGGAATTTATTCATGACCGTGACCAGAACAGATGGAGCACTGGGACTCAATAATAGTGACTCTTTCCAGGAGGGCAGTGGCCTGACCGGTCTGGTTAAATCCTTGAACTGGGAATGGCCTGAAGTATTCTGTAGAGCTGTTGACCTGAACCGCGAAATTGATCCTGAAAATGCCAGCAGAATAATTCTCCAGGAAATACATGATCCAGACCGTGGTTTACTCGAAGTCGGGCTCAGCGCATCTGCCCGAGTCACCCTTAAACGGGAGAATGAATAGAATTTATGAGCAAAATTGATTACTTACCACCAACCGAAAATTCTCATTTTTTGGTCAGCGGAGGCGGAAAGGGTATCACTGCGGCAAATGCGATCGCATTAGCAAAAGCATATCAATCCAGCTTCACTTTATTGGGCAGATCAGAACTGATCAAAACTGAACCTGCCTGGGCTCAGGGGCTGGAAGATGAATCAGCGCTGAAACAGGCCGCCTTAAACCATTACCAATCTGAAGGCCAGAAACTCACTCCAAAGGACCTGGGCCGGGAAGTCAAACGCATCCTTTCCAGCAGGGAGATTCACGGAACCCTGGAGGAGATCGCCAAAGTGGGCGGCCGAGCTGATTATATTCAAGCAGATATTACCAATCCTGATGATCTCCGAGATAAGCTTTCCGGTGTGATCCAGGACATTACGGGTGTGATTCATGGGGCTGGCGCACTGGCTGATAAATTCATCGAAGACAAAGGAGAAGATGATTTTGACCTGGTTTATGGAGTAAAAGTTAGTGGATTAAGAAACTTGCTGGATATCATTCCCCCTCAGCAACTGGACTATTTGATCCTCTTTTCATCTGTTGCGGGCTATTATGGAAATGCCGGCCAGGCAGATTACAGCATAAGCAATGAAATACTTAACAAATTGGCTCATCATCTGAAACTATCCTTCCCCCGCTGCCAGATTCTATCCATTGGTTGGGGCCCATGGGATGGGGGGATGGTCACTCCTCAATTAAAAAGAATCCTGAGCCGGAGAAATATTCCCCTGATTTCTATTGATCAAGGAACTAAGGCTCTAGTGGATCTGATGGATGAGATCCAGGAAAGACCCCAGCATGTGATAGGCAATCCTTTGCCATTCCCAGTCGGAAAGCTCACTCCAGATCTACGGCGGTACCGTATATCACGCAGTTTATCTCTGGAGGGTAATCCCTTTTTGGCTGATCACGTCATCGGTGGAAAGGCCGTCCTGCCAACTGTGTGTGCTGTAGCCTGGTTTATCAATTCCTGCGAATCTCTGAACCCTGGCTATCAGTTTTACTCCGTCACTGATTACCGTGTTTTTAAGGGGATTGTATTTGATGACCAATCACCAGAAGAGTATTTGCTGGAACTCCAGGAACTGGAAAAATCAGCTGAAATATTGATCCTTAGCGGGAAAATTAGCAGCGAGCTGCCAGATGGAAATACAAGATTCCATTATCAAGCTCAGATCGAACTGCGGAAAACACTTCCAGAAAGACCAAAGATTTCCGATTTTAGCCTAATAGCAGAATCGCCAATTGATGGGGCTACTCTATATGATTCCAAAGTCTTATTCCATGGACCTAGATTCCAGGGAATTCATAAAGTATTAAACATCTCTCCAACAGGATTGACCACAGAGTGTCTGCTTCCTCAATTTCCAGTCGAAGAAATGGGTCAATTCCCGGTAAATACTTTTAATCCTTATCTGGCTGATATCCATTTGCAAAGTTTATTGATTTGGGCAAATTCTCAAACAGGGTCGATTGGTTTACCGCTCCAGATTGCAGGTGGAACACAATTTCACCCGGTTCCTTTTGATATATCCACCTATGCCACTATGACAGTGAAATCTTCCACCCCACATAAGCTTGTGGCAGATGTGACCAGCCACGACCGTGATGGTTATGTGTTTTCTCAAGTTGTTAATGCCGAAATAACGCTAAATGAAAAATTATTTGACTTATTCCAAGAAAATCAATTGGAGACCGAACCGGTATGGATCTGATCGTATCAGGAATGGCGCTCTCTTATCAGTGGTGGCCATCAATAGTTCATTTTGAAGAAAGTCTCGCTGGAAAAAGAAACTCATCCCCGGCTATGGTTGAACAGGCTGGAGAAGTGATTTACCAGGCTGTTACAGAAATTCAGCCGGTGACTGGATCAAAGTTGTCGATTATTTATAATCCAAACCAGGTAGATCTTGGCCACTACCTGTTGTTGCTGAAAAAGACCTTCACCTCAGTTGATCAGGTAAAACCAGCATCTCAAAACATGTTTTCTATAATCAAGCAGGCTGCTGATATGATCCAGTCTGACAATCAACGCCAGGTAGTCATCTGTGAGATGAGTTCTTCTGGATCTGCAGCGGTGGTCCTATCCTCTACTGTAAAAAAGGGACCTGCAAATGCGAGATTGAAGTTTGCCAATTTTCCTGATCTGGAACCGTCCCTGGCTGATTATGTTGTTTTAACTGAAGCGGCGGCTGCTCATCAAGAAAATACAGCAGTCATACTTCAAGGCCTATTCAAGGATCGGAAAAACAACTATCCAGTCGCCATGGGCTGCAGCAGAACTGCCAATGCCCTATCTTCCGAGATTGTTACGCTTATCCAGGCAGTTTTAGCAATCAAAAATCGATTAATTCCAGCTTGCAGTTCAGACTTTGGTCTGTTGGAAAACGAGCTGTCAGGAAGCCCTCTTTACCCCATAAAAGATATTCGCCCCTGGTTATCACGCGGTCCCGAACACACTCGCTCTGCGCTGATAATGTTTCAAGAACAAGGAACAGATAACCCGGAGTATATAGTCTTGGATGAAACCGACCATCCTGAAATTACTCCATCAGTTCGTATTGTGTCTGATTCAGATCCATTATTATTTCCAGTCTCAGGAAATAGCAAAGTCGAAATTCTCGATAAGCTAGTTTCACTTGAAAAACTCTCTGCGGGTCCAGAATCCTTGAAATTTATCTCAAATATTGCCTATACGAAGTACTATTCAAGTGATGATGATTTTGTACTTTCTGTGATAGCTGGAGATCGAGATCAACTAAATAAGGAATTGACACACGCTAAAACTGGTTTCTCAAAAGCTTTTCAAACAGGAGAAAACTGGACCAGCCCCAACGGCAGCTATTTTACAACCAAACCCCTCGGTTCTGAGGGAGTAGCTTTTGTTTATCCAGGAGCATTCAATTCTTACCCGGGTATGGGGAGGGATTTATTCTTTTCATTCCCTGGCTTACAAGATGCTGCCAGTCAGATCTTTCCCGATATCAGCCATTCCCTGGCAGAAGATTTTCTTTATCTGCGATCATCCAAACCCGGTTCAATATCAGACCCGGATCGGATTATGGCCGACTTTTATCAACATCCTATCCCATTAATTGAATCTGGAATCAGCCTTTCCGTTTTGCATACTTTGATCCTCGACCAACTCTTTGACGTCAGACCTACTACCGCTTTTGGTTACAGCCTGGGAGAAACCAGTATGCTCTGGGCCAACAGGATCTGGCAAAACGCAAAAGACCGCTCAGAGATCTGGAATAAATCAAAGTTGTTCAAAGATGAGCTGTTTGGGGAGATGAAAGCTGTCCGGGGTTTTTGGAACGATAAGATCCTGGAAGATGACTTCTGGAGTTCCTATATTCTCAAGGCAGACCAGGAGCTCGCAAAAGCGGCTTGCGCCCATGAGGAAATGGCCTTTTTATCAATTATAAACACACCCGATGAAATCGTTATCGGCGGAGAAGCAGAAGCCTGTCGACGTGTAATCGATAGACTTGGTTGCCGGGCATTGCCCATGCCTTTTAATGCTGTCATCCATAATCCAACTATGCAGTCTACTTTTCCCTCGTTTGTTGAACTCTTCAGTATTCAGACAATACCCAGAGCTGATATAAACTTTTACTCCGCTTCGGAATATCAAAAACTGGCTCTAAATGAAATAGAAATAGCTGAAAATATGGCGAAAATGACCTGCAATCCTGTTGATTTTCCTCGCCTGGTCAACCAGATATATGATGACGGCGCCCGAATCTTTATCGAAGTTGGTCCCCAGAAAACTTGTTCCAGATGGATCGAAAAGATTCTCCAGGATAAACCCCACGCAGCAATAGCCATCAATAAAAGATATCAACCGGATCTACATGGTGTTCTGAAAGTAATTGCTTTGCTGCTCAGTCACCAGGTGGATTTAGATCTTTCCGCCCTTTATCCAGCGGTAGAGGTTGCTGAAAATAAAAACATCCTACCGCTCAACCCACCAGTTAAGGAAAGTGAAAAACCGAATCCACAAATTGATCACAAGGTTCCGGAGACAATGGCCGAACCATTGATCAGGTCATATTTTGAGAATATGGATCTACTCTCGACCGATCTAGCGCAAAGCCACCAGGATTTTCTCAAAAACCAACAAACCCTGACCCGCAATCTGGCTAGGTTGATGCACATCCAGGCAGGCAACCCTCCTGATGAAGCATTCCTCAATAAAAGTGGAACGGCCCTCTACTCAAAAAGGCAAATCCAGGCCTTTACCAAGGGCGATCACCGGATCTGTTTCGGAAATACTTTCAGCGGGTTTGGGAATCGGAGAATTCCCAGGTTGCCCAATGGAGAATTGCAATTCATCGATAGAGTAATACAAATCGAAGGTCAGTCCGAACAAACAGTGGAAGGTTCTACCCTAATCAGTGAATTCGATCTCCCTGATAAAGCCTGGTATAAAAATGGATCTTTAAGTCCCCTACCCCATGTATCTATTATGGAGATGGCATTGCAACCCTGTGGGTTTTTATCGGCCTACATGGGTAGCATTAAGGGCAGAGAATCCCAAGACCTCTATTTCAGGAATCTGGACGGAGAAGGCACATTAATAGCCTGGCCAACAACCCCCACTAAAACCATCACAAATCACGTTAGATTATTATCTTCCAGCGCTTTAGAAGATGTTATTATCCAAAATTACGCCTTTGAACTTTCCTGGGGGGGTCAGACTTTTTATCAAGGCACATCATCATTCGGATATTTTCCGCTGCCAATGCTGGAAAACCAGTCAGGGTTGGATGTTGGACAAACAAACAGAACCTGGCAGGAAGAAAACCCCAGTTCTGGCAGTTGGTTAAGGACCATTTCTTCTAAAACAAATGAAAAATCCCGGAGTGAAGCCAGGCTTCCTGATATAGACGAAATCTGGATATCCCCTACCGGGGGCAGGTTTTCTTCCGGATATTTATACTCGCGCATACCGATCAATAACAACGCTTGGTTTTATCAGGCTCATTTTTACCAGGATCCGGTCATGCCGGGTTCACTGGGCGTAGAAACCATGGCCCAGGCGCTGATAAAAAGCGCATCAGCCTGGGATTTACCTGAAAATCTAAAATGGAGAAGTAAAGCCGGCGGAAAGATTAATTGGAAATATCGCGGTCAAATCACTCCTGATATCAGGGAATTTGAAATTGAACTGCATATAAAAAACATCAGCCAGACACCTGAGGGAGCGGAAATTAGCGCAGATGGAATACTCTGGAAAGCTTCAAAACCAATCTACAAGGTAGAAAATATTACCCTGGAAACTTACTGATCAGTTTAGGAGATCATTATATATGTCTGCTCTTTCATATTCAAGATTAAAAGAAGTCATCGGATCATGGCAAGGATCAGATCAGAACCTAAAATCCGAACCAAGAGAAATTTTAGAAACCCTCAGAGATCTGTCAAAGGACTGCTTCCTAATCGATTCTCAGGACCAGATAGCGGTTGCTAGCGGTGGTTCATTTTTGATGGGAACTGATAATGAGAAAGGTCACCCGGTAGTAGCATTTTCGCGGGCCAGCTCACCATCAGATTTTGGCGATCCGGCTTTTATAGCTAAAAACAATATAAAATCCGCCTACATGGCCGGTTCGATGGCAAACGCTATCTCAGGTATTGAATTCGTCACTGCCATGGGTAAGGCAGGTTACCTTGCTTCTTATGGATCAGGGGGAGTAGGGCCGGAAAAATTACTCGATGCAATCATTACTATCAAAAATGAGCTGCCATCTGGCCCCTTCGCTTTCAATCTTATACACAGCCCAAATGAACCAATTATGGAACAAAAAGCTGTTGATCTGTTCCTGGAGCATAAGGTCGAGACCATCGAAGCTTCCGCTTTCCTGCGCCTGACGCCTACTGTTGTTCAATACCGGGCAGCCGGATTGGCAACTGACAGTTCTGGAAATCTTATTGTTAACAATAAGATCATTGCTAAATTGTCCCGACCAGAAGTTGCCTTGCATTTTCTGAATCCCGCACCGGAAAAGATCCTGGCCCAGCTGGTTGAAGAAGGGAAGATCACATCCCAGCAAGCTCAGCTGGCTGAAAGAATCCCTATGGCTGATGATATTACTGTAGAAGCAGATTCTGGAGGACACACTGATAACCGGCCTTTAGTAGGATTATTGCCATCTATCATTGCCCTGCGAAATGAGGTCCAGGAAAAGAATATATATCCAGAACGAGTCCGGATTGGAGCGGGAGGTGGGATCAGTACTCCAGCCTCTGTTTTGGCAGCTTTTTCAATGGGTGCCGCATATGTTGTGACAGGATCTGTAAACCAAGGCTGCAAGGAAGCTGGTACCTCCCACCATGTAAAACAAGCCCTTGCTCAGGCAGCAGCTCCAGATGTAATGATGGCACCCTCAGCAGATATGTTTGAGATGGGAGTTAAAGTACAGGTTCTGAAACGGGGAACCATGTTTCCAATGCGATCGCAAAAGCTATATGATACTTATCTCAAGTATGACAGCATAAATGATATTGATCCGGCAGAACGGAAAGAGATCGAACAAAAGATCTTCCAAAACGATCTGGATTCTATCTGGCAGGAATGTGTCAAGTTCTTCTCCGAAAGGGATCCCAGCCAGCTTGAAAAGGCCGAAAATAACCCCAAAAGAAAAATGGCCTTGATTTTCCGATGGTATCTGGGTTTGGCTACACACTGGGGCATCCTTGGCATACCAGAAAGGGTTATGGATTATCAGATTTGGTGTGGTCCATCAATGGGCGCATTTAACGATTGGGCTCGAGGCACAAAGCTTGAAGAGGCAGATCAGCGCCAGGTTGTTGAGATTGCAGATCAGTTGATGCTGGGTGCTACCTACCAGTATAGGTTGAATCAGCTTAATATTCAGGGAGTGCAGGTACCCACTGCCTGGGAAAGAAACCTTGAATTTAACTAGTCTGACCAAACCTATAGTCGAGGGATCGGCTCACATTTGGACTGCTGATCTTATAGTCTGGAGATCTTATGCAGAGAGACTGAGATCTCTCCTCTCAGAAGAGGAAAAGGATCGCCTGGCCAGATTGAAAATTACCAACAAAAGAGAAGAATTCCTCTGCAGCCGGGGTATCTTAAGGATCATTCTGTCCAGATATGTCGCCGAAGATCCTGATAAACTACCAATCAACTACACTCCGGCAGGCAAACCATTCCTACCCGGTACCGGGATCCAATTCAACATTTCCCATTCAAAGGATTTTTTACTCTGCGGAATCAGCTTAAATAAGCAAATAGGTCTTGATATTCAGGAAATCTATTCTATATCCAGCCTTGACCGGATCATCAATAATTTTTTCAGTCCCGCTGAAACCCGATATCTCCACACTTTGCCATCAGGAGAAACGTACCGGGAGCATTTTTTTGCAATCTGGACAGCCAAAGAATCTTATCTAAAAGCAGTTGGTGATGGAATCCAGGGATCATTCAACCAGATCAGCATCATACCAGAGTCAGTAGATCTCAAGATTTTCAAATTAGATCTTCCGGATACACCAAAAACTGAGATGAATTGGACAATCAAATCAGTGGAAGTATCCCAAGGCTATAGTGCCGCCCTGGCTTATGATGGGAAATTAGATAAAGTTCGTCGTTTTGAATTTCTTCCAGAAGATTTCTTTACTTCCTAGAACAGTGATGTCAGGAGCTGGATTAGTTCATTCCCTCATATCCCTTACCAGCTGGATCAAGGTCCGATTGATAACAACTCCCTTCTGGACATAATTCTCAGGATCAGGAATTGCTCCTCTCAGATTGTTAATATTCGTGTAAAGGGTACTGTGCATATTTGGGTATCTCCCATTTTCGTGCGTAAATATATGGTAGAAATCCACCCTTTTCCTTTCTTTGTTTGCCAAAGCTCAAGTAATTTTGCATTTTGACGAACGAAATACCGATAAGATGGGTAGCTAATCGGTATCTCTAATTGTGGGTTGAGGATAGTGATGATACTACTCAACGAAAGACCTAGATAAAGATATTCCTTAATCTGTTCACGATACAGATCCAACACCCTTTCTTTATCACGGCTACCTTTTGGCCTCCCCAGTTTTTTACCGCTAGCTCTTGCTGCCGCTAAACCTTGTTTGGTACGCATGGAGATAAATTCACGCTCTGCCTCTGCAAAATAACTGTAAATTGCCAGCAACATTACACTGACACACACGGCTATACGGAGATTAACTTTGCCGCTTTTACTATGCTGGGGC
>Ga0307990_1000891_pt1 | contig 25808 bp, 15 predicted proteins | sample EllFjometagen129_FD_203168 | JGI IMG/M metagenome (GOLD analysis project Ga0307990, IMG submission 203168) | Marine microbial communities from Ellis Fjord, Antarctic Ocean - #129 | ecosystem: Environmental > Aquatic > Marine > Unclassified | place: Southern Ocean | collected 2014-10-08
TGCCTATTCTACGCAACAATTGCAATTAATACCTCCCTTAAAAGGCCAGATTCGCGTCGACCAGCGATTTCATCTACCCACAGATTCTGCGGAAGATCCGCTTTTTTAAATAAGTTGAGGGTACATTATCAATCTCTCTTACCAGCTTCAGAACCCAGGCTATCTTTGCAAACTGTTTGTCTGTAAGAGTATCCATATGCTCCTGAACAGGACTTCTGCCAGAACTGGTTGTATAGAAGGTGATACGCTTCATGAGAGTAAAGTAAACAAATATGTGAACATTGTCAAGTGGCTATACCTCAATAATCGTTACCTTTTAGTCGAAGGACTGGCTGTCTTCGCTTGTTATCGCCCTTTAAAGCGGGCATAGAGGTTATATTTAGACATTGAATTTATTGCACATCCATCATGGCTGTAGATTGATGCCATTTGTGCAACATAACGAGAGTGCATTTTGCAATTTCACATGTTAAGACACGCCCCCAATGCGCTGTTGGGATGCAAGGCGGGGCGGGGGTGGAATAGAGCCTATCCGCCTATGAACTGCGCGTTCCCTACTTTCCGAGCTTGCCCCATGGCTACGAGGCGTTCAAGAATTTCTGCATCACTGAGTGTAGCGGGCCATCCATAGGCATCGAACCCGGTCTTGTCGAGCTCTCCGGTGGAGTGCGTTATCAAACAACCGTTGACCTTACCGAGGATCAGATCAGAGGCGAGGTTGAGATCGGTCTTGGACGTGTTGTCGCCACGGCAGAGGTGCATATTAATGGCAAGAAGGCGGGCGTACGCGTTACCCCGCCCTGGAAGCTGGATGTTTCCAAGAAAAGGTCTCGACTATAAACCACCAGAGGTGGTATACATTAACAACATGGCATAATGTATTTCTATGTCACGCTTGAGAATTGAATTGGCTGGCAGTGTAATCATCGATTATATCGAAAAGGACGACAGCCAAAAATAGTTGGATGTTCTGCAGGCAATCGCAGCAATATCCTGTAAATGTAAAAGTTCATTAAGATTAGAGGAAAAAAATGATCAGGAAAATTTCAACCTTAATTCTATGTGCATTATTCATTGCCACATTCAGTGTCCCTGTCAAAACCATGGCTGCGAAGTCAGGAAATGAAGACACTAAAACTTTGCGTGTGTTCATTTTTGCGGGGCAATCAAATATGGTGGGTTCTGACTCCAGTGCCAAAGACATCAAGGACTTTCCTCCTTTTGTCGGTTGTGGTATTGACCAATCGAAGGTCAAATATTCATACGCCATCGGTCGCAAAAATATGATGAGATCTAATGGGTGGACAGCTCTTAAACCAGTGAACAACGTTGTTGGCTCTGAATTAAGTTTCGGCCAGAAAGTATCCAGAGAGATCAAGGCTCCGATCGCCATCATTAAATGCGCATCCGGTGGTACCCGTCTTGCAGATGACTGGAATCCTGATAATCCAAGCGGTTTCAAACTTTACCCCATTGCTTTGAAGTTGGTGAAAGATTCGTTGAAGGCCTTGGACGACAAAAACATCAAGTACCGCGTGGAAGGTTTCATGTGGCACCAAGGTGAAAGTGATATGTTCGTCGCTGAATACAAAGCAAGCTATGCGAAAAATCTCAAAAACTTCATCGCTAGCTGGCGTAAAGATCTCGGTCTTCCTGAACTGCGTTTCTATATTGGTGAACTCAGCACTAAAACTGTTTGGGGAATGGATAATCGTAGTAACATGCACACTCTCAGTCTTGCCCAGAAAAAGGTGTGCCAGGAGGATGACCTGGTTGAATATATCCCCACAAATCATGTGGGAGTGAGAACTAAAAGCAGGAACGGTCTTCACTATCACTACGGAACCCTCGGGCAGCTGGAACATGGGGACAATTACGCTACCGCTTATCTCAGAAATATTGGTGAATTAAAAACGGTCAGACACCCCCTTGAAAAATGGCCTTACAAAAAAGGCAGTACCGTCAAACTCTTCGTTTTGGCCGGGCACCGCAACATGGAGGGAGAGATCGCATTTGTTGAAAATCTTAAAAAATTTAAAGACTATAGGATGTTGGCCAAAGACAATCGCAAGGTGGCATTTAGTTACAATCTTGGTGGTGGGTATAAAGTCTCAAAAACCTGGGAGCCTTTAGGTCCGGCAGGTATGTACGGCACGTTCGGGCCCGAATTAAGTTTCGGCTCAAACTTGCAAAAGAAGGTTAAGGACAATATCGCCATTGCCAAGTTTACTCACAGCGGTTCACAGATCATCGATTGGACCCCCGAAGGGAGTGATGCCAAAACACGCAATCTCTACCCGGCATTTATCGCTTTTGTCCAGTCGCAAGTCAAAGCTCTTGAAGACAGAGGCCACAAAGTGGAAATCGAAGGGGTGTTTTATCACGTAGGTGAAAACGATATGTGTTTTTCAAGCTACAAAATAAATGCAGCCAAGTGGGTCAAACTTTTTGTTGAGCAAAGCCGCAAAGACTTGAAGCAAAAAGATCTTAAGTGGTTTATCAGTCAGCAACGACCCCCGGAATTTAAGGGTGCGAACAACACAGATGTAATGGGACAACTTAAAGAATTGGCCAAAACCGATAAAAACACCTTCTACGTCGAAGCAGCAGGATTAGTCAAAGAAGACGAACACATTTTAATGGACACCGAAGCCGTGGTTAAGCTAGGGTTACTTCTATCAGACATATATCTTGAGCAATTAAATTAAAAGTCCCTGGATTCAAAAAAACTAAAACGGGTATAGGGGTCGTGTTTTGAAATATAACAAATGAAATAATCACCCATTTTCCTCACCCAACAGCTTAAGAACTTTGGTGAAATCCTTCTTCAATTCTTTATCATCTTCCAGTCTTCGTTTTACACACAGAGTCCCCAGACAGACCTAGTATTCCAGGAGTCATGTTTACACAGCTTGAATGATTAAATTCACTTTGTGTAAAGTATAAACACTACCTTTAACCCCACTTGCGAAGAAAAACTGAGCCGCCCCCCCTAATGAGGTGGAACTTAAGCAAAATTACTTTCCGGCGGAGCAGCTCGCGACAACACATACTTTTACACCTACTCGTACACGCGAAACGGAACGAAGTGCAGTAGGGCTGCCCCGAAGCGAGCGGCAACGGAGCCGTAAGGCGTAGAGGCAATCTCTAAAACCTAGCGTGGGGATAGAGGGAAAAGAGATTTGAGTGTACGAGTACGTGTACGAGTACGGGGAAAAAATGCTTAAGTTCCACCCCATTAGGGGGGGGGCCCCTTAGCAATAAGGGGGGTCTATCCCGATCTGAACTAATTTTGATTACATTCTATTCATGCTGTTTGAAATTGGAGCGAGGACAACTCTTCCTTTGTTGCCCGCGAAGATATCCCAAGAAATTCAACACCCACCACCCGGTCATTTTTATCAAAATCTAAAACAACTCCAGGGCGGACCTCCTCAGACTCAACAATCGTGTTTTCATCGAGACGAAAGTACAAAGCATCACTGTTTTTATCAACTTTAATTCTCATATTGTTTTCTCAACCTTCTGTCAAAAAATGCTGTTACACCTTTAGCGGGGTCTAATTCTTCATTTATAACTAACCGAAGCCAACGATTTCCATAATCCCCGATTTGTTTAATATAGTGTGTAGTCCCATCGTCATGCTTCTCAATTGAATCAGGTTTGTCCAGTGTCAGCAGAACCCACTCTTCCTTGAGGTTCCGTTCTTTAAGCATATCTCCAAAATGACCTGATGTATCAATTTCCATAACGCAATGATATCAATAGACTAGTGTTCATGTCATTAATATTATTCAGAACGTTTAAGTGACCTTTTTCAAAAGGTCGTATTCGGCCTTTTGAAATAGGGTCTACTTTCTTGTTGTGTGCCGGGCGGGCCCGGTTGTTTGTTGGTGCACTGTGAAAGCATACCAAATCTGAAAACGATATCAATCGTAACTTTTCGTTACGGTAGACGAAAATTTGGTGTAACTCAAGGAGTTAGTCCAACCCCGACTTGATAACAGTTAGGGAAGCGTAAGACAGAGATTCGTCCAGTAATGGCGGGTTGAAGGAAGTCTGGAGTGAATATGCGGGTCGATCGAACAGAGTAGACGGGAATGGAACTGACCGCCCGTCGGCGGATATAGGCGAAGGGCATCCGCCGTCGCTCTGCGAGCTATGGCGGACATGCAGGGACCAACCTTCGCTCTGCGAGCTACGGCATGGCAAGCGAGGGTGCAACACAATCGTAAGTCCTAAGTTATCAGTAGGCGGTTGGCGTAGATCCGACGATTATGCATATGAAGCAACACGGGAGTACCCGCCCGCCGTCGTCCCGCAAGCGGGGACTATGGCGTGGTCTTCGAGGAGAGTCACCTTGCACCACGAAACAGAGTAGCGGAGAATGAGAGGCAACCGGTTTAACAATACATCTCGGTATGAACGGGACTTTTCCCATCGTTCATGAGTCCGTTTTATGCGGAGACACAAACAGGGAAACAGTAGTGGAGTAAGTCCGGCAACGGGTTTTATCGGCTAGATGGAAGTCAGCAGCATGTCACGCCGTAGTGCGTAGCACGAAGGAGGAAAGGCGTATTAGGCGAGAAGTCAGTTGGAAAGATTCCGCTTCGGCGGAACCGCTTAAGGCCTGAAAGGTATGCGGCATTTGAAAGAGCCGTTAAAAGGTAGTGGAGGATGAATATTAAAGACTTTTAGATTATTGGCCTGTATGGGCGATACTAATCTGAATCGTCGCTTTTCTGAATCGTCGCTTTTCTGAATCCCGGTTTGAAGAGTTCTCGGGAGGCTCTGCCGACTTTACCTGCCTAACCGCCGTATACGCGATCCGTACGTACGGTGGTGTGGGGGGGACTCCTCAGCAATGAGGAGGACCTATCCCGTTGTGCGGTCTCATTCGGCAAGACCAATTGAACACTGCGTGATCTTCCCAAGAAGAACTTCTTCTTGGCTTCCAATACGTCTCCTTTGAGTTTCGGAGGAGGAACGATCTTGCATCTGGAGCCGAGCAGATTGGATATGATCACATGCAGATGCCATTTGGGTAGCTTGCCTCCGCCCACGCGGAATATATCATCTGTGGAAATCCCATGTTTCGAACCTAAGTCAACGCACACGATATTCTCGTCAAGAAACACGGATTTGGTGCGTCCCACCGTGAATCGTGGCATGGTTGTCTTACCGCCTACAGCAACTTGGTGTGGGTTGCTGAACAAGTGAATCGGCTCACCGTCGCCGGTCTTGACCGTGACTTCGGCACGCACGGTGTAAAGCCCCGGCAAGGGGAACGGGCCACAAGTGCTGTAGAAGTATTCGTCTTTGAGACGGCGTTCTTTTGAGATCCAATTGAGCACTAGGGTCTTGCCCGCGCCAATCACCTGGCGGGGCAATGGCAGGTCAGGATCGACTCTGACACTCGCGCATTCCTGTGGCACTTCCGGAAACGTGTTGAATACTACGGCAGCCTTCAGATAGTCGGCGAAGTCCGCATTCTTCGGCACAGGTTCGGGTTGTCTGGCGACAAGAATGATGGATTCATTTGAGACGTTCTTCAAAATCAAGCACACGCAGTAGACTTCTTGGCCGTCATCATCCTTTCTCGTGATTTCGAGACCCAGCCGTAAGCCACTGTCCCCTGGCCCAAATTTGAGGGCGGATCTGTCGCTTGCAGGTGGCCCTGCGCCTCGCGCACCCGTCGGCAGCATCGCCAAAGCGAACAGGAACAGACTGAATCCTACTGTCTTGACTGATTTCATCTTTTTTCCTCCGCACAACGTCAAGCTGTGGCAAGGAGTGAGCGAAGCGAACGGAGTTGTCCACCAGCGACTTGTTGTGCGATACGTGGTGAAGTGATCGACGCTCAAGCGTCCGAGACAAGTTCATCCTTGGATCCGGGCCCCGTTTTTCCACTCTACGTGGACGTGAGATGCTTCATTGAAGACTAAAGTTGCCCCTAGGGCTTTAGCGATTCTGGACGTTTCGGCATTGTTGCCTTCGATGTCGAGCGCGTAACCGGTGCCGTGCGTGCTGGTGCTGGGAGCCGCGACGGGCGCGACAGCGAGCCACCATGGTTTGTCGGTCGAGACAGGGTTGGACTTCGTGGCTGCTTTGATTACACCTGCCTTCAGAAGAACCGCCTCAAAATCGCGTTTGGACTGCTTCAAAGTCGCATGCCGCCGGACGATCAACGCTGGCTGGCTTTGATCTTTTGTTGCACCCACGGTTCGGTCCGTGCGGTAGCCCCTCTGCGGGTTCGGGGAGTTGGTCAGTAACACGCCCCGGATGGCTCGCGCACAGGTAAGAAGGTTGGATGAGACTGCGGGCATGGCTAGGAACTTGTCAATCATGTGGACAAGTAGATCCCAGTGGTAGTTCACTTTCCAGTATTGGTCCGAATCATCAAGGAACCCTGCAATGCAATGACATTGCTTTGGAAAATATGGCATTACCGCCTCAATGATGCGGGTTGTCGTAGCGTTTTTCTTCACGGACGACCGCACGAAGGTCGCACGAGAATGAACATTCAGGCGGTTTGTTTTAGGTGTCATGTTAGTTTAGTTCCATTTTTTACGTCAATCCTCATGCGCGGCGCGGGTAGCGACATCGCATGCAGGACTTGGCTATGTCATCGACTTCCTGCGCTATCCTGACTACTTCTGCAGGTCGGGGATCTGCTTGATCTCTGTTCCGCACCCTGTGGGGTCGATCATTGAACGCGGGGCCTCTTCCTCACGGTCGCCGAAGTTTGTCTTGGCGTATTTCCATATCTTGAGGTTGTCGAAGACGATAGAGCCGCCCGGCATGCCCTGGTGTGCCAGCAATCCGAAGCGGCCGGTTGTGGGCACCGTCAATCGGTTGCCTGTGCCTCCGTTCCACACACGGGAATTGAGCTTGCCGTCAACGTACACAGCCCCTTTGCGTAAGCCGTTGTCGACGCCAGGGATGCCGTCGGTGGCCCACACCAGAGCGTAATGGTGCCAATCAGCGGCGTTCGAACCCAGCGCACGTGCGTAAGTCCACCGACCGAACTGACCCGTTCCGACGCAGCCAAGCCCCGCCACGCGTGCGCAGAGGCCGCCATTGGCGACCCCATCATTCCCGTTGAAGTGAAGCATGAAATGGCACGTCCCTTTTTCATCGCAGGCCGCGATCAGTCCGGGCCGATCGCCCCATGGAAGGTCTGCCGGGAAATCGACAAGTTTCGCCCAGAACTCAATGCAGCCGTCGGGACTCTGTACGATTTCTGGAGGGAAGGTGACGCCGTACTGTTCCTGCATCTTCAGTTCAACGCCTCTCCCGAAGCGTCCTGGAACGAAACGGCCGGCGTTCAGCTTGCCGCCGGGACCGACACGGCTCCTTGTCACCTCGAATTCGGAGTCGAGCCGGTTCCATAACACCAGACCGTTCCAAGAAGACGATCCGCCGGACTGCACACCAATCTGACTGATATGTTCCACGCCGATCGACACTTCGCCGAATACAGTCAGCAGCTTGAGTGGTCCTAGGTTAATTACGCCCTTAAGCTTGTCGCCGTTTTGCAGGTCGAACGATGCCCTCTCGTGATCTGCCTCTATCCTGATCGCCAATATCTGTCTCAAGGGAAGATCCATCTTGGCATAGCACGTTTCCACGGGCACGGACTTGATCCCGGGCGTCCCGATGATGCGGGAGCCGTCCGAAAGGTCAAGCACCACGCGCAGAGATTCATTTGTCTGTGCGTCATTGCCCAAGACAATATTCGTCAGGGACACGACGGCGTAAACTATAAGTAGATATCTGATTCCAGTCATCTTCTGATCCTCCTTTTTTCCTCTTTATGTCTAACTATATAATTATCGTTCCTTGTGCTTTTCTCGCAACATGATAATACCGAAAAACAGATATCTGGCGGCTTTTGCTGACTATTTAATTGTCCGGGGGCTGGTTCATGACAAGTTTTTGAGCTATTACATTGAATGGGTACGTAAGGCATATTTGCATGTGGGCAAGAACCTTGAAGCGTCGTTGTCGCGTGATGAGAAAAATGCATTTTTTGAGCGTTTGAAATTTGATTCTCCCGCGTGGAAGGTCAAGCAGGCGCGGCACGCTCTTGGACTTTTACAGCCACTTACTTGAATCACAGAATAAAGAGAGTCACTCTATGTTATTAGCGTAAAATTCGGTTGGATTTGTCCAAAGTAGTACAAGCATTCTGCATGCAAGCGTTCCCAGGTGGGCAGGGAATCGTGAACCGTGAAATTAGCATCCATCTCATAGCGATGGACGTACTGGATCCTGCTTCATTGTGTTGTGCAAACAAATCATTACTTAGTAACCATTTTCGTGCTTTTCGTGCTTTTCGTGAATTTCGTAGTTAAAAAACAACGTTACACTACCAAGAATGCTAAAACTTAAGTTGTTGATATAAAAAGACTTAATCATTTGGAATTTAAGAAATGACCGTTTTTGAAAAGACTCCGTCCCCGCAAATTATGCAAAATAATTTGTAACTCCAGTCTCTGATTTGATCTTCATTTATGTCTAAGTTTATCTAACTTAGCGTAATAATGCCATCATTAATTTGAAGTTTTTTAATTAATTAATTACATCTGTTAAAAATCAATTAGATAGCTGGTTGCTCCTGAAACCGGCACAATGTGGTAAAAGCCATCACGGAGCGAACCCTTAGCAGATCCAATTTCTTTGCCGTCCATATCTAGGGCGGTAGCTGATTTCGGTTTCCGGTCGACCGCAATCGCAAATTTATCGGTGCCGAATGGAATTAGTTCACAGGAACCCGATTTTCGTTTCAGTACAATCAGCTGACCATCGCTGGCGGCCCATGGGGTCTGCGTCCAATGTCCGCGTCCGTCCACAAAATCATATGCCGGAGAGTGCACGTAGTCCGCCCTAACACCATTGTTCAAAGCGCTGAAGACTTTCAGGCTGCCGTCAGGGGTGTTGGCATAATACCCTGATGGAGGCAGGTCAGCCTCCGGGGTCTTCCAATTCTCTTTTTTATTACCATTAACCCATACCACCAAGCCGTTATCATATTCCAGCCGTATCTGGGAGCGCTTGTAAGCACCGGAGGCAATTGCAGCTGAGACCTCCAGCAACTCTCCGGTGTTGTCGGCATAACGTATATCTTTTATCAGAGCCTGACAGTAAGAGGATTGTAACTGCTGAAGCATGTAATAGCCTCTGATCATCATCCCGTCAAATTCCTGTCGCCATCCTCCCAGAAAACCACCGGGTTGTGCAAATGCGATAGTTTTAGCCAGAAACCGGTCACATGCCTTCACGCTCCTATCACCGGAACCCAGACTCCAATGGCAGCTTATCGGTTGCATTTTTCGCAGATAGAAATCAACCAGCCATGGTTTTTTGTTCATATTGTAGTGATGATCGAGTGCTCCGCTACCGGTAACCAGACCGCTGTAATAGTAGTTGTTATCGCACTCGCTGTAGACCGGTCCATTCCAGATCTCCTGCTGTTCCAGTAATAGCTGTCCGTAAGAATAATATTGGGTCAGCATGGTTCCGGCACCCGGCATGCGTTCGTCGAAATCCACCCTCGACCACGGACTCACGGCGGTAAGGACATCGGGACCACCCGCCGCCGGGTTGAATTTGTCCTGATTGATTGCCGTAATTTCACGGGATAACTTGACTGCTTTCGCTGGTTTCGGCGTATAACAGCGGAACCACGCCTGCTGCCAGCCTCCAGTTGGCAACCGGTTCAGAAGATCTTCATCCCACAGGGCGTTGACCGGGGCAAAATCGACATAGTTATTGTAGAGCGCATAGCGAAATCCTAACGCCTGAACCTTCTGGATGTACTCTTTAAGATCATCATCGCCACCTCGCTTCGGTGCCGAACTGGTCCGGAAGGTAAAACTTTCAGATTCATCCCTCCAGCAGGTCTCCCAATCCAACATAATTATTTTATGCATGCCGTAGCGGGCAATTTTCTTCCAGTGAATGTAATCTTGCTCTCTATCTTTGACGGCATAGTAGCACACCAGATTCTTAGCCGCTTCGCTTCGCCAGCGGGATGCCGGGTTGGGGATAGAGGGCAGCACTTCCTCAAATCGAGGAGAGATCGTCAGAAAGAGCCTTTCATGGCAGTCGTTGCGCTTACCATTAGTCTTGGGTATATAGCGGGTGCCGCCTCCACAATAGATACCATCGTTAATGCGGTTCCGATCAAAGTACAAGCGGGATGAGCCTGTCCGGTAATGATCGACAATTGAGGTCAGATAAAGCGGCTTTTCAGTGGTTCCCATCAGCAACACTCTGGGCCTGCCTACCAGATATGGAACATCGATCAGCCGGGGATCTGCAGCATCACTTACCTTGCCTACGGAAACCTCTCCAACTTCACCGCCCAGGCAGTGCACATCCGTCACTAACGATTTTTGCCATAGACGGAATACATATTCCACCTCAGCTGATTGTTCTCCACTCGTTACTTTCCATTTGCTTACCAGCGTTTCACCCTCTATTTTGCAGCTGATCAGGGTTTTATTTTCAGGTTCCTGAGTCAATTTTTCCTTGGTGATGTAGCCGCCAAAACGCTCCTGCAGCAGGCCCTCGACTTTATCGTTCAACTTCAGTTTCACGCCACCTCCATCCATGGGGCGGATAACACCGGATGCGTCATCCATCCATTGTGCTGTAACATCACTCAGATTTCCCTGTTGTGGTTGGTAGCGGTATTCAAGCACCCCGTCATCACCACGATAACGGAAAAGGTAGACTTCACCTTTTTTAACGATCTCTGTTTTATAGTTCTGGCTCACATTGTCAGGCAGGATGGTCTCCTTCCTCGTTGGAAAGGGAAGCCGCTCTTTGCCGGTATGAACACCCAGATCCTGCCCAGGTGCCAAATCCACTCCGGGACGCGATAAAACATCGTAATCAAGTGGCTTGCTGGACTCTTCCGTATAGAATGACAGGTTATCCAGAAAAATAACTTTTTTCTCTGGGCGCAAACAGTTGTCTACTTTAAAACCCTGCATGAATCCACCACCTGCAAATACCTCACGTTGTTTTGCAGTAAGTCGGATATGAAGTAGATACCACCCCGGCCAATCCAGCTCCCGGCAAAATGGAATTTCAAAAGATTTACCATCTGCTGATTGCAAAAGAATGCTCATCTGAGCAATTGGTTTACCCCTATCGCCAGCCCACTTCTTGTAATCGTTCCATACCCATAGGTTGACAGCATTGAACGGGCCTGATATTTTTATTTTTTCAGGAGGCTGTATCACAAAACTGGCCCCGGATGCATTTCCCGTGTATGCAATTTTACCGGTGTATTTTCCCCAGATTTTCTGCTGCTCTGAGCGGCTTAAAGCGGCTGAACCTCCATCTGATTCAACTACCCAGCCATTCAGACTCTCGAAATCAACCAGCGGCACATGGTCATCTGAGAAACGTCCCGCCCAGTCGAGTTCGTATGGACGTTTACCTTTCTCGGCTAGATCCTTTCCAAAGGCTGATTGCCATGTACTGCATAGCAACAGACCGACTAATACAACAAGAAAGCAACAAGTGAGCTGCAACCATTTTTTGAATGCAGTTAGTATTTTCCGTAGGGGACTTGGCTGAATATTTATCATTTGGCTATTTATCATTTAACTCCATTCCCGATGTTCAGTAGGGCCCGTAGTTTAATATTTGGTTCTGCTGGAAAAGTCGTGCGGACCCAGTACGTCCATCGCTACGAGATGGATGCTGCGTGTCCGCCTTTGTCTGTTTCATGATCCACCTCGTCTTGTCACGGCGTAGTCGTGAAGCTCGAAGACGGAAGCGGTGGACCTACCGCGTTATACAGCAGTACGTATGATTTGAAGTGCTTAACCTCGTGTTACCCTACAGTCCGAAAACATCGTCGGCAAAGTTCAGGAAATATCCCCAGTCCTGTTCAGTCAGGTTGTGAACGCCGCTCCGGATGTGGTAGCCGGTTGAGCCGATATGACGCGGTGTGTTCAGCGGGGGCATTGCTGGCTTGATGATATGCTTGAGTCCGAACAGATCAAAGACCGGTCCGGCTGCAATCAGTGAGCCATACTCGCCACGGGGATCAGCCCACAGGTCTTCATCTGCGCTGGCCACATAAATTGCACGTGGCGCGATCAGTGCGATAAGTTCATGCTGATCAACCGGCAACTTTTTTTCGCGACCATTGTATGAAGTAAAACGTTTGCAGAACCAGTGGGGAAATATCCGGTTGATACGGGCGATGGTTTCGCCAAACTCGCGTCGGGAAAGTGCCGCCCCTCCGCACCCCGAATCGTTGCTGTAGACAATCCTGAAGCGCTCATCTTCGGCTCCCGCCCACAAGGCGGTTTTGCCGGCCCGCGAGTTTCCCGCGACGGCCGTGCGTCCGGGGTTGATACCAGGTTGTTTGATCGCGAAATCCAGCACCCGGCTTGCCGTCCATGCCCAGGCTGATAAACATCTCCACCTCGTTTCCAGATCCGAACTGGGAGTATCTAGCATAGCACGAACCCCAGCTTGATAGCCGTCGCGTTTATCGGGGTCGACATGCGAGGTGTAAAATCCGGCGGTGGCATAGCCGCGCCGAATCATCTTCTCGACCGGCCAGAATGGATCAAACTCGTCAACCGCTTTGTTTAAAGGGATCAGGTAACGATTATTTATGTGGACTATCACCGGAACCGGTGCTTCCGAGCGTGGGATGACAATTACAAAATCAAACGAGTGGGATTTGCCGCGTGCATGGATCGTCGCGCGTATCTGACGGGCGGTCGCGCCAATACCAAATGCATTTTCCCTCCGGCCAACCTCTTTATACTCAACCTTGTAAGCTGTCGTCGGCCGGATGCCGTAGATGTTTTCTCGAAACAGCTGCAAAAGCTCAGGCCGTCGCTTCGTCGTCCAGTCGTGTGTGGTTTTTATCTGCTGGCCGTCCTTCGATACAAGCGGATCGGGCAACTGGTATTTCGGTACGCGGGATTCATCGAAATTAACTCCGGCTGCCCGTCTCTTGTACCATGAGTCAACCACGCTGCGTTTGGGTTGCCACCCATGTGCGGGCGATTCAGCCAAGGCCTGAGCTGTCAGCAGCATGACACTCGCTGTCATCAGGCTGAAAATGGTTCTGATTCGAATATTCATTTTACCTCCTTTTTGGGATCGTCACTGATTTTTATGGAAAGCGTCTAGGTTTGGTTATTCCGACTTTTGTGTGGGTAACCCTTCCGAGGTCCAGCCTACGCCCCGCAAGGCGAGGCTACGGCTTGGCATGCAAGGACCTCAGCTACAGCAAAGGCTTTGCTCTCTTTAAAACTGTAGGGCGGGGGCCTTGACCCCGCCACGCAATTTGCGAAATATTTTTTTGACCCATAAAAAACCCGGAAGAGCCCTTTTTTAGGATCTTCGTTACCTTTTGTTTAAATTCTTTTTTAGACAGGATTTACATGATCTACATGATTTCTTAATATCATTACCTCGTTTTCAAGATCATGTCAATCAGCGTAAATCCTGTCAAAACATTCCTCTGCCTTCGGCGGTCGTGATCAAACAGGTTTCATCCAAAGATCTCATCAATGACCTCGCGCGCTAATGTGACCCAGTTTTTCACTCTTTCCGGGTCGCTTTCAACCGTCTCAACATCCTTGAGCGTAATGTCCACATGGCTCTCCCGGCATGCCTCCAGATCTCGCTTGAGTATTGTGCGGATCCGCTCTTTATCAAATCCGTAGCTGACCATGTCCGCAGGGCTGGGACGGTAACTCAAAACATAATCCCGCCCGATCTGCTCGGCGCAGCTGGCGACATTAGCGAAAGGGGAGACGGCAATCCGACGCAGGTTCGGGATCTGGCGTACCATATCTATCTTGCGTGTCAGGTCTTCACAGCAGCCATAAGCCACCAGTCCGAAATGTTTGAGTATGGGCAGCTGGTACTGCAGCATGAACTCATCGTGCATGGCCGGCGAGACAGCTGTCAGTTCCTGAGCTGCCATGTAACCCCATAGCTGACTGCGTTTGACTCCATTAACGTTGGCTGCCGGATCTTCCAGCTCCTCAGCATAGGGCATGGCTTGATTCTGATGAGCACATAAACCCCAGTCACCTTTGGCTTCCGTCTCGTCGTGCGTTTTGAGGATACCGTCGCTCAGAAATTTTACCAGGCGATGCAGCCATTGCGGATTGTCCATCATGTCAAACATGAAATGCTCGATTCCACGCAGGTATCCAAGATCCGTCGAAATATCACCGGTCCACATCCGGTATGCAGAGCCGCGATCGACGTTAATCGTGATAATATCACCGATTGTCTCCGACAGCCTGTCCACATCCCGGGCGGTGGCATCCTCGTCTATCTCATGCCACGGAACTATCAGTTTTTCAATATCATCAAGTTCCTTGATGGGGTAGTCCACCTTCCATGATCCGCCCGGTTCATCGCTGAAGTTGCGTTCGCCGCAGAGCCCCCAGCCATTACATACGCGTGTGGCTTGCACCGTGACCCATGGTTCAAATATCGAATCATCGTTACACTTGTTCCAAAAAATATGCTCGCGAAAGAAATTTTCATATTGCCGCGCAAAGGGATCTTCACAAATACATTTGGATTGGGGCATCTCCTTCCAGGCGAAAGCCCGCACATATATCAACGGTCGCGTCTGCTTCAAACTGTTGTGGCATCTCCAGAGATCACGCCGCTCTTTTTGAACGGGGTTTTGGCAGATCTCAATATACTTTCTAGCAAGATCGCGCAGTGTGGTTCTATCCGGATTATTCATTGTTGTGTAAGCCTTGATAGTTGATTTAAAAATTGTACAACTCAGTAGGTCCACCGCTATGAGGTGGACCAGCAAGGTCCGTGCCCTGGAACATCCATCTCATAGCGATGGACGTACTGAGCCTGCCCAGGATTCAACGGGTAAACTTGAGAGTGGCTCTTCTAAATCTTGTTTGTAGCTTATATTATTTCATAAGTCGCCCTTTTTAACAATCTGTGAATGTTGTAATAATTCGGGTTGTTTTTTCCCGTACTCGTACACGTACTCGTACACGTACTCGTACACTCAAAAAATCCCACATTCCACATCCCACTTTCTACTTTCTGCTTTCCACATTCCACAGAGCGCAGCAACTTCAGCGTGCTCTGCGTGCCACTTGACATGCATAACCGGAGGTGCTATCATTTCAACCACAATTTGTTCTGTTTTCAGACATTTTTTGATTAAGTTCATCTAACACAGAAAGAAGATAAAATATGAAAGTATTTGACTTTGAGGGGGCTTCACGACGTGATTTCCTGAAAACTGCAGCTACAGCTTCGGCATTTACTGCATTTCCTTATATAGCCAGAGCGGCTAAAATTAAACCAAACGAACGCATAAACCTGGCCTGCTGCGGTATTGGACATCAGGGCGCAAATGACATCAACTCTCTGATGCGCACCGGCATGTTCAACATCGTGGCACTGTGCGACACCCAGATGGGTGCAAAACATACACAGGGAATCTTAAAAAAATATCCCGATGTGCCCCGCTTCCAGGACTTCCGCAAGATGTTTGATAAGATGGAAAAACAGATAGATGCCATCTTGGCCGGTGTTCCCGATCATACCCATTTCCCGATCTGTATGCATGCCATGGCTCTAGGTAAAGGCGTTTATGTTGAAAAACCGCTGGCGCATACTCTTCTGGAGTGTAACCTTTTGATTAAAGCCGAAGCCGAACATAAAGTTGCCTGCCAGATGGGTAACCAGGGCCACTCCGGTGCCAACTACTATCAGTTCCGCACTATGGTTAAAGCCGGCATCATGGACAATATCATCAAGATGGATGCCCATATGACCAAGGGCCGCCGCTGGCATAAATGGAATGCTGGGGTTCCAGATAAGAAAATGAGTTGGGATCAGTGGTTTGATACTGCAGAAAAGATGCCCGCTGAGATGGATTGGGATACATGGCTGGGATCAGCCGCTTTTAAGAAGTATCACAAAGATTACATCAACGGCGACTGGCGCTGCTGGTTTGACTTCGGTAACGGAGCCCTCGGCGACTGGGGTGCACACATTATCGATTCCGTCCATGAGTTTCTCGATCTCGGCATGCCGGAAGCGGTTAATCTGGAGATGATTAAAGGTCACAATGACTATGTCTTTCCAATGAGTTCTACCCTGAATTTTAAATTCCCTGCTCGCGGTGAAAAACGGCCTGCAATTGATATCGTCTGGAGCGAAGGTATCGGCAATGTGCCTAAACTACCTGCCGGTTACCACAATACAAAATCTACCGCCGGTGATGCACCTCCATCAGGTGGCAGCGGCAACAAGGTTAAATCAATGGCTCCAGGAAAGATCATCTATCGTGCCGACGGCGTTTCTTTCAAGGGATCATCGCACGGCAGCACACTCTCGGTGATCAAAAATGAGAATGAGGTCAAGGTTGGTAAGCTACCTGAATACGAGCGCAATCAGCCTAACCACTACATGGACTTTGCGCTAGGTGTCAAGGGAGAGAAGAAATGTAACTCACGCTTTGCGGTTAGCGGAGAGCTCAGCAAGGTTCTTTGCCTCGGATGTATCACGCAACGCCTGCAAACATCTATCAAGTTTGATCGCAAGACCGAGACAATCCCGGATAATAAGATTGCTAACGCCTTGCTGGCCGTTCCCCCGCGTAAGGGATGGGAAGAGTACTACAAGGTTTAGGCGAGCTTGGCTCAGTTAAAACAAAAAAAGCGTGTGCCTGGCGGTGCACGCTTTTTTGTTTTTATGAGATCATTTCGAATGGAAGTTGAAGAGGTTGAAAGGGTTGAAAGGGTTGAAAACGAGCTGGTTCTTGAGGTTTTCCCAGTACGTCCATCGCTGCGTGTTCGCCCTACAGTTTCTGATGTATGACAAACGCATTTACTGTAGCCGAGGTCCGAGACCTCGGAAGGATGCGTGGCGGGAAATCCTCGTAATAATAGTGAGACAGAGCCCATACGTGTATGTTATATTATAAACAAGTTGTAAATTATTGGGGGAGGTAGTCAATTGAAAAAAACTAATATCTTTATGAGTATTGTGGTTCTGGCATTATGTACATGGCTGGGTTTCTCTGCGTCTGTTGCATCGGCCGAAGTGCTGGATAGCGGATCTGAAAAATTCTATAGTGCCAATGCACTCTATAATAAGCGTCTTTATTCACTTGCAGTTGAGGAGTATAGCGCATATCTTAAGCAATATCCTGAACATGACAAGGTGGAGGAGGCCCGGCGTGGTATTGCACTTTGCTACTATGTGCAGGGCATGTGGAAGGATGCGGAACGTGAGTTAAAGGGTGTGCTGAAAAAAGGCAAAGCCGGCGACCCGCAGCGGCTGGGGTTAATGCACGCTCAAAGTCTGGCCAGATTGCAGCGACATGCTGATGCCAGAGCTGCCTATGCCGCAGTTACCGGCTCTAAGGATGAAAAATTTCGCACCACGGCTCTGGCGGGAGTGGCTGAGAGCTGGTATCGGGAGAAGAACTGGCAGGAGCTGGTGGGGGCTTCGGATCTGCTGCTGAAACAGAAACTCTCGGATGCGCTTCGTAAACGCGGACTCTACCAGAGTGCTAATGCCCATTTTCATTTGAAACAGTTTGATCTGGCCATTCCTTGTTTGATCGAGCTGCAGCCTCTGGTTAAAGGTACCTCTTTTGAAGCGCAGTCGGCATTTATGCTGGCGGAGTGCTACCGGGAAACGGAGCAGCTCACCAAGGCCGGGGAGTGTTATGCCATGGCAGCCAAGGGAGTCAAAGGCGAGGTTGCGGCTGAGGTTGCCTATCGTCTTGGATTAATTGATTTTCGTCTGAAAAAGTATAACGAGGCTGTCAGTGCCCTGAATAAGTCGATTAAACTCAGCGAAAAGGGTAAGTTCGCTGACACATCCAGGTTGATGCTGGGACGCGCTTATATTGAATTGAAAGATTATGCGCAAGCTGAAGTTTTGCTTAAGGGGCTCTGTCAGTCAGATGATCAGGAAGAGGATTCTGACCAGCCCGGCTCAGGAGATGCATTTTCCGCTCCCCAGGCTTTTCTCTGGTATGCGCGGGTCTATTCGCGTCAGGGTAAGTACGACCGCGCCGAGCAGATTCTAGGTGAGGCTGTCAAGCGGTTCGGGAGCGATTCTATGATTGATGATCTCCGCTTTGATTATGCCAATGCCATGATGGTCAATCGGAAATACAAAGAGGCTGGTGCAGCTTTCAAAAAGCTGACTTCAACGGCCGGTTATGCTCAGAACGCGGATGTGCTGCGGCTCTATGCGGAGTGTCTGCATCGTACGAAGGAGTACGCGGAGAGCCTGCGTTATGCGGATCAATACCTGAAGAAATATTCCAAGGAGGCAGACCTTCCGGATGTGATGTTCATAAAAGCTGAGAACCTTCATCTGCTGGGAAAGATGGATCAGGCGCTGGCGGTCTATACGGATGTGTTTACAAACTATAAAGAGAGCAAAAATGCGGATTCCGCCCGCTTCCGGGCCGCTCAGATTCATCAGCGCAAAGGGGAGTCGGTGCAGGCCGCAGAGTTACTGGCAGGACTGAAGACCAGCCGGCTAGATGGTGTGGTTTTCAAGCAGTTCGATTTTGTGGCGGGAGCTGCCGCTTTCCGGCAGGAGAAGTGGCAGGAGGCCCTGGTGTTGCTGAAGAAGTTTGTGGATGCGAATAAAAAAGGGAGCAAACAGCAGAATGTGGATGCGGCCCTGGTTCAAATGGCGGTTTGTTCGCTTAATCTTAAGCAGGTCAAGGATGCTGTGCAATATTATGAGGAGGTCCTCAGTAATTATCCTGATAGCAGGCACCTGGCTATGGTTCAGGCCGAATTGGGTCGTCTGAAGTATGAGCAGGGCGATATTAAGCAGGCCAGGAGCATACTGGCTGGTTTCAATAAGACGCACCCGGATGCGCAGAGCTGGCGGCCACAGGTGGAATACTACCTGGGCTGGATTGCCCTCGGTGATAAGCAACTTGTCGAGGCAGAGACGCATTTCAAGAGCGTGGCAGAGGAGTTCCCCCAGCATAAGCTGGCAGCGGATGCGGCCATGCAGTTTGCGCGGGTTAGACTTGATCAGAAAAAGTATGCCGAGGCTGCTAAGGCCTATGCCGTCCTGATTAAAAAATGGCCGGATCACCCGCAGTTTGCATTGGCTGCTTTTTCGCAGGGCGTTGCCGAGGCACGTCAGCAACACTGGAAGGATGCGGCCAAAGAGTTTAAGCTGGTGGTGGATTCGCATGCCGATGCGGCTATTGCCGATCGTGCCTTGTATGAGCTGGCCTGGTGCGCCAAAGGATTGAAACAAAGTGACCAGGCGGCACAACACTACCGTAAATTGATCAGCGATTATCCGCAGAGTGCTTTGGTTGATAAGGTGCGTACCGAGCTGGCGGAGCTGACCTTTGCCAAAGCCGATTATGATGCGGTTATTACGGAGTTGAAGGAGACAATTACAAAACTGAGTGATGTGCGGCTGCTGGAGGAGAGCCGCTATCGACTGGGTACCGCCTATTTTAATAAGGCCGACTATGAAAATGCGGCGGCAGTTTTTGAAGATTTTATTGTTAAATATCCTCAATCAGGGAAGCTGACTTCGGTACTCTTCCACGCGGGGGAGTCACGTATGCAGCTGAAGGAGATCCTCAAGGCACGTGATCATTTTGTGCAGGCCAGAGAGCTGGATGGACAACCGCAGATGCGCGAGTCGATTCAAATGCGTGTGGGCGAGACACAGCGTCTGACTCGGCAATATGCTGAAGCGGCAAAGAGCTATAAAGATTTTATCAGGCTCTTTCCTGATAGCAAATGGATGGCCCAGGCTGATTTTGACCTGGGTTGGTGCCTCGAGAAACAGGGGGATTACCAGCCGGCCCTGGAATGTTACCGCAAGGTGCTGACCAAAGGTCAGCGGGATGAACTGGCGGCCCGCAGTCAGTTTCAGCTGGGTGAGTGTTTCTTTGCCATGAAGGAATATGGCAATGCAATTCAGGAGCTGGTCAAGGTTACAGTGGCCTATCCGCAGAAGAATTGGCAGGCCCGGGCCGCACTGGAAATTGGTCGGGTGCTGGAGGTGCGTGGCGATAAGGACAAGGCTCTGGATCAGTTCAAGGATGTAATCACGAAGTATCCGGATGATCAAACGGTGGTCGATGCAGCCCGTAAGCATATGACCGAGCTGCGCCATGGGGGTTGATGCGTCAATAGTATTTCTCACAGAGGCACGGAGTTCACAGAGATTAATATATTAAATAAGAACTTTTCGAACAGGCTCGAGTTAAATATGAGAGGGAGGATGAATATGCGCGATAAATTGAGGTGTAGGGTGATGGCTTTGCTGAGTTTTTGTGCGGCCATGATGTATTGCCGAACTGCCTGGGGGGTGCCGGTTGACGGTGCCGCAGTTACTAAAGATACGATGTTTGATCTGATTGTTAAAGGGGGCCCTGTCATGATTCCCCTCGGATTGGGATCTGTGCTGGCCCTGGCGATCAGCGTTGAGCGTTTTATATCGCTGCGACGGGATCGGGTCATTCCTCCGAATTTCACCGATGAACTGGTGCGCAAGCGCCAGGAAGATCCATCGGGCGATGCGGCTATTGTTTACTGTGAACAGACTGGCGGGGCGGTTGGCAAGATTTTTAAGGCTGGATTGCAGCGTCTGAGTAAGGGAGAGGACGCTGTCGAGAAAGCAATTGAGGATGCCGGCTTCCGTGAAGCCGATAAAATGAAGCGCTCGCTGCGCGGGCTCTCCATTATTGCCAGTGTCTCACCGCTGTTGGGCCTGCTGGGAACAGTTTACGGTATGATCTCGGCCTTTCAAACCGCATCCGCTGTTGGAATGGGTAAATCGGATGTGCTGGCCAAGGGGATTTATGAAGCACTGGTGACCACAGCCGCCGGTTTAACCATCGCGATTCCGGTCTTGCTGCTCTATCAGTTTCTTTCGGGAAAGGTCGACATAATTGTGGATGACCTTGATGAAATGGGGATGGAATTTATGAATAGCTGCGTGGGTGAAGTCGACGATACAGGGGCCTGATATGAGAATTCGGCGTACACAAAATGAAGGCGGAGATATTATCAATATGTCGTCGCTGCTGGATGTCATGTTTATTCTGATCATCTTCTTTCTGGCGACAACAACCTTTAAGGAACTTGAGGTTGATGAGTCAGTCAACCTGCCGGTGCAGGCCAGAGGCGAGGCGCTTTCGGCAGATAACCAGCTGATTGTAATCAATGTGCGTAAGAGCGGCACCTATGTCTTAATGGATCAGCAGGTCACGGTTGAAGAGATGGATATTATGATCAGGGAGACTCTGGCAGAGAAACCGGAGATGAAGGTTCTGGTGCGGGCAGACCAGGAGGCGCTGCATGGCTGGGTTGCTCAGGCAATTACGATCTGCCGTAATGCCGGGGTGCTGAAGGCCAATATTGGTTATAAACTGGCAGATTGAGAATGGTTGTAATATGCACTTTTTTTTTAATCTCGCGCAGAGACGCGGAGATTGATTGCTGCTATATATTTTGAAACCACAAAGAGCACAAAGGTCACAGAGATTGCAGGTGTTATCTTTGCAGTTTTTAAACTAAGAATATGATTAATCTTAATAAAATAGATGGGCAGAGTGAGATGCCGGATGGTGTTTCCAGTTTGCATGCCGTTATACGGCACCATCGCAGAACGGCTGTTCTGAGTCTCTGTCTGCTTTCGATTGCTGCGTTAATTACATGGCTTTACATCTTTCTGGCTCCCGGTACCTGGCAGCATTATACCGACGAGAGCTCCTTTCGTCAGCTGACGTGTGATGTGACACCACGCTTTGTGGCCTGGGAAAATGCACTCGCTCTGCAAGGATCGCCGGCTGAGAGCGATCAGCCGCATGGCATGGCAGTTTCACCGGACGGTAACCGGATGGTCTTTGCACGCCCCGGTAGTAATGGAAGTTCAGATCTTTTCATCTCGCAGCTTCGTCTGGAGGGCGGCTGGAGTGAGGGCATCCCGTTCCGGGCTTTGAACAGCGCCTTTAATGAACGCGATCCGGTTTTCAGCAGCGATGGACAATTTCTGTATTTTGCTACAGACCGCCCCGGTGGTCCCGGCGGTTTCGATATCTGGGTGGCGCGTTTTGACGGGGCTAACTATGCCTGGCCGCTGCCGATGAGCAAGATGGTCAACTCCCCCTTTGATGAGATCGGCCCGGTGGTTTCAGCGGATCACGAACGTCTCTATTTTTCCTCAGCCCGCCCCGGTCGTGAATTGACCTTCGAGGAGGAGGAGATGTCATCCTCCAGCCTGCGGGATCAGTTCGACGGGCTTGATTACGACGTATATGCGGCCGACCGTATACCCTCCGGAGTCACAAACCGTGAGGTGGAGCGTGCCATGAGTATGCTCTACCATCTGCGAGAATCCGCCTTGAGTGATGACCTGACTATGGAATTGCTGGGAGGTAGCCCTCAGAGCGAAAAGGCTGTCGACAAAGCCCTGGCCTGGCTGGCGGCCAGACAGCATAGCGACGGTAGCTGGTCGCTCAACCAAAAGCGCGGTGGTGGAAAGCATGATACGGCTAATACGGCCTTTGCCTTGCTGGCTTTCCTAGGTAGGGGTGAGACTCATAAAAAGGCTTGTCAGTACCGCGAAGTCGTGCGGAAGGGGCTGGAGTGGCTGATTGCGCGACAGGATAATTTTGGCAGTCTCCGGGGACGCGGCGACATGTACGATCAGGGTATCGGAACATTGGCTCTGGCGGAGGCCTACGGGGTAACCAAGGATCAGGACTGGTTGTATGGTCCTGCCCAGCAGGCAGTTGATTTTCTGGTGGATTCGCAGAATCTGAAGGGCGGCGGCTGGCGCTATAAACCGGGTGAGGTCGGTGATCTCTCGGTCTCGGGGTGGGCAATAATGGCACTGAAGAGTGCCGCTTACTCCGGGATTGATGTGCCGCAGGAGAGCTTTGCCGGTATTCGTAAGTTTATCGTTTCGGTCTCCAGTGGCAGTTCGGGCGGTGCCTACGGTTATCAGAAGGGCAATAGAGGAGGTAGCGATGCCATGCGTGCCACCGGCTGGTTCTGCAGCCAGCTGATGGGTCTGTCTCCAAATACACCGCGCAGCTTCGAGAGTGCCGCTCATCTGAAGAAGGCGGGCTTGAAGGTAGCAGATCTCTATTATGGTTATTATGGGACCGTGTCAAGTTATCAGGCCCAGGGACCGCTCTGGGAACAATGGAAAAAACAGCTGCATGCCGGTTTTCTTAAAGCTCAGCAGAGCGATGGCAGCTGGAATGCGACTGGCAGTCACGCAGCACGGATGGGTAAGGTGGTGGCAACCTCGCTGGTGGCCCTCTCGCTGCAGGCGCATTACCGCTATACTCCGCTCTATGGACTGGGATATGATCCGCAACCGGGTGATACCGTATACTCGCAGCAGAGTCTCGATCAGCTGCCTGAGGTGCCGCTCTATCGACGCGCTAAATACGTAGCCGCTTTCAGCTCCCCTAAGGATGATCTTGATATTGCTTTGACAGCACATGGCGATTTTCTTTATCTGGCCTCCGACCGCGAGCATGGACGAGGCGGCTTTGATGTTTATCGTTATCGCTTGACGGGAGAGCAGGCGGGGGAAGCTGAAGAGTTGGGCGATACGATCAACACTGTGGCAGATGAGCGCTCACCTCTCCTGCGAATGGCAGGTTTTAATCTGATTTTTGATTCAAACCGGGGCGATGCCAGTGATGCCCGCTACCGCATGTATACAACAATCTCAGAGCAGGTTTATCAGCACCCGGATTACTCCCGCTGGCTTTCGTTGCCATATCTGTATCGCCATTTCCGGGTGCGCATGATGTTGTTGCTGCTTGGCTTTGTCCTGCTGGGGTGGGTTTTGCGCACAGCATTGCGCGGTAATCGCGCCCAGGAGACTTTTAATCAGAGAGCAAGTTCCAGCTTTATAAGGCACTGGCGCTGGACGCTGACAATCCTGCCTGTGCTATTGATCTCCGGCCTGCTGGTGAATCTTTTTGGCGAGTTACGAGAGACCGTCTGGAGTGCCTATAGCGATGGAGATTCAATCAACTTCGTCTATGGAGAGCAGCCGCTGCGTATGGTATTGTGGGCAGATCCCTGGTTGACCCCGGCGACTTTTAACAAAGGGGGGCAACCCATTCAGGCTGCTTTTTCGCCGGATGGTGCTACGCTGGTCTTTGCGAAGACAAATGGGGTTGCGGGCAGGCTGGATCTTTTTGAAAGTCAGTGGAATGGTTCCTGCTGGAACGACTGCGCTCTGCTGTCGACAATCAGCATGTCAGATTCGGATGAGAGCGGGCCTTGCTGGTCGGCTGACGGACGTGGCCTCTATTTTGCATCCAGTCGTACGGGCGGCATGGGTGGCAGCGATATCTGGTATGCCGAATGGAAAGGCAGTGAGTGGGGGGAAGTTACTAATCTTGGAGCAGAGGTCAACTCTGTGACGAATGATTATTCGCCGGCACTTTCTGCGGATGGTCAGCAGTTGCTGTTTAGTTCAGAGAGGGATGGTGCTAGCCAAATCTATAGTATCTCTCTCCAGCCTGACCCGACCGGAGCTGGTACTGCGGTTCCGGTTGCAGTGCTTAATGAGGGGGGGGGGAACAGCGATGCTCTCTGGTCGCCGGCAGGTGACCTGGTTTACACGGTCTCAAGCGCTGCCGGTAGCCGGGATCTCTATTCTGCAAGGGTACTGGATGGCAGCTTGCAGCCACTTGAAAAGATTGGGATGGATCTGAATACGCTCTCGGATGAAGAGCATCCTGCATTACGCTGGCATGGGTATGATATTCTTTTCAGTTCAAATCGAGTGAGACATAAGCAACTGGGCAGTATGCTTTATTCATCAACCACGCGGGAGGTCGTCAGCCGCCTTGATCTATCCCGCTGGTATCGTCTCATGGGTTTGCTGGGCCGGATCAAGTGGTGGGTGCTGGGGTTAATCGGGGGGGTGCTGCTTTTGCTCTGGTTGTTGTCGCACTGGAAGGATTTTTCATCACTTTTTCAGAAGTGTCTTCTGGTCTCTATTCTCTTTCATCTGGTCTTAATGGTTATCTTTTTCTTCAAGCAGATTGTGACTGAGATCAGTGAATCAACTGATCCTAAGAGTGTCATGATATCGATGGAAATGGATAATCTGGCGCAGGAAAAACTGGCACTGGAGATGGCAGAGCAGGTGACCGAGATCGCTGAAGCTCCGGTTAATATTGCGAGTGAACAGATGGTAGATGAAGTGCCCCAAGTTGATTTTATCCCCGCAGAAATTCCGGTGGCTGAACCAATACTAGCACAGAAACCCGAGGAGTCATTTGTGGCTGATGTTATACCATCGGCGGCTTTGGAAAGAGATGTTGAACCCTCACCAGTTGATGCCTTTGAGGCAATGCCAGAACTCGAGCTCGCTGAGCTGAAGAGCGTCGAGTTGGCTGAATTTGTGCCGCAGGGTGTCCCGGCGCAGAGCGATGAGCGTAAGCCCTTTGAACCGGCGGTGGTTCAGCAGGCCGTCGAGGTTGCCAAGCTGGAGTCAAAACAGGCAGAGCCGGAGGCGGTCCGGGAACAGGTCAAGGTCAGTGATGTGCTGCAGGAGTCAACCGAAGCTGATGCAGATGCTGAAATTTTAGCGGCTGCGGCCGTTAGTGAGTCTTTCAACGAAAGTGAGGTAAAGTCCGCACCGGTTGATACCTTTGAGGCAATGCCCGAACTGGAGCTGGCTGAGCTGAAGAGCGTCGAGCTGGCTGAATTTGTGCCGCAGGGTGTTCCGGCGCAGAGCGATGAGCGAAAGTCCTTTGAACC